>Ga0181531_10000083_pt1 | contig 72503 bp, 67 predicted proteins | sample PEATcosm2014_Bin_38_FD_119743 | JGI IMG/M metagenome (GOLD analysis project Ga0181531, IMG submission 119743) | Peatland microbial communities from MTU Mesocosm Facility, Houghton, MI, USA - PEATcosm2014_Bin11_10_metaG | ecosystem: Environmental > Terrestrial > Soil > Wetlands > Peat | place... | reverse complement strand
CCCCCCCCCCCCCCCCCCGTTTACTCTGAAATAAATAGTAGTGCTCATAACGTTTCTATTACCCCCCCCCCGTTTACCCTGCGATAAATCCATCACTTAGTATCGAATTGGCTGTTTCGCAGTTTGTCGGGCACCTTAAGTTCCTCAAGGTCCAACCGCCGACCATCCGCAAGCATGAGACCTTGTGGCGGCAACTCGCATGGTTCGCGGAACGAGAGCGAGTGCCGTTCGCGCTCGTCACGGATTTGAGTAGGGCGATGATCACCCGGTTTGTGGAAATCGTATGCGTCGAAGGCGTGCGGAATCCCGATGTCGAGTGGAAGCGGAAGAAGAAACCGGAGTGGTTGAAGAAACCCGAGGGCGCCAACGCGGTCGGAAACAAGCTCGAGCGCCTGGGCCAGTTTTGCAGATACGCGAAAAGAGAGAAGTGGATTGCCGCGGACCCCACGGAGGAGATGAAAAGGCCTCCGAAGCAGCACGTCCAGAAGAAGGCGTACAGCCCGAACGAATGGAAGCGGATTTTGGCAGCGGTGGAAAAGTTCATCATCGAGGCTCCGACGCCGGCGGAACGAGTCACCTGGATGCAGGCAAGGGTTTTAATTCTTTTCCAACGGTTCTCCGGGTTGCGCATCAGCGATGTTACCGCCTGCGAGAAGGGATGGGTGAAGAAGGGGCGCGTGCAACTCTACGCGATAAAAAACGGAGCGTACATCGATGTGGCGCTTCCACCGAACGTGATCGGAGAACTGCGGGCGGTCCCGGCGGTGAGCGAGAACTACTGGTTTTGGTCCGGTCCCGAGAGCTCGTCGCTCGACACCGCGACGAAAAAGTGGCACGAGAAGTTCAATAAAATTTTCAAGGCCGCGGGAATTGCGAACGGGAGCTCGCACCGCTTCCGCGACACGTTCGCGGTCTCGATGCTCGAGCGCGGAGAGTCCATGCAGTCGGTCGCCGATGCCCTCGGGATCACTCTAACGGTAGCGGAGAGGCACTACAACCCGAAGAGCAAGCGTCGGCAGGAGGCGCTCGACAGGGCGGTGCGCGCGGCGTGGGAGACTGGGCCGGTCGAGAATCAGGAAGAGGACGACGCCGAGAATGCCAACGGCAAAGGCGAAAGCGGGAGGGTGATGTGACGGCGCATGAGGATCACGAGCTCATCGACTGGCTGCTCAATGCGTCGAGCGGAGCCGGGGACTTCCTGCGCTCGCTGGCCGAGGCCGGTTTGCGCGCCGACGGGGAGAACTACCCGGTTCTCCGTCCGGTGCTGGTCAAGATGAAAGCAAAATTTCCGAAGTATGCGGAGCCGAAAGGAGGATGAACGGATGCCGCTGCGCAAAGGGGTCACACTCAAACTCACGGTGCCAGAAGCGAACTGGCTCATGGCGCAACTCGACGTGCTGGAGACGCGGGCGATCCGCGAGGGGGTGTGGCCGCTTGCGCGGCCGGGTTCTGGAGGGCGAAAAATCATGACCACGTTTCCATCGTGGATTGTCGAGAAACTGTCGACCGCGGTGGTGCATGCAAAAACGCGGGGAGAGCGGAGGTGACCGAGCAGCTCAAAAAGGGCGACCGCGTCCGGATTAAGCTTCACGGGGGGATCGAGGAAGGCGTTGTGATGCTCGCGTCCGAAAACGGCCGCAGTCTCATGCTCGCGTTCGAAGGGTTCCTCGGCGGCTACGTGGGCCTGATACCGATCCTCGAGACCGACGGTAGTTTTCGCGATTTGTTCACGAATACTCTGGTCGAGGTGACGAAGCTATGACGAGCGAAGAGAAACGCGCGCGGTACGCAGCTCTGCTCCACGCGGTGCAGACCGGCATCGCGTGGGAACTGCAGCTCGACCATCCCGAAGCCGACTTGAACACGGACGAGAATCTCCGCGCGCACAAACATCTCCGCACGGGAATCGACGGATCCAAAAGCGACCACGGAGCACTCGCCGAACTGCTCATAGAAAGAGGCGTCTTCACGCTCGAGGACTACGAGGACGCGTTGCTCCGGGGGCTCGAGCGAGAGAAGGCGCGCTACGAGCGGGTGCTGTCGGAACGGGTGGGCGCGAAGATCACTTTGGCGTGAAGGCGGGGGCGAAAGTGCGGTTTTGGCGGGAGAAAAGGAAGGTGCGTAAGGAGCGTTTGGGGACACACTTGGGACACAAAAAGAGGCAAAAATCGTAACTCGTTGAAAATATGAGGGTTTAGTATGGCGGAGAGGGTGGGATTCGAACCCACGGTACGGTTTCCCGTACGCTCGCTTTCGAGGCGAGTACTTTCAACCGCTCAGTCACCTCTCCGCGGCTGTTCTACTTCCCATCCTAGCAAGTGATTTCGCTTCCAGCAATCGGTCGTTACCTATCTCCACTTCCCTATCTCCCCATCAGCGGCGCGCCGCAAAGAACGCTTGCAGCAAACTCGCGCACTCGCTTGCCAGAACCCCGGAAACAATTTCAACCTGGTGATTCAGCTTATCGTGCGTCAAAACCTCGAAGCAGGATCGCACCGCTCCGCCCTTCGGATCATCCGCGCCATAAGCTAGTCTCGGAATACGGGCTTGGATCATAGCTCCCGCGCACATGCTGCACGGCTCCAGCGTTACGTATAGCGTTGTTCCCGCCAACCGATAGTTGCCAAGAAGTCTCGCCGCCTCACGGATCACAATGATTTCCGCATGTGCCGTGGGGTCGCAGTCGCGAATGGTGCGGTTCCCGGAGATCGCCAGAACTTTGCTGTCGTAGACGATCAACGCGCCGATCGGGACTTCGCCTGCGGCGGCGGCCGCAGCGGCTTCCTCGAGAGCGAGTTGCATGAATTGGGTTTCGTTTTCCACTCTGCGCGAAAGAATAACATGCGCGTAGGGCAGGGAAGTCAATACGGGACAGCGATTCCCTGAAGCGCGCAAGCGCATTCCAATACGAAGCATCTACTTGCCCTTTGCTTGACAATTGTGGAGGGTGGAAACAAACTACGCACATGCCCGAACACATGGTGCGCGTGCCCGAAATCGATTTACCTGCGAGTACTGCCCGACTCTGCGGCATGCAGCAAGAGAATCCCGAGAGCTGCTGAAAACCTGCATGGAACTCCGAAAAGACCCCATTACACAGAGTTGGATCATTCTTGGCCACCGGGAAGTCCCCGGCGATTCCATCTCCGAGTGTCCGTTCGAGGCGGAAAAGATGGCCAAACTCGTCCCCATCATGAGCTGGCCGCCGGAAGGCCCCTGGCAAATTCGCGTGGTGCCGCATCCAGAGCCACTCTATCGCGTGGAAGGCGATCCGGGCCGGCTCGCCGAAGGTATGTACGACAAAATGGGCCCGCTGGGCGCGCACGAGGTCATCGTCGAGACGCCCAATCACGAGAAACGCCTCTCGCAATTCAGCGATGAGGAACTGGAGCGCGTCCTCGCCGTGTGGGCCGCCCGTATCGCCGATCTAAAAAAAGATGCGCGCTTCAAATACGTAAGCGTTTTCAAGAATCAAGGAATTCTGGCCGGCGAAGAATGGCCGCACGCCCATTCGCAAGTGACCGCCACAATTTTTGTGCCCCGCCGTATCAAGTACGAACTGCACGCTTCGCATGACTGGTTCGCGGATAAAGAACGCTGCATTTTTTGCGACGTGGTCCGCCAGGAAGAAAGACAGGGAAAACGCATAGTGGACGTGCAGGGCGATTACTACGCGCTGTGTCCCTACGCATCGCGCGTGCCGTTCGAGATCTGGGTGATGCACCGGAAACACAATCAGCTTTTTGAACAGCCGCGCGCAGGTTCCAACCGCCGTCAACTAGCCGCGCTCTTGGGCCGCACGCTGCGCCGAATCGAAAAACTTGCGCCGGCCTACCATCTCGTGGTGCACACCGCGCCGAACACCAAAAACAAAAAAGGGGAATTAGCCGGTTATTGGAAAACGCTTGCCGATGATTTTCATTGGCACATCGAAATCATGCCCATCGTGGAGAAACGCAGCAAGTCCTACAGCATCAAAGAGGTTTACTACAACGCGGAACTCCCGGAACAGGCCGCGGCGGAATTGCGAGCGCTCGATCCCAATTCATAGAGCCGCAACTTTCCCTGGCGCAAGCCGAAATCGATTCCAGCGCAAAATGCTCCGCATGATTTTCCACAGCAGGGCGCGGCTTGCAAAATCGTTTATCGCAGAAGCAAACTAAAGGAGAAGTTACTCTTGCAGCCTTCCCTTAGATGGCGTCGCGAGGGGAGAGCTGTTCGGAAAAAGTGAGACGCCCCGGCCAACACCATTGGTTGTGGGTAGGGCCGAACTGAAACCACAAAATGTGGTGTAGCACTTCAGGAAACACCCAAGATTTGCTACCCCGCATACTTGTTTACAGACAATAAGTCCTGTACTATCTTCACGCTTCTGAGTCGCGGTTCCTTCCCAGCAGTCAATCAGCGGCTTCGAAAATCTAATTTTCGATAGTCGAGGTGTCGAATGTGGAAAAAAGAAGACGGTAAGCCCCAAGGAGTGCCAGAGATTTCCACAACCCCTGTGGCTGCCAGCACGTCGAGTCCAAGTTCGTCTCAGACTCGTAGCTCACTTTCATCTGTTCCAGTCTCGACGAACGCCGCGGCCTGCATCAGCCAGGGAATTCGGATCAAAGGTGAAGTCACGGGAAGCGAAGATCTCTTCGTGGACGGGCAGGTCGAAGGAAAGCTCAGTCTTACCAACGGAAGTCTTACGGTGGGGCCGAATGGGCACGTGAAAGCGGACGTGATCGCCCGAGAAGTCATTGTGCGCGGCAGGATTGACGGAAAAGTTTCTGGGCGCGACAAGGTTCAGCTCTGGAGCACCGGCCAAGTCACTGGTGAAGTGCAGACCGACCGGCTCGCCATTGAAGACGGCGCCATGCTTCGCGGCAAAGTGGAAGCGGGCAAGCACCCTGGCAAATCCGCGGACGAGAAGCCCGCAGCCAGTGCCGCTTCAGCAGGGAAAGGCTCCAACTCGGTTTCTGTGAACTCCGGAACAGCGGCGGATTAATCGATGAGCTTTCTGCATAAACTTGGAATTGGCACTGGAACCTCCGCGGGACGCGCAGTGTCGCGTCCCATTCCCCAAGCCGGGCGCACCCACAGTGTTGCACCCACGCCGGCTGTTGGTTCGCCGCGTCCACCTGAGGGACCGGGCTCCTGTCGCGTATCCAATGGATTGAAGGAATTGTTGTGGAATCTCGACGGATTGGGCCGTGGTACGCTGCTCGACCTCGGGCCAGCTTGGCAGACCACTCTCAGTTTTTTTATTGAACGCGGCTTCCGGGTGTCTTCCGAAGATATTCTTCGCGAATGGAAGGATTTTCTGAGCGAAGAGGAAGTGTTGTTGAGGGACTCCCGGGTTGCTTCCGAAGACCGAGACCTGACGCCCATGGGGCGCGCGAAGCGTTTTCTCGATAACAATTTGCAGTATGCGAAGGCGTCGTTTGACGCGGTTCTGCTCTGGGATTTGCTCGATTATATGGAGCCTTCCTTGGCAAAAATGGCTGTGGCAAATCTCACGGAATTGCTACGCCCGGGCGGTGTGGTTTTCGCTATGTTTCACAGCAAGAAGCCGGAGGGATTTCAGCGCTACCGCGTGGCGGATTCCAATACGCTGCAGCTCATTTCTTCCAGTGTGCTTTGTCCCGCGCAGAAGGTCTACCAGAACCGCGAAATTCAGGATCTGTTCAGCCGATTTCGTACCATGAAGTCATTCGTGAGCCGCGATCAGCTTCGCGAGACTCTTTTCATAAAATAAGATGGTCCAATTAGCGCGCTTCGCGCTCGACACGCCAAAATTTAAAAAGGGAGCCTCGCGGCTCCCTTTTTTGTTCTCTGCACGAAATGACTGTTACTGCGCCGAAGCGGCATGATGATGGTGTCTTCGTTTGTGGTGCCTGCGGTGATGCCGATCATACGATGAAGATCGGCTCGAGGCTTGTTTGTGGCTTACGCTGGATGCGGTCTTAAATACGGGTTGCGCCTGAGCGGTGACTTGAGCAGAAGCTGCAAAGAGGGCAGGCGCTGCGACCAAAACGGCGACTTTCAGAATATGTTTCAAGATCTTTCTCCCGGTGAACAGAAATCCCCCGCCCCAGCATTGAAACACAAAAAATCGGAAAGTGGCAGCGAATTTTGGTGTTGACGCAATTTAAGAAGGAATCCCTGCTGAAATTATAACTGCGAAGTATAAAGGATCCGTTTTGCTTTGAGGAAAGAACCTAAACCGGGTGAGGGGGTGCCAGGCGCGCGGAGGGGCGCGCGCCTGGCTTAGCAGGGCCCGGGCAAGGAACCGTTAACCTCCGAATTTCAAGCTCTCTAGCCACTGGATGGCTTCACGCTGATTCGCAATGATCTGAGCCTGCCACAACAGCGCTGCCGACATGAGTCCCATCGTAATGACGCAAACAGTCAATACGATGCCCATTGAAGATTCCGAAGCCGGAATACGAAGTTTGCGAATGAGCCATGCCATGGTTAGGGGTCTCCTAGTACTCGGGCTTTCCTGCGCAATGAATTCTGCACGAAACCGAGAGGATGACTATACACGTGTGCCTGCCACCCGGATAAACCATCGCAATCGAAGGGCCAGGAAGCAGCGGGACGCGAAAACCGCTATCGTCGCAAAAACAAGCGATTTGCGCGTGTTACTCCAAAGATAAATTATATCCCGGTGCTTCTCCTGTGCAAAAGGAAGCACATAAAAGAGACTTCTGTTTCCAATGACCTATGAGTGTGGAGAGAGGCTCGACAGAATCTGATCCCATTTATCGTCAGAATGAAGTGGTACCCGGAGTACTCGATGGGAGCGTTCGCTCGGAGAATCTGCTTCCTGGTCGCGCTTATTGGTTAACAGAATCGCGCGATCGCAGGCGGCAAACAGCTCTCGTTCTTGACCGGAAGTGGCGACGCCTATGCTTTTGGCGTGTGCGTGAAGGGCGCGGTCGTAGAGTTTGGAGAGTTCCGCAACACATCGGCGAACGCTGGCGCCAATCGCCAAAGACCAAAGCGCGCCATGTGGGCGCAACTGACAGTTACGCGTGTGCCCAACGGATTGGAAGTTCCTAATGTCCTCGTCCGACGCACCTGCAAAGAAGAAAAGCTCATCGAAGTCTCTCTGGCGTGCCAGCTCGGCCTCTCGTGCAGGCAGACCCGTGTTCTGGGCCAGTTCACGGGGAGGCAGCGCGCGCAACGACACGGTGGAGACGCCGGTCTCTTCCGAGAGGGCCTCCAGTGCCTCAGAGGCGGCTGGCTGCTGTTCGGCGACAGGTAGACAGGTAAATCGGCCAAGCCTGACTGTGGCCGCTTTAAGCGGTTGGGAAGGCGAAGCCTGCGGCCGCAAATGGAAATAGTCTTCCGGAAGAAAAACGCCGCAGCCACCTTCCGCGATGAACGGGTGCGTATGAGCCATCTTGCGACGAGGTTCATCCATTTGGAGGCGCGTTCGGCTCGAGACCCAGACCGCCGGAATGCCTGCGTGATCGAGCGAGGCGGTGAACTCGTCGAGCCCGGGTACGCTGCTGCCCCTTGCCGGGATCAAGTCATCAACCGCGATGTAAAGGACGCTGGATGTTTGGCGCAAACGGGTCTCCGTAATGGCGCATCCATCTTAGCGGAGAATGCAGGGAAACCGGAGCCGCGGAAAAACAAAAAGCGGGCAGGAAATCCTGCCCGCTTCGTTACTGGCCGGCTTATCAGGCCGGAAGTAGCATCGAGAGTTAGTTACCCGAGGTTGTGGAGGCCGCGGTAGCAGGTGCCGCATTCGCTTTCGGAATGCTGAGGTAGCCGCTAACTTGATCCTTGCCAACCTTGTTGATGACGATTTCTTCCGGAATGTGCGTACCGCTGATGTAGAAGAAGATAGGCTCATTGAGAGCGCGGTTCTTCTTCTGGAATTGCTTGTCTTCCACGGTCATAGCCAAGCTGACCTGGTTCTTCTTCTGGTTGGTGCCCTTGAGTTCGACGGTGACGTTGCCGACCTTCTGGGGCTTGTTCTTGCTATCGATGGTGAATTCGACGTAGTCGCGCTCGCCGAGGCGGCGGAGCTGGTCGATTTCATCGTGGTTGCGGGCGATCAGCGTGCCCATCTCGCTCTTGGCCATCTTAAGATCCTGTTTGGTGGCATCGAGATCAGTGCTAACCGCGGTCACTTTGGTATCGACAGTCTTTACGTCTTCCGTCGCCGCCTTGGTGGCCAGTTCCGTGTGCACGGAGGTGTCGAGAGCGCTCAGCTTCTCGGTGGTCTCCGCGTTTTGCTTTGCGGCTTCTTCCGCGGCAACGCGGGCCTTCTTGAGCTGGCCCTGGGTGATCTTGAGCTTGTCGGTGACGACCTTCAAGTCGCCCTGGAGATCGGCGTTGGTCTTCTCATCCTGCGCAATGCGGTCCTTCATGGAGGACATGTCTTGCTGCACAGACTGCTGCACCGTTTTGACTTCCGTGGCTACGTCTTGCTTGGTTGTGTCCAGCTTGGACGATGCGTTCCAGCCGAAGCCCAAGCCGGCAATGGCAACCAAACCCAACAGAATAATTGCGGGAAGCTGCCATGAACCGCCAGTTCTCGTTTCAATGATGTGTTCCTCTGACATATAAGATCTTTTCTCCTCACCCTAGTATGGGCGAACGATTTGAACTTTTAATCGGCCCGTAACAAAGAAGGAGCAACTGACGAGCCAAAGGTCTACCGGGGAACAGAGAGCGAAGACGCGCGTAAGCTGATGAAAAAAAATGGCTTGTCCGATGTGGCCAAAGGGACGGTAACGAGGTGACCAGTACTAGTCCTAGCAATCTTTACCCTAAAATTTCCCGATTCGGTGTTTCTTACGCTTCGCTACGGCCTTTACCCGATGTCAATGCCCAGGGCTTGCAGGTCGGAGGCTAGCTGCTCGGGGGATTGAAACTGGATACCAGCCATTCCGAGACGCGTTGCAGCCTCGGCGTAGGCCGCAATGTCATCAATATAAACGGCTTCCGCTGCCTGCACCTTCAGCGCTTTGAGCGCCTCACGGTAGATCAGGGGATTGGGCTTGCTGGCTTTCACCGCGCAGGAATAGATGCGCGTTGGGAAGAAGTTGAAGAAATTGTAGGTGCCCTCCATGTAGCGGACATGGATTGGGTCGGTGTTGGAAAGCAGCGCCAGACGATAGTTTTTGGATAGCTTTTCTAGGAAGGCATCGTCTTGAATCGGAACCGGGTCAAGGACTCGATTCCAGATTTCGGTGAATTGCTCGAAAGACGAAGCGCCGCCAAGACGTTGCGTAAGATGAAGATACCAGTCGCGAGGACTCATTCGGCCTTCCTGCCAGTCTGGCCAGCGGGGATCCTTTTCGATGGCCGACCACAGTTCGGCAGGGGTGTAACCGGTACCGGGAGCGAGACCTTGCATGGCGCGAGACACGTCCACGCGTACCAGGACCCGGCCAATGTCAAAGATGATGGCGCGGATTTTGGGGGTTGGAGAGGGCATCTTATTTAACCTGGTGGTTAAATACGGTGCTTCCTGTACGCGTATTGCTACCGCGATTCGCGCGGAAAAGGCCAATCACCGCAGGTAGCACCGAAAGCAGAATTACGACAGCAATTACATAGTGGATGTATTTGCCAATGTTGGGAATAAGGTGACCGAGGGTATAGCCTCCGAGGATAGTGGCGCCGACCCAAAAGATGCCGCCAAAAACGTCATAAAGAAGATAGCGGGAATAGGGCATTTTCGCGGCGCCCGCAACAGGAGGGCAGAAGGTGCGGACGATGGGGACGAAGCGTGCGAGGATCACGGCCCGCCCGCCGTACTTTTCATAGAAATCGTGTGCTCGCTGGAGATGGCTGCGGCGAAAGAAGAAGGAGTCTTCGCGGCGGTAAAGGGCTGCTCCCGCGGACCGGCCGATCCAGTAACCGACCTGGTCGCCAGCGATGGCGCAAAACATGACAGGCAACAGGAGCCATTTTAAGGGGATAACGCCTGCGTAGGAGAAGATGCCCGCGGTGATGAGCAGGGAATCGCCGGGAAGAAAAAAGCCAACGAAAAAGCCGGTTTCAATGAAAACGATGGTGCAAACGAGAGGAGCGCCGCCGGAACGAATCAGCTCTTTGAGTCCATCGGGGCTATAGAGCGAGTGGAGAAAGTGGAGGATGAACTGGAGCAAGCGGAACGATTCCTCGAGACGATGGATTGAGAAGCAGGGACCGGAACGAGCGCGCGAGAGCGCAGCGTCGCAAAAGCACCCATGCCCATACGGTAACAGAAAACGCCGATATCTTCTCCGCATTCATGCCAGAGAAGAATGAGGACGGTACCGGCCGCTAGTAACGCGCCAAGGCGAATCATCGGGATGCCTCCGCCAGCCAGAGGTAGTTATGTGCTTCGGCCTCAAGGCGAGCTTCCAAATCGAAAGTGGAATCAGCGACGGGATGGAGCAGCTTCTGAATACGAGGGAGAGCACGGCGAGCCGCGGCGGCGCCGGCTTCGATGGCTTCATCGGCCCGGTCGAAATCGTCCCAGGCCAGGGAGGCCACGTCGGGGCGAAGAACCAAATCGGCGTGGCGCTCCCAAATTTCCAATTGATGTTTTTGCGCGGCGTTGACGGCGCGGCACACGACTTGAAAGATGTTGGAGGGAGCGCCGCGGCGGCCATCGTCGGTGCCGACGGAAACTCCGAGGACGCGGGATGCGCCCAAATCGCGGGCGGCGCGTGTGGGGACCGGGGCAACGAGCCCGCCATCGGCGAGGCAGCGCGTGCCGATTTGCACCGGTTCGAACAAGCCTGGAAAAGCGCAACTGGCGCGAATCGCTTGCGAGAGACTGCCGTGGGTGAAGACGACCGGTTCGCCATTGGCCAAATCGGTGGCAACGACGGCGAGCGGTATTCTCAGGTCCTCGAAGGTGCGCGATTCGAATACCTGCTCGATGAGATCGCCGAGACGATGATTGCTGGCGAGCCCCAGACGGGATACGCGCCACCGGGCAATATCACGGAAGCGAATTGTGCGGCAGGTGGCAATGATACGAGAGAGAGATGTACCGCTGGCGTAGGCTGCGCCGAGAATGCTGCCGACGCTAGTGCCGGAAATATGAGAGATGGTGATGTGATTCTGTTCGAGGACCTGCAGAACGCCCAGATGAGCGAATCCGCGAGAGAAGCCGCCGCCTAAAGCGAGAGCCAAACCTGTACGTTCGGACTGGGGTGCTGTACCGGAGGACGGAGGAGTGTCCGGACCTAGAGGTCCGCCACTACCGGGCTGGCGCAAGCGCGTCATGTGGATAAGGATGACCGCTGTGTTGTAGTGGACCAATGGTGCTGACGTCCCGAGAAGACAGTACGTGCGTACTTGTGTTCCGAAAGAGCACAAATTCTGCTTTTGCGGAAAAGCAGTACCAAATTACTAGGCTGGTACCCTCGCTGTACCATTGCCGCGAAAGGCGCGAGCAGCGATTCTGCATACGTCAGCGGGACGTGAAGTTCATCGGAGGGGGGAATGGACAGCGCATACGAAGTATGGATGGGGCAGCCGGTGGTGCTGCAAGTGGCCCTGGGAGATATCAAGGTTCCGCTGCGCGGGACGCTGCTGAAGGATGGCGGCGAAACGGTTCGCATGAGGATCGGCGATGGCTGGGACGTGGACATCTATAAGGCAATGATCCTTGCGGTTGAGCAAGATGCTATGGCGTTACTTCCGGCCTGAGGAGAAGAGGATGAATAGCCAAGTGCCAAAATACGTGACCCAGGGACGCGCGGCGTTGTTGCTGGGAATTTCAGAAGATGAGCTGTCGCGGCTTTCGCGGGAATCGGGATTCGGTCACAAGGAGTGCGCAGGAGATCAGGAAGAGGTTTTCTTTACTTACGAGGAGTTGCGGAAGATTTGCGCTTTGACTGCGCACCAGGTGAATTAGAAGTTTAACAATTTTCCTCCGGCCCCCCTCAGCAGTACCCCCACCCGGGTCGCTCCCCCCAGCGACCCGGGATTTTTTTGCGAAGACGACGGTTCAAAGTCAATGAGGCCATGGAGTCAAAACGTTGATTGGTGCAACGGATTGACCGTGGTGTGGAGGGTGCAACGGCGTAAAGCCGTTGCTACATGGCTGGCGTCGGATGGCGAGAAATCCTTTGACAGGCTGGGCTTGAGGAAAGACACTTAGCGCCGAAATTCTTCGGGGGTGGTGCAGATGAGGCACGCGGCACTTTTTAAAATCCGAGTGGTTACGATCGCGATTGTAATTGCGGCTATAGTGCTGGTCTATTGGGTTCGGGCGGAGAAGTTCGTGGCTGAGGATAAATATGATGTTGTGATTTTGAATGGGCGGGTGATGGATCCGGAGTCGGGATTGGATGCGGTGCGGAATGTGGGTATCGGCGGGGGGAAGATTCGGGCGATATCGGCTGGGGCTTTGCAGGGGACGACCATCCTGGATGCGAAGGGACTTGTTGTTGCGCCGGGATTTATTGATTTGCATGAACATGGGCAGGAACCGAGGAATTACCAGTTTCAGGCGCAGGATGGAGTGACGACTTCGCTGGAGTTGGAAGCGGGGACGGCGGATGTGGCGGGGTGGTATGCGGCGCGGGAAGGGAAGTCGCTGATCAATTTTGGGGTGAGCATTGGGCATATTCCTGTGCGGATGAAGGTGATGCACGAGACGGGCGGGTTATTGCCATCGGCGAATGGCGATGCGGCCCACCGTGAGGCTACGCCGGATGAACTTGCGGAGATGCGGGGGGACGTCGAGACCGGATTTCGGCAGGGCGCGCTGGCGGAGGGAATGGGCGTGAATTACACGCCGGGAGCCACACACTGGGAAATCGTGGAGATGTTCCGAATCGCGGCGAAGTATGGAGCTTCGGTTCATGTGCACCTGCGGTATGCAGGGTTGAAAGAACCAACGACAGGACTGGCGGCGGTGGAAGAAGTCATTGCGGCAGCGGCAGCGACGGGAGCGCCGCTCCACGTGGTGCACATTACGAGCATGGGGCTGAAGTACACGCCGCAACTGATTGCGATGGTCGAAGGGGCGCAGAAACACGGGCTGGACGTGACGACGGAGTGCTATCCATACACGGCGGGAAGCACGGCGCTACAATCTGCGATTTTTGATCCCGGGTGGCAGGAGAACATGGGGATTACGTACAAGGACGTGCAGTGGGCGGAAACCGGGGAACGGTTGACGGCGGAAACATTTGAGAAGTACAGAAAGCGGGGCGGAATTGTGGTGATTCATTCCATTCCGGAAGAGGCGGCGCGGACGGCAGTGGCGAATCCTATCGTGATGATAGCGAGCGATGGGATGCCGCTTACCGGGGCGAAAGTGCATCCGCGTGGGCAGGGGACTTTTTCGCGGGTTCTGGGACATTACGTACGGGAGGAAAAGGCGCTGGACTTGATGACGGCTTTGCGGAAGATGACATTGATGCCGGCGAAGCGGTTGGAGAAGCGGGCACCGGTGTTCTCCGACAAAGGTAGGATTCGTGTGGGGGCGGATGCTGATATTACTGTGTTTGATGCTGGGCGCATCATTGATAAGGCTACGTATGAGGAGCCGCTGCAACATTCGGAGGGCGTACAGTTTGTGCTTGTGAATGGAGTACCGGTTGTGAAGGATGGAAAGCTGGTAGATGGAGTGCTTCCTGGACGGCCGGCGCGAGCGCCAGTTTCGCAGTGAGATTCAGTGAGATTCTGCGCGGGTGGATGAGCGGAGCGTGGCTATGTTAATATTTCTCGACCGCGCGCCCGTAGCTCAGTTGGATCAGAGCGTCTGGCTACGAACCAGAAGGTCGGGAGTTCGAGTCTCTCCGGGCGCGCCATTTTGTTCTATCGCCTTCTTGAATATCAAATCGAAGGAAAACTAAAAACGGATATGGCCCCTCAGAAAGCCATTGCGGAGCAGTTTGCCAAGAAGTTTGGGATAAATCCGCGCGTTTACCGGGCACCGGGCCGGGTGAATTTGATGGGAGAGCATACGGATTACAACGAGGGATTTGTGATGCCGTCGGCGATTGGGTTTTATTGCTGGGTAGCGATTGCCGGGCGCGAGGATCGCAGGCTGGAAGTTTTTTCGCAGGAGTTTCCGGCTGGGCGCGAAGTGGATTTGGCTGATAGCGCGATCCAGGCTTCGCGGAGTTGGAGCGATTATCCGGTTGGCGTTGCGGTGCAGTTGGAGAAGGCTGGGTTTCGGTTGAGGGGGGCGAACCTTTTGATTCACGGCGAAGTGCCGATGGGCGCTGGGCTTAGCTCTTCGGCGTCTATTGAAGTGGCTACGGCACTGGCGCTGGCTGAGGAGTCGGGGCACGCGATTGACCGTGAGCAGCTCGCGTTGATTTGCCAGCGGGCGGAGAACGACTTTGTGGGGATGCGCAGCGGGATTATGGACCAGTTTATTTCGCTGCATGGGCGGGCAGGGCATGCGTTGATGCTGGATTGCCGCACATTGGAGTTTGCATTAGTCTCGATTCCCGAAAGCGTCAAACTGGTGATTTGCAATACCGGGGTGAAGCATCAGCTTGCGGGGAGCGAATACAATCGGCGGCGCGAGGAGTGCGAGGAGGCGGTGCGATCGCTTAAGAAGGCGTTGCCGGAGATTCGTGCGCTGCGGGATGTGAGCTTGGAACAGCTGGAGCGGAATCGCGGGCTGGTTGCTGACGTGCCTTACAAGCGGGCGCTGCATATTGTGACGGAAAACGCGCGTGTATTGGACAGCGTAGAAGCGTTGCGTCGTGACGATTTGCAGCGGTTTGGGGAGAACATGGCGGTGTCGCATCGGAGCTTACGCGATTTGTTTGAGGTGAGCTGCTACGAATTGGATTTGATGGTGGAGCTTGCGAATCAGAGGGAAGGCGTTTATGGTGCGCGGATGACGGGCGGTGGTTTTGGAGGAGCGACGATCAATCTGGTGGATGCGAGGCGGGCGGAGGTGTTTGCGGAAAGCATGTCGAAGGCATACCAGGAAAAGACCGGAATTGCAGCGCAGGCTTATGTTTGCGATCCGGTGGACGGCGGGAGCCGAGTGGAATGAGTTGGATTGCCAGAAAAATTCAAGAATTTTAAAAAGCGCGGACAGGTAAAATCTTAAATGGATTGGAACGATTTGCGGAGTACACCGCACCGGAGATGGAATCCGTTATTACGGGAATGGGTGCTGGTGTCGCCGCACCGGACGCAGCGGCCTTGGCTGGGAAAAGTGGACAAGCCGGCGCCAGTGACGACGCTTGAGTACGACCCGGAGTGCTACTTGTGCCCGGGAAATGCGCGGGCCGAGGCAGTGCGGAATCCGGCGTACACCGAGACGTTTGTTTTCGACAATGATTTTCCCGCAATGCTGCCGGATGTTGCGGCGAGCGAATTGGAGGAAAGTGGGTTGATTGCAGCACGGGTCGAGAGGGGAATTTGCCGCGTGGTGTGTTTTTCCCCGCGGCATGATTTAACGATTCCGGTTATGAAACAGGAAGAGGTGCGAAAGGTTGTTGAAGTTTGGGCGAAACAGCACCGCGAGCTGGGGGACATTCCGTGGGTCAAGCACGTTCAGATTTTCGAGAATCGCGGCATTTTGATGGGAGCGAGTAATCCACATCCACATTGCCAGATCTGGGCGAATGAGCAAGTGCCGAATATTCCGGTGCGGGAATCGGCCGCGATGAGTAAGTTTCTTGCGGCGAAGGGAAAATGTCTGTTGTGCGAATACCTGCGGCTGGAGATTGAAGATGGCGAGCGAGTCGTTTGCGAGAACGACGGGTTTGTGGCGCTGGTGCCGTACTGGGCGGTGTGGCCGTTCGAAACGATGATTTTGAGCCGGCGGCATTTGGGCAGCTTTACGGATTTGAATGAGACGGAGGAGGAAGGGCTGGCGGACATTCTGCGAAGGCTGACGATTCGTTACGACAATTTGTTTGAGACGGCGTTTCCGTATTCGATGGGATTTCATCAGGAGGCGACGGACGGGGAGAAGCATCCGGAGTTTCATTTTCATGCGCACTATTTGCCGCCGCTCTTGAGGTCCGCGACCGTGCAGAAATATATGGTTGGTTATGAGCTGCTGGCGGGGCCGCAAAGAGACATCACTGCGGAGGGGGCTGCGGCGAGGTTGCGAAATCTTTCGGAAAGACATTATTGGGACGGCTAACGGCTGGCGGTGCGGAGGTGGGATGCCATGGACTTGCAGCTCAAAGACAAAGTTGTGCTGATTACCGGCGGAGCCAAGGGAATTGGCGAGGCCATTTCGCGCGGGTGCGCGCGCGAGGGCGCGATTCCGGTTTTTGTGGATCACGACAAAGAGGCCGGCGAACGGTTGCAGAGCGAACTCCAGAGTGCGGGAGGAAAGAGCCGGTTTATTTTTGCGGACATTTTGCCGGCGGAAAATTGCCTCGCGGCGGTGGAGCAGACACTTGGCGAGTTCGGGCGGCTGGACGTGCTCGTCAATAATGTGGGCGCAAACGATAACGTGGGGCTTGAGAATGGGAGCCCGGAGAAATATGTCAGCTCGCTGCGGTTGAATCTATTTCATTACTACAACATGGCGCACTACGCTTTGCCAGCGCTGAAAAAGGCACAAGGGTGCATTTTGAATACCGCGTCGAAGGTTGCGGTTACGGGGCAGGGAGGGACTTCCGGGTACACGTCGGCGAAAGGAGCGATCCTTTCGTTGACGCGAGACTGGGCCGCGGAATTGCTTTCGTGCGGAGTGCGCGTGAATGCGCTTGTGCCGGCGGAAGTGATCACGCCGCTGTACCGGCAGTGGGTGAGCACGTTTCCGAATCCTGAAGAGAAGCTGGCGTACATCACTTCGAAAATTCCGTTGGGCAGGCGGATGACGCAGCCCGCGGAGATTGCCGCGATGGTGCTGTTTCTGATTTCGCCGCAGGCTTCACACATTACGGGACAGCATGTGTTTGTGGATGGCGGGTATACGCATCTGGACCGGGCTTTGACGTAGGAAGAGCTAAGCCATGACAAAACGCTACTGCCTGACTTTGGATTTGAAGGATGATGCGGATTTGATCGCCGAATACAGGCGGCATCACGAGAAAATCTGGCCGGAGATCGCTCAGAGCATTCAAGATGCGGGCATCGCGGACATGGAGATTTATCTGCTGGGGACGCGGATGTTCATGGTGATGGAAGTGAACGAAAAGTTTTCGTTCGAAGCTAAGGCGAAGGCCGATGCAGAAAATCCGAAAGTGCGGGAGTGGGAAGAGTTGATGTGGAAGTTTCAGAAGCCACTGCCAAATGCGAAGCGTGGGGAGAAGTGGATGTTGATGGAAAAGATTTTCGAGCTTGAAAAGTAGCCGCCGGGGGCCGATGATGCGTCGGCTGCGTTCGAACGCCACACCTTAGTTGATCTTCGAAATCTTCGTTCAGGAGGCTGATGCCATGGGACCTAATCGTATGCCGCGACGTGATTGGCTGTTGGGGACAGGAGCCTCGCTGGCGGCGCTGGCTGGTTCGGCAAACGTTGCGACTGCAACTGCATTGAGGCAGCCGGAAGTACGAGCAACGCAGACGCGATCTGCGGCCGAAGGGGAAGATGCGGATCGTACGCGACGGATGAAATGGTGGCACGAGGCGCGGTTTGGAATGTTCATCCATTGGGGATTGTACAGCGTGTTAGGGCGGCATGAATGGGTGATGGAAGAAGAAGGCATTCCCGTGAGCGAGTACGAGCTTCTGGCAAAGCGCTTCCAGCCGCAGCCCAATGCGGCGAGGGCTTGGGCGAAACTGGCCAAGAGCGCTGGGCAGAAGTACATGGTGATGACGACGAAGCATCACGAGGGTTTCTGCAATTTCGATACGAAGCTGACGAACTACTGCGCGCCGAAGCAAGGACCGGGGCGCGATTTGGTGCGCGAATATGTGGAGGCGGCGCGAGCGGAGGGCATGCACGTTGGTTTCTATTATTCGCTGATGGATTGGCATCATCCAGATGGGGCGCGATGTGCGACCGATCCTGAGGCGCGGAAACGCTTTGTCGAATACACGCATGGGCTCGTGCGAGAGTTGATGACCAATTACGGAAAGATTGATGTGCTGTGGTACGACGTGGATTGGCCGTTGGATGCCGCCGGCTGGGAATCGCAGCGGATGAACAAAATGGTTTTTCAGCTGCAGCCGGACATTATTGTGGATAACCGTAACGGCTTACCGGGAGATTTTTCGACGCCGGAGCAGGAGATCGTAGCAGAGAAGGGGAGCAGATCCTGGGAAAGTTGCATGACGCTGAACGACAGTTGGGGTTACCAGCGCGCGGACGACAACTGGAAGAGTCCGAAGACGATTGTAAGAAATTTGGCGGAGTGCTCGCGCGACGGCGGAAATTATTTGCTCAATATCGGACCGAAGCCGGATGGTTCGATTCCGGAGGAGTCGGTGCGAGTGCTGGCCGAGGTAGGGCAGTGGATGTCGCGCAATGGAGACACGATTTATGGAGCGGAACAATGCCAAGTGAGGCATTCCGAGTTTGCGGGGTTTACGAGGAAGGGTAGTACGCTCTACATGCATGTGCACTTTTGGCCGGGAGATACGGTTGCCCTGGCTGTCCTAAGATGCAACGTGAAATCGGCGCGGCTTTTTGCCAGCGGGCAGCCGGTCAAGTTTGATCAGGAAAGGTTTCGAGTGCGGTTCACAGGGCTGCCGAGTGAAGCCCCGGATCATCCGGTGACAACGATCGCCATCGAGTGCGATTCCGAGCCGATACAAGACACCGGGTTTGTACGGCGCGAGAGGCCTCGCAACGGAGTATAAGTTAGTCAAAGGCCATGGATATTTTGACATTGTGGGGACACCTCAAGCCGTCCACTGTTTTTGGTGCGAGGCCGCTAACGGCATGATGTATTGACTTGTGGTGTATTAAGATGTATAAAAATGAAAACCAGGGTCTCGTAACAACATCTCCGGGGATCTGCGGCTCGTGCGTCGCGAGAGGTTTGCGTCGTTCGAGGGTTGGTTGTCCGGGGTTGCTAAGAGATGAAATCCGTTGCGGTGATTCGTAGATTTAATCTGTTGGTAAACGGCCTTCTTCCACCTCGATGTCTACTCGTGTCGCTCGCCGTTCGCCATTTGTATTTTATTTTTCCTCGTAAGGCGGAAAATGACCGGTCTCTGCGTCCTTGCAAGCCTATTTTCGGCCGGGCGGAAAAAGACAGGCCAAGTGCTTTGATGACATGAGGGAGGCATCCCTTGTCCTTTAACAGCCGGGAACGGGTACGCAGCGGCCAAGGTTCGAAAGAGACGAATGCGGATCGAGACCACAGACGGCGTGCAGCGGAACTTCGGCCGCTCAAAAGCCCCATAGACTATTCGACGGTTGGCGTCGCACTTTTCGACAGGCATCTGCGGTGCCGCGCGTTGAATGCCGTACTGAGGGCGATGGGTATAGTGTTGCCGGGGGAGCACACCGGGAGATCCATACAACAAGTGTTTGGAAGCGCGGGCCAGGAATTGCAGCCAGGGTTTCAGCGTGTACTGGACACCAGACACAACTTCACGGACTTCCAGTTGACGGTGCAATCAAGCGTTGCTGAAGGCGCGCGACGCTGGTCTATCAATTTCTACCCGATAAAGGATGAATCGCACCACCTATGGCTGGTGGTTGCCACGTTTTCGGAACTGACGAAAAGAAACAGGGCAGGCCCTCCTACCGAACGCGTGGCCGGACTTCACCGTAACGACAGGGATAACGAGCCCAGCCTCCTGGGCGAGGAAATATCGGAGCTTCTGGCGCATAGTCTCAAGTTGGCGCGGCGTTCCAAGAAGCTTAGGGATGATTCGGTGTCGTTGCAATCCTACGTTTCCGAGACGCGCACGGAGACCGGGTTGGAATCCCTGCATTTGTTTCTGACTGTAACGAGAGCCCGCCAATCCCTGGCGCCGTCTCCCTTTCCTCAAGCGTGCGGCGGGGCAGCCGTCCTGGAGTCCACTGGCAGTCGTCAAAGCCAACGGTCCTTGGACGGCGATCTCAGCCGCCGTGAGCGTCAGGTCCTCAATTTGCTCGCAGCGGGCAAAAGCAATAAAGAAATTGGCGCGATTCTGGAGATCAGCACGAGAACGGTGGAAACCTACCGGGCGCGCCTGATGAACAAATTGAAGCTTCACTCCACGGCGGAGCTGGTCCGCTACGCAGTTCGAAACAAGATTATCGAAGCCTAGTTTCGCCTCCCGGCGCGTTCTAACTTCGACCACTCCGCAGTTATCTAATCAGTGTATGTCAGTATATCTACCGTATTGACGAATTATCGAATGAAATATATTCCTCACTAGCCACAAAAGCCCTTAAGGAGGCTTTCCCCTATGAGTTCATTTCTGATTTGCACCAATGCTGCATGCCGTTTCCTGCTGGACCGGCGGCTGAATGGGAGATCGATGGACGGAGTCAGGAAAATCCTCCAGCACTGCCCAGACTGTGGCGGGGACTGGTCGTCTGCCTGCCCTAGCTGCGGTCAGGCTTTGGCGGTGAAAATAACGAACGGACTGCCACGCTCCGCCTGTTGCGAACACCGTGCCTATCATGACAGACGTGTTGCCTAGTTTGGATTCGAGAGTCGGGTGCTGCGGCAATGTAGGGCATTGCCACAACGCACGATGAGAGCAAAAGCAGCAGAAAGGCGACGGCTTGTGAAATGGCGGCCAGGCCGGAGTGGAGTTTTGGCTAGCGGGCGTTGCCGGTCTTCGAACAGGTCGACTTACTTTTCGAGCAGCTTGGGTAGAGCTTTAAGAAGCAAATCCAGGTGAACAGCTGCTTCTGGCGGCAGAGCAATGATCCTGTTCGAGGTGCGCCCGTCCAGCACTTCCCAGGTATTAGGGCCTTCCTTTTTGCGCAGGAGAATGGGGATCTTACTGCCAGCTGTTGGCACACTGATACGCACGCCGTCTTCTGTTTCCGCCACGGGAAGATTACCAAAGCGTTTGAAGTGGTCCATGCTCATCTGCAGCTGTAGGCACTCCTCCGGAAGCACGGTGGAGAAGAATCCGGGTGTGCGCAAACGCTTTTCATCAAACTCGGCCACAACGCTATCCTCCTTGCCGGTACGGACGACATACATGCCCGTTTTCAGATTTCCCGCCACGGTGACGAGGAACGTCGAAGTGCGTTTGCCGACGGTGGCATAGAGCCACGTGCGAACGTGAATGCTCTCCGCGTCGAGATCCAGGACGTAGCGGGTTTGAGGCTGACAGCCGAGCGGGGCAAGCGTGAAATGGTTGTCCTTCATAAATGAAGTGGCAAGGTAGATTGCGGACATCATGCCGCCTTGGCCGTTCCCAGAATTTCCGGGAGGAAGGCTCCTCGTGGATTCCAAGGCTTCGTGGGCCGCATCAAGAAGAGGAATGAGGAGGGTGTCCGGGTCGCCGAATTCTCTGGTGAATAGAAGTTGCGGAAAACCGACGACTTCTATGCCCCCGCTCACAGCGGAAGTTCGTGACTTGCTCTTAAAAAGCTCGATCGACATTGCCTTCCTGTGATGGCGTAGTCGGTGATCTAGAACCCTGTTGCATTTACGGCTGCTTCGACGTCTAGTTCAACTGCACCTTTGTGAAGACTCGGTGTGCTCCCAGACTAAGTTTTGGGCAGAGATCCCATCGTCTCGATATCCCACAGGCGTTCGGCCTGCATCTTGGATGCACCAATCATCCAAGTTCCGGAATCCAGCTTCGAGTAATTGACCTGGAACATGACAGGCTGGGTGTCATGTAGACAGTAGGGCTGGTCGCCTGTGAGGTCTAGCGCCGCAAGAGCGTCTACGTCGAGTTGGGCAGCCAGGCGAAAGCTGCAACCCCATTCACTCACCTCGATAGTTCTTGTCACTTCTCGGAAGGGTTTGCCGAAGTGATCGAAGGCGCTCACCTCGACCTCGATCGAGACCTCGAATCGAGGTTCGCGTCGGCGCTCTTTGGTGCGCGGCCCAGGATCAGTTACAGGATTGTTATCGCCCAACTTCATGATATTGGCCATTCCGCGCGCTGACGCGCGCGGGCAAAAAGAGAGCAGCCGCGTTGGGGACACGTCAACACAAAATCATTCACCTAGGAGTGGAGTACAAGCGCAACCCAGACCAGTTCCGTGTCGTATTGGAGCGCCACCGTGAAACCATCCGATGGCTGCACGGTTTCCATGCAATAGTCGCCGCCAGTGATCACGGTCGGTACGGAGAGCATACAGGAATCCGCCAGATTGCTTACTCTGGCCTTAAAGTTGCCAGCCACCATGTTGCAAAGCTCTCCCAAGGCATCACGCATGATGGATGGACTCGACGCGGCGTCTCCGCCGAGCATGAGGGAGGCAAGCTTTCTTGTTGTTGTACTCATGCAACGGATCGTGACCATGGCGCAGAGCGCTTCGTAAATCCTAGAAATCCGCACGTGCCCTTGATGGTGTGGATCGTACGGAAGATGCCGGCAAGCCGATCTTTATTTACTGGATCTTTCTCAAGCGGAACCAGCTCGCCACCCAGCAAATCCAGGTTTTCACTGCTCTCGAAAAGAAACTCGCTGACGATCTCATCGCTCATGCGAAATCCGTCTCCCGGAAAGCGACCCCACTGTTACTTAGGCGTTCTGAAGTGCCTCGGCCGGAGCTGCGGAGCCGAAGACTCAGCCTGCTTATCGGCTCGTAACACGGCGCACATTAGAACGGTTGTCCTTACCCTTCACGGGATTTTTATTGGATTCTCCCAATAGGCAACCCTGAAGCGCTCCGTCGAGTTAGAAACGAGCAATTCTCGTGCCAATTTGAAAAATGTGCGTCACGATTTCCTCGCGTTATTACAAACTCCTACCGGGACATTTTGGAGGCGAGCTGCTTCAACTTTTTCTCTCTAACAATTTCTTGCAGGCAGGCGCGTGGGCCAATCCAGTTCAATTCGGATTTCGCGCAAATCGGAAAGGCGAAATGGCATTTTCGTGTTTCACGGTGAAACTTCACCCAGCTCTCGACGTGGATTGCGTTTTCTGTTTTGGTTTACTTGCTAGGCCAGCACATTTTCACGGAGCAAAATCGCCGGCCTTAGAATTCGCTTAATTTACAATTGTTCGCCGGAGGCAGTTCAGTTTGTTCGCTGAGCCCCTTGCGTTCGCCGCTTGTCAAAAGAAAGCGCAACCGGCCCACATCCAAAACGAGGCTCTAGCCGTGGAACGGGACCCAAAATGGAACCTGCAGATCCAGATCGCTCTCTCATCCTTTTTCAAACTTGCGGAGGGGGCGGAATCAAGGAGACTCGCTTTTCGATTCGCGCGCCTTTGCATGAACCTCGTCGTACCGGATTGGCTTCAAACATCGGCTTTCCCGCGATATTCAGATGGACAGCTTTCTCCGCTCGATTGGGCATCACAAGGACGTAATCCGCTTTGATATTCAGCAGTTCCCGCACCGACAATGGGCTCTCCGGAAGGCTCAAATCCACAAGGAATGAACTCTTCAGCAGGTTCTCCCGAATCTTCCGACGCGTATTTCGCGAGGGAATGCGTTCGCCGAGAGACCCAGGCGCGCCCAGCTTGCGCAACAGTGCATTCGCGACGACCGCCGGCAAAGCAATGTGCAGGGCACCGCGCAGATCCAATAGACGAATCTCAAAATTGAATGCCAGAATTTTTTCATTGGGCAGCATCAACGCATGCGCCTGCGCAAGCGGCTGACGCTGATCGAATTGAATGTCGAAGGAAACAACCGTAGCCCATGCCGTTTGCAAGTCGCGCGCGATCAGCCCGACGGCCGTCTCGATAATTTGCTCCTCAATCTCAGTCGGTTCTCGCGGATCCGTGACGTCGCCGCCCGATCCTCCCAGGGCCAAATCCACAATCGGAAATACCAGGGACAGATCCAGCAGGACTAGAGCTCCCGCATCTATCGGCAGCATCCGCAGTGAAGCCAAATAGGAGAGTTCAGGCACTCGCCCAAGAAATTCGCTGTACCTCAGGTGCTCCGCCGCCACAAGGTCGATTTCGCATCCCGTCCGCAGATAGGTCCCAAGAGAATCACTCATTCGCCGCGCAAACGTTTCGTGGAGTGTGTTCACTACGCGAATCTGCTCCGCCGACAACGTCTTGGATTTGCTCAAGTCGCACTTCTCCACGTTCTTTTTGCGCTGCGTGCTCTCGGCCTGCTGGCCCGGTTGGGCAGCACTAAAAAGTGCGTCAATTTCTTCCTGAGTGAGTACTCTTCGCATTAGGCCTCCGACTCTCGGGCGGTGTCTGAATGCCGCGCGTTCGGCGCGGTCTTCAGAATCATGTTTCTCTCTACGCGGAGCTACGCCAGAGTCATTGCAGAAAGTGATCTTGCACGGAATTGACCAGTGAGGAGACTCTAATGTGCCGCCAGCCCCCTTTTCCAGCATAGCCTTCGGGTATGGTCGCCGCATCTCATGCTCTGCGAATAAAAACAACACCCTGTCGGAGTATGATCGGACTCTCCCCGGGCTTCTTCGCCGGAACGCCGATGGACAAACGACCCAATCCTACGGAACTCAGGAGGACATCATCATGACCGAGCAAGCAATCACTCTCTCCGGATTCGGCCTAATCAATTCTCCCCGCTGGAACAAGGGCACAGCCTTCACCGATTACGAGCGCGATCTATTCGACCTCCATGGCTTGCTCCCTCCGCATGTTGGCACCATCGAGGAACAACTGGCTCGTCGGATGAAAGCACTGGAACAGCAGCCCACGCCCTTCGGAAAGTACGCTTTCCTGCGTGACTTGCAGGACACCAACGAAACGCTCTTCTACTCGCTCCTCGTTCGCAACGTCGAGCAGATGCTTCCTCTGGTCTACACGCCCACCGTCGGCGAAGGCTGCCAGCGCTTCAGCGAAATTTGGCGCAAGCCCCGCGGCCTGTTTCTCAGCTATCCAAACAAGGATCGCATTGCGCAAATCCTGTCTCATAAGCGGTACGACGACGTGAGGTGCATCGTGGTAAGCGATGGCGAGCGCATTCTCGGTTTGGGCGACCAGGGCGCCGGCGGCATGGGTATTCCTATAGGCAAGATGGCCCTTTACACGGCGCTCGGCGGCATTCATCCCGAGCATTGCCTGCCGATCCTTCTTGACGTTGGAACGGACAACGAGGACCGCCTAAAAAGTCCCATCTACATAGGATGGAATCATCACCGCGTGCGCGGCGAAGAGTATGACGCATTCGTGGATTTGTTCGTTCAAGCGGTAAAAAAACGCTGGCCCCACATTCTGCTCCACTGGGAAGACTTCGCGGGTTCGAACGCGGCTCGCTTCCTGGCTCGTTATCGCGACCAGCTCTGCACATTCAACGACGACATTCAAGGAACTGCCGCAGTGGCCACCGCGACGACCATTTCCGCGATGAACGTTTCGGGTGTGCCGCTCGAGCAGCAACGGATCGCCGTCCTGGGTTTCGGCAGCGCGGGTCTGGGAATCACCAATCTTCTTGCACAGTTCTTGCAGGAGAGAGGCCTCTCCGCGCAGGAGGCGCGCAGCCATTTCTACGCGATCGACCGTTATGGCCTCATCACAGAGAAAGGCAAGGATGTCCGTCCCGAACAATTGCCTTACGCTCGGAAAGAAGAGGAAGTGCAAGCCTGGCGCCAGCCCGGCGGAGAAATCGGCTTGCTCGATGTCGTCCGAAACGCGAAGCCAACTGTCCTCGTTGGTGTTTCGGGGCAACCTGGCGCTTTCACCGAGGCCGCCATTCGTGAGATGGCCAAACACGCGGTTCGGCCCGTTATTTTCCCGCTCTCCAATCCCACTTCGCGCAGCGAAGCAACCGCGCAGGATCTAATGGACTGGACCGAAGGCCGCGCTTTGATCGGCACTGGCAGCCCCTTTGAACCAGTCAACGTCCTCGGCAAAAAAGTTCCTGTCACCCAAACGAATAATTCCTACATTTTTCCTGGTCTTGCTTTAGGGATTCTTGCATCAAAGTCCAACAGGGTGACGGACTCGATGGTCAAAGCTGCCGCAGAAGAGTTGGTCCGTCACCTACCGACGCAGCAAGATAAACAGGCGAGTCTTCTTCCGCCGATCGCCGATGCGCGACCCCTGAGCCGTCTGATCGCGCTGGCCGTAGGAAAAAAGGCAATGGAGGAAGGGCAATCTGAATTGGCTCACGAGGACGCTCTGAAACGCGAAATTGAGGCATACGTCTGGAACCCAGCGTACGCGTCTTACGTTCGCAATCAAAACTCCATGTATCACCGGGCGTAACGCTCGATCACATTTGCGGCGCCTATCCCGAATTCCATCAGCCGTCGCCTTCTCAAAACTCTTGAAAGTGGGGAACTCTCTCATGTCGAAAAATGTCGCGGAACTCCTGATAGAAACGCTGGCGCAAGCGGGAGTAGAGCGGATTTACGGCGTCTCAGGCGATTCCTTGAACGGCATTACGGATGCGATTCGCGTACAAAAGAAAATTCAGTGGGTCCACATGCGGAACGAAGAAGCTGCCGCATTTGCTGCCGGCGCAGAAGCGCACCTAACCGGGAAACTCACAGTCTGTGCGGGGAGTTGTGGCCCGGGCAACCTCCATCTGATCAACGGCCTCTACGACTGTCATCGCAGCCGCGTTCCCGTTCTCGCTATCGCTGCGCAGATTCCCAGCAATGAAATCGGCAGCGACTACTTTCAAGAGACGCACCCGGAGCATCTCTTCGCGCAGTGCAGCCATTATCGCGAACTCGTCTCGCACCCGGAGCAGATGCCTCGCGTTCTCGAAATTGCGATACAGACGGCAATCTCACGCGTCGGCGTGGCCGTGGTTGCAATTCCCGGCGACATCGCTCTTCAAGCCGCAACAACCACCTCGCCGCGATTGCATTTTCCGCCGCCAAAGCCGACGGTGCGGCCCTCCGATGAAGAAATCGGAAGTCTGGCAAAGGTTCTCAATGGATCGAAGAAGATTACCATCTTGGGTGGCGCTGGTTGCGCAGGTGCCCACACCGAACTAGTAGCACTGGCCGGCAAACTCAACGCTCCCATCGTCTATGCCCTCAGAGGCAAGGAATTCATAGAGTACGACAATCCCTTCGAAGTCGGCATGACTGGCCTCCTCGGCTTTTCCTCCGGCTACCACGCCATGATGAATTGCGATCTCCTGCTGATGTTGGGTACCGACTTTCCTTACCAGCAATTTTTCCCAAAGGACGCGAAGATTGTTCAGATTGATCTTCGCGGCGAGCAGTTGGGGCGCCGCACAAAAGTGGACTACGGCTATGTCGGCGACACGCAGGCCACCCTACAAGCCCTCCTGCCGCATCTCACGCAGAACAACGAGGACCAGCACCTCAAGGACTGCGTCGAACACTACAAAAAGACGCGCAAAGATCTCGATCACCTGGCAACTGCAAGTGCAAGCGACACACAAATCCATCCTCAATATGTAACGAGAGTTCTCGACGAACTCGCTGCGGACGACGCCATTTTCTCGTGTGACGTAGGTACACCAACCGTGTGGTCCGCCCGCTACCTGACGATGAACGGCAAGCGTCGCTTGCTCGGCTCTTTCAATCACGGCTCCATGGCCAACGCCTTGCCGCAAGCCATCGGTGCGCAAGCCAGCCATCCAGGCCGTCAGGTGATTACACTCTCAGGCGATGGCGGCCTGGCGATGCTCATGGGCGAACTGCTTTCTCTCCGTCAACTCGAGACTCCCGTCAAACTCGTCGTTTTCAAAAATAATTCGCTGGCTTTCGTCGAGTTGGAAATGAAGGCCGGAGGCATCGTGGACTTCGGTACGGATCTAAAAAATCCGAACTTCGCGAAATTGGCGGAAGCCGCGGGCATTCTGGGTCTCACTGCCGAAACGCCCGACCAGGTCCGCCCGATGCTTGCACAAGCCTTGCAGCACAACGGGCCAGCGCTCGTGGAAGTACTTGTAAGCCGCCAGGAACTCTCTATGCCTCCGACCATAACGCTTGAGCAAGCGAAGGGATTCAGTCTCTTTGCTATGAAAGCCGTCCTGAGCGGCCGCGGCCAGGAAATCATTGACCTCGCCAAAATCAACCTGTTTCGCTAGCGGCAGTCAGACGCATGCATCCGGGCGCAAAAAGCAGGTCGCGGCCGCGAGGCGGCGCATCCCAACTAGCGGTCGAGCGCCAACAATAAGCTAATCTTCCCGTGAACGCTTGGACCAAAGCCAAAGGCCGTTAGTGACCTCTGCCGGCAGGCGGAATCCCAATTGCCTGGCGAGCATCACAATCTGTCCCCGGTGGTGGCCCTCGTGCGCGACAAAATAAGCAAGAACATGCCCTACATCGAGCGGAAGGTTGCGCCAGACATAAGAGGAAGTCGGGGGGATTTTTCCACCGTGATTGCACCCCAACGCAAGAAGATTCAGGATCCCCATGCCGCTGCGCCCTAGCGCTGGAGTAAGCTCCTTGGGCTTTACCTCATGCAGATCGACCCTCTGCGGTACAGCGATGCCGTGTGGTTTGCCAAGCGTCTTGATCCACATGCAGCGGGCATTGTGGATGTGCCCGGCAATCGTCCGTATCGACCGGCGAGGAGCCCCTGGCACCGTCGCTTCCCAGAGCCCCGCAGGCAAATGCTCCAGAAGGAACACCGTCACGCGATTATTCGTCTTCCACGCATCAAGGATCGTATCTCGCAGGTCTAGCGGAGAAGGCATGCTACTCCTCTTGGACAATTCAGCTCACGCCCAGGTTCCGATTTCTGGCGCGGCGATTATACGCCCCGCAACTTCTCAATTCGGAACGGATTCAAAATAGGATAGTGGGACAAAATACACTGAAAAGGGGATTGCTTAGGCGGCATCAGCGCAACAAAGTGGCTCGATGGTACCCAGTTCACGCACAGTAGTATTATAATTACCCCATGTCGCTGTTGCTCCACGACGACACCTTTCGCCGGCTTTGCCGCGCACGCGACCTTCTGGCCAGCGAATATCAATCCCGGGTTTTGCTCGAACGGGCCGCGCGGGAAGCCTGTCTCTCCGAATTTCACTTCCATCGTCTGTTCCGCACCACTTTTGGCGAGACGCCGCACGATTTCCTGACCCGCCTGCGTATGGACCGCGCCAAGCAGATGCTCGCCTCTGACCGCACCGTAACGGAAGTATGCTTCGAAATCGGCTATGGCAGCCTTGGTTCGTTTTCCAGCAAATTTCGCGCCCAGTTTGGCCACAGTCCCGTCGAGTTCCAACGCCAGGTTCGCCGCATCTTCGGTTACAGCGCTCCGTGGCGCGTACTCATGATACCGACGTGCTATCTACAGGCGTTGGCTGCCGCAGAAAAAACCGGCATCGAATAGCAAGAATCGAGAAGCATCCCCAGGGCAGGTTCCGCTAGTCTTTATGCGAGGGAGAAACACCCCTCGATCGCACCCGGAAGGAGAACCATCATGATTCAAAAGATGTCACACGCAACCATTTATGTGCTGGATCAGGACCAGGCAAAGGATTTCTACGTTAATAAGTTGGGTTTTGAAGCCAGGGCCGATTACACCGCGCCCAACGGCTTCCGGTGGTTGACGGTCGTCCCCAAAGGGCAGGCTGAGTTCGAAATTGCCCTGTTGAAGGTCGGCAGTGCGGCGCCGCCGGAATCCAATGGCGCCGGAACGACTCAGAAAGATGTGGAGGCCATGGCGGCTCTCTTGAAGAAAGGCTGGTTGAGCACCGGTGCCTTCCAAACTGCCGATTGCCGCAAGACTTCCGAAGAATTGAAAGCTAAAGGTGTTGAGTTTGTCTCCGAACCCAAAGATGAGTTCTGGGGAGTTACGGCGGTCATCAAAGACCCTTTCGGCAACTATTTCAGCATGACCCAGCCGAAGAACAACAAATAGAGCCATGTCGGTGGCTAATGCAAATTCCAGGAGGGCGGTGTCTCCGGATCCCGCCTTCAAAATAAAACAGGTTGCTACATGCAACCGGGAACGAGTTGTCGGCAGGCTGCAACAACATGACTATCGACAAGGAGGCTATCGTGAGCCAAGGTATCAAGCGTTGGATTCCTCGCTGGATTCACATCATCTTAAGCATTCCGATATTCGGTTATATTTATAGTCCGTTTGACCAACTTCCCAACTACGCTCCGGCTGTTCGTTTTGTCTTCCTTCCCATCCTTGTGCTTTCGGGACTTTGCCTGTGGAAAGGGCATCTCCTTCTGCGACTTATTCGCGAAAGATCGGCTTGGCGAAACGAGGCATCGCAGAGAACATGAAGCCGAGCAGTCGTCAACCCTTGCGAGACCGAGTTAGCCACCTGAAACCCGAGTAGGAGGATCTTATGGAGTCAGCTTCTGCATTATTCGATCAGAAGATCACGGAACTTGGCGACTGGCGTGGCAAGACCCTCGCTCGTGTCCGTCAGCTCATCCACGACGCCGACCCCCACATCCGGGAGGAATGGAAATGGGCCAAGCCCAAGTCTCCTGGAACCCCTGTCTGGTACCATGACGGAATCGTCTGCACAGGGGAAACATACAAGCAGGTCGTGAAGCTCACCTTCGCTCGCGGAGCCTCGATCAATGACCCAAAGAAGCTCTTCAATTCCAGCCTGGAGGCCAGCGTCCGGCGGGCTATCGACATCCGGGAAGGCGAGCAGATAAAGGAAGCTGCCTTCAGACAACTCATTCTCGCGGCTGTGGCGGCCAACTCCGTCGTCCTCGCTCAGCGCGCAGCTAGGAAAAAGAAGAAGTAGGCCAGCCTCTCAGGGATAGAGCAGGCTTCAAAAGGGGAGGCAGAGAACTACTTGAGCTTTGCCAGGATTTTCTTTTGGTTCGCGACGATGGTGTTCAATGTGGCTTGATTCTTGAGAATGTGCCCTTGGTTTTTCTTAATGGTTTCCTGATTTGCCTTAATGGCGTTCTGGTTTGCCAGAATCAATTTCTGATTCAGCAGGATACTCTTCTGATTTGCGATTACATTTTTCTCAGACATTTTTGAGTCCTCTCTTTTGCCAAAGTTTCGTGCCATTCAAGATAGATGAAACTGCAAGTCAAGACCAGCGCCTTCTTAGCTCGAAACGAGAATAGAATTTTTCTGTAGCGGGCAGAAAAGAAGCTCGCCCATAACCTCGGGCCGGACAATAATATGAAAATACTATTGTCTGTCCGGCAGCCACATGGGAGCATCCCACCGATAAGAGCTTTGGTTTGTGGTTCCACAGCTTCGAGCCTCCAGTTTGTTTCTCATAAGGAAGGCGTTCCGACATCGCCGCGCAAATACCTTGCCTCTAGTTATTGGTTTGTACGCGAGTCGCGAACGTTGAGAGTTGCAGGATGGTGAGCACAGACAGATTCCTTTCGCAACACGCGCCGCCAGGAAAAGCGCGCTGAGGCAAAAGCGGAACGGCTTGCAAGGGGTATCGTCGAGCCGGACGCATTAAAAGGAAGAGGTGAAGAATTTTGGGCTTGCTGGTGCGGCTCCGGCCAATTGCGTTTATCGGGACTTTGCTTGTCCTTTGGCAAGTCGCGGTGAGCCTGAACCCGGTTCACATCTTGCCGAGTCCGTGGGGCGTGATGCGAGGCATTGTGGACTTGCTGCATCACGGATTGCTGTTCAAATATGTAGTCGCTTCGCTGTTCCGCGTTTCTTGGGGATTCAGTCTTGCGGCCATACTCGCCATCCCGTTGGGATTGGCTATCGGGTGGTATCAACGGGCTAACATGGCCCTGCATCCATTGGTGCAGGTTTTCCGCCCAATTTCCCCTCTTGCCTGGATTCCGCTCGCGATTCTATGGTTTGGCGTAGGGGACGCTGCTTCGATATTCCTGATTTTTTTGGGAAGCTTCTTTCCTTTGCTCCTCACAGCCATCAATGCCGTCAGGAACATTCCCGCGGTCTATATAAGTGCAGGACGCAACTTCGGCCTCCGGCCGGTTGATTTGATCTTCCGGGTACTGTATCCGTCGGTTGTGCCGCAACTACTGATTGGTTTGCGAATTACTCTGGGAGTGGCGTGGCTGGTGGTCGTTGCGGCCGAAATGATTGCGGTCGACTCCGGATTGGGCTTCCTCATCGTTGATGCGCGCAACGCCGGCAACCGCTACGACCTGGTGGTAGCTGGCATGATGATCATTGGGCTGATTGGGTTGCTGCTCGACACAGGTATGCGATCCTTGGAAAATATGAAATCGTTTCGTTGGGCTTATTCGGAGGACTAAGAATGGCATTGCGAGAAGTTGCTCTGAGCCCGCAACGTGCACTAGCTGCCAAACTATGCGTTAATCACCTCAGCATGGTTTTCACTCGCGATGGCAAGAGCACGCCCGTTCTCCAGGATATTACCCTCGAAGTTTCCGAGGGGGAGTTTGTCTGCCTTGTGGGACCCTCGGGATGCGGCAAATCCACACTGCTAAACGCGATCGGAGGACTTCTAGCACCGACGGCAGGAACCGTTTTTATCGACAATGAAGCCGTACGAGGGCCAGATCCTCGGCGAATATTCGTTTTCCAGGAGCGCGGCGTTTTTCCGTGGCTAACAGTAGAAGGCAACATAGCTTTCGGCTTGTTTAAACTGTCTCGTTCGGAGCGTGAAGAACGCGTCGCCCATTACGTCAAGATGGTCGGATTGCAGGGCTTTGAGGAGGCCTATCCTTCGGAGCTCTCGGGGGGCATGAAGCAGCGGCTGGAAGTGGCGCGCGCCCTGGCCGTGAATCCGGACATGCTCTATCTCGACGAACCATTTGGAGCGCTCGATTCCATCACGCGCCATATCATGCGTGGGGAGTTACTGCGCATTTGGGAGACAGAACGAAAGACCATCGTCTTTGTGACACATGACATCGACGAAGCAGTGCAACTGGCAGATCGCGTGGTGATATTGAGCGCGCGCCCTGCGGCGATTCAGCGGATTGTGAACATCGATATCTCACATCCGCGTGACATCAGCTCGCCGCGTTACCTGGAACTTCGCGATGGCATTCTGCAGCAGATCGGACTGGCTCACAAAATATGAATTCGCTTGCGGAGCCGAAATCGTGGGAGAAAGTTTTCTGGCCAGTTGCGGCAGCGACACTGCTGCTCGCGGTCTGGCACTATTCTGTACGGTGGACGGCGACCAGCATTTTCCCTTCGCCTCTTCAGGTAGAAAAGGGAATCGTGGAGCTTTTTCATAAGCACGTTCTCTGGCAGGACATCGTTAGCTCGCTGCGCCGCGTAGTCATCGGGTTTGGTGCGGCAACCGTTGTTGGCGTTCCTTTGGGGCTGAGCTTGGGCTGGTATCCCGCCGCGAATCAGGTTGTGAATCCAGTTATGCAAATTTTGAGGCCGATCAGCCCGATCGCGTGGATTCCCGTGGCGATCATTTTTTTTGGCGTTGGCGAATACGCAGCTATCTTTCTGATATTTCTGGGTGCATTCTTCCCGATCGTCGTCGCGTGCGTCAACGGCGTATCGAACGTGCCTTCGGTCTATCGCCGGGCAGGGCGCAACTTCGGCCTTGCGCCGTCGCAATTGCTTGCTAAGGTTGTTTTTCCTGCAGCGCTTCCGCAGATCATTGTTGGCCTGCGACTGGCTTTGGGAATTGCTTGGCTGGTCGTCGTAGCCGCGGAGATGGTGGCGGTGGATTCCGGACTTGGTTACCTGGTGATCGATTCAAGAAATTCGGGAAAGCGCTACGACCTCGTTGTGGCGGCCATGCTCATCATCGGGGTGATTGGGTTGGCGCTGGATTTGGGTATCCGCAGGCTAGAAACTATCAAATCCATTCGCTGGGGGTTCGGCAATGGGTCTTAAGAACAAGGTTCTGCTGCTTGGTCTGGGATGGCTTGCGCTGATCTCCGTTCTTCATGGCTACCTGAACGTAAATTGGGCAGCCGTACTGAATGACCGCCTTCCTGTCGAAAAACGGAAAATTATCGTGGCCTACATCCCCGTGACGTGCCAGCTGACGTGTCCGGTGACCGACTACATCTCGAAGTTCACGGATAGCGGCGAGATTTTTCTGCCGCGCATGTTCCAGGGTTTTCCTGAGATCAAGGAAGCGCTCATTTCGAACAAGGTTCAAGCGGCGTTTATAGTGGCACCTCTTGCGATTGCGCTAAGGTCTCAGGGCGTTCCCATCAAAGTCGTGTATCTCGGGCACCGGTATGGAAGTGCCGTGGTTGTGCGTAAAGACGGCCCGATCAAGAGCGTCGCGGATATGCGCGGCCATACGTTCGCGATTCCGAGCCGCTTTTCTGATGAACGTCTGCTGCTCTTTCGCGCCATGAAAGTGTCGGGAATAAAACCAGGCGAAGTGAAAATGGTGGAGATGGCTCCGCCGGATGTGTCGGGCGCGCTGGCTGCGGGAGCGATTGACGGATTTTCCATGGGAGAGCCATTTCCCTCCCAGGCAGAGATCGCCGGTTACGGCAAAGTTCTATTTCAGGCCCGCGAATACTGGCCGGATTACATGTCATGCATCCTCGTGGTGCGGCAGGATTTGATTGATTCGCGCCCTGAAATCGTCCAGACACTGGTGGATGGCATTGCCCGGTCGGGGCTGTGGCTTGACCAGGGTAAACCTTACCGCGAGGATGCCGCTGATTTTGTTGGCCGCTACTACTATAGGCAGAAGCCTACGCTTTTGCGGTGGGCCTTGACCAAGCCGATGGACCGTGTTGTGTATAGCCCACTTGCGCCGCGCAAGGACGACTTTGACATGGTCCGCGACTTAATGATCGAAACGGGCGTTCTGAACAAGAAGATTGAGTTTAGCGAATACACGGACACGCGGTTTTCTGATGTGGCGTCAACGCAAACTCCGTGGAGGTATCAAGCTGGCATCGCGTCCGCGAAGTGACCCATGCCGCAGGGCCGTTTCGCTCAGCGCAATGGACATCGAAAGGAGAACACAAATGTTTCGCAGACAATTTGTCCAGTTTCTCGGCGTTTTCGGGATGGGCAGCGTGGCCGCGATCGCGGCCGCTGACGACAAGGCCAGGAGAACCGTCACTTATCACGTCAAGGGATTCAGTTGCGCGACGTGCGCCGTCGGACTCGATACCATGTTGCAGAAGAAAAAGGGGGTCGCCTGGTCAAAGTCCAGCTACCCCGATGGGGTCGTCGTCATTAACTTCGATCCCCAATTGCTCACAGAAAAGGCACTGCAAGAGTTCATTGGAGAAATGGGATTTATCGTATGTCCGAGATCAGACCTAAGCTAGGTTTCGGGCGCGTCGCGTTTACTTTCCTGTGTGTGGCGCTTACCTCCGAACTGTTCGGGTGCGGCTCCAGCAATCATCTGCCTCAGAAATCGTCGAAAGAATACACAGACGCCGTTTCCGCATTCTACATTGGGCTTGGCGCGCTTCAGGTTGGCGACGATATCCACGCGGACAGCAAACTCTCGGAGCTCACGACTCTTGTGCCCGCCGAGCCTGCCGGATGGGCGAATTGGGGTGTGCTCGCTCTGCGCCAGCGAAAATTGGATGTGGCAGACCAGCGCCTTGAGCGTGCGCGAAAGCTCGCACCGGACAACGACCATATCTATCAATTGCTTGGGCTCCTGGCCAGCGGGCAGGGCAAGTCTGCCAACGCCATCGCCGATTGGCGCAAGGCCATCGAGATCAATCCACGCAACTATCGCGCCGCGTACGAACTTGCCGAAGAAGTGGAGCGCCAGGGTGGCGCAAACAGCGACACCGAATATGAAGGACTGATTCAGAAAATTCTTGCCGCCCAGCCCGAAAATCTAGCCGCCCAACTCGAACTTGCCCGTATCGCCGCGAAGACCGATGACGCGTCGACACTGAAATCCATGATGGTTAAGATCGCTTCCCATTCCGCGACCTGGCCCACAGAGGTAAAAGAGCAGTTAACTGCGCTCCAAACTGCCGCCGATGGACCTAACCCGCGTACGGCTGCGACACGAACGACTTTCCTGCGCAACACGTTGATGCGCGTGCCGGAATTTCGCGAGAGCCTCGCGGTTTTGAAGGCCCCTCCCGGCGAGGAAGCGGAGCCGTTCACGCATTTCTTGCGCTTGCCAACACCAGACTTTACTCCCGCTCCTGCGGACACCGCGCTCGCATTCACCCTGCAGCCAGTTTCGAACGGAGACGCCGGGTCGTGGAACTGGATTGGTGCGATCGCGCTCGGGAGTGCGGGAGCTCCAGTTATCGCGGAAGCGAACGGAAGGGAAGTGCGACTTGCAACGGGAGCAAAATTTCCGTTTCCCGGCGGACCATCCGCTGTAGCTCCCCTTCCCGAAGGCATTCTGCAAATTGATTTTAATTATGATTTCAAGACCGACCTCGCGCTCGCCGGCGCTGGCGGTGTGCGTTTCCTGAGGCAGGATAGCCCCGAGAAATTCACGGATGTAACTGCAAATACCAAGCTCCCCAAAAACGTGGTGAATGGTGCCTATACCGGCGCGTGGGCCGTGGACATTGAGGCCGACGGCGACTTGGATGTTGTTCTTGGAATGAGGAATGGTCTTCCGCTTGTCCTGCGAAACAATGGCGATGACACTTTCACCGTGGTCCATCCCTTTCCTGGCATATCCGGGATTCAGGCGTTTGCCTGGGCGGATTTCGATTCGGATGGCAACGCGGACGCTGCCATCGTGGATGGTGCTGGGCGGCTTCACATTTTTCACAACGAACGCCAGGGGCAATTCCGTGAAGTCGCGCTTCCTACGAGCTCGCAGACGGTCAAAGCGCTCGCCGTCGCCGATACGGACAACGACGGCGTTCTCGATCTGCTCGCCGTTGAAACGGATGGGGCAATTGTCAGCGTTTCCTTCAACGAAAGCATCGGATGGAAGGTCGCGCCGGTAGTGCAGGTCCCTAATCCTGCGGCTACGCTTGCGGGAGAAGTTCGGCTTCAAGTGGCCGACCTCGACAATAACGGCGCGCTCGATTTAATTCTCAGCCCGGTCGGTTCGCCGGCCGGACAAGCCTCGGCCGGGCCGTGGATTTGGCTCGGAGATGCAGGGTCGAAGTTTACTCTTCTCGACCATCCGCCAGGCCTTGACACCATTTTTGATATTGCGGACTTGAGTGGCAACGGGCGGCTCGATCTGTTCGGATTCGATGCGAGTGGCAAGCCGGTGCAAGCGGTGAGCCGCGGTTCAAAAAATTATCACTGGCAAATCGTTCGACCCCATGCGAAGCAAGCGGTTGGGGACCAACGCATCAATCCGTTCGGTGTTGGCGGAGAGATCGAAATCCGTTCCGGCCTACTCGTCCAGAAACAACCAATAAACGGGCCTCAACTTCACTTTGGCCTTGGGAACCAGACGAGCGCGGAAGTGGTGCGCGTCGTTTGGCCAAACGGCACCGTGCGCGCCGAATTCGGAGTCAAGGGCGACCAGGAAGTTGTCACCGAGCAACGCCTGAAAGCATCGTGCCCGTTCCTCTTCGCTTGGAACGGCACGCACATGGACTTCGTCAAGGACGCCGTACCTTGGGGTTCTGCGATCGGCCTGCGCATCAACACGCTGGGCTCCGCGAAGATCGCGGCTACGGGAGAGTGGTACAAAATTCGCCGCGATCAACTTGTCCCGCACGATGGCTACTACGACCTGCGCATCACCGCTGAACTTTGGGAGGTCTACTACTACGATCGCATTGCGCTGATGACGGTGGATCACCCTGCGAACACGGAAATTTATGTGGATGAGCGTTTCGTGATTCCAGCAGCGAAACTTGGTTTCACGACCGTTGCAACTCCACACAAGATTGCACACGCGACCGACGATAACGGCAACGACGTGACGGACATCGTCAGCGCTCTGGACGGTCGTGCCCTGGATTCCTTTGGCCGCGGGCAATACCAAGGGATAACGCGCGACCACTACGTTGAGGTTGATCTCGGCCAAGATGCACCGAAAAGCGGCCCGCTCTATCTCATCGCGCAGGGCTCCATCCACGACACCGAATCGTCGCTCAACGTGGCCATCACGCAAGGGAACCGTTGGCACGCGAAGGGCATGAGTGTCGAGGTTCCGGATGGGCACGGCGGATGGGTGACCGCGCAATCGAATCTCGGTTTTCCTGCCGGGCGAAAAAAGACGGTTCTGTTTAACCTCACCAACATTTTCCGCCCGGAGACGCCTCGCAAAGTTCGTCTCCGAACCAATTTGGAAATTTATTGGGACTGCATCGAGTGGGCGCAAGGCGATCCCGGCGCCGAGGTAAAAACGCAAACGCTCGACGCCTCGTACGCCGACCTGCATTATCGTGGCTATTCAACTATCGATCGCCCAGACGCTGGCGCGCCCGAAGTACCCGACTACGACCAGATTCTTGGAACAAAGCAGCGCTGGCGCGATTTGATTGGCTACTACACGCGTTACGGCAATGTGCGCGAATTGCTAAAGCAGGTGGACGACCGTTACGTGATCGTCAATTCCGGCGACGAGATGTCCCTGCGTTTTGCCGAGCAACCGGCTCCACCAACTGGCTGGCTGCGCGACTTCATCCTGGTAGGCGATGGATGGATCAAGGACGGCGATTTCAACTCCACTTTCTCGAAAACCGTCTTGCCCCTGCCGTATCACGGGAAGAACGAGTATGTGGAGCGCCCCGGCCGTTTGGAAGATGAGTACGTCTATCGCCAGCACCCGGAAGACTGGCAGAATTACCACACACGTTACGTCACGCCGTACGTCTTCCAGAATTCCTTGAGGAGTGCTCCGCCCAACTGATGCGAGGTCCCATAGCAAGAATTGCTCTAGCGGTCGTTTTCGTGGGCTTGGTGATTTCTCCGCTCATCATCAAACGGTTCGCATCCCGAAATGATAGAGCGACGACGCAGTTGGATCCGAAGGCGGCTCTGGCGCGTCACGGGTTTTATTTAGAGGAAGTCTCGCATGCCGCGGGCGTGAATTTCGTTCATCAGGCACCCACACTGGATCCTCGTCTGAATCACATCATGCCCCAGGTTGCTTCCATGGGTGCTTCTGTCTCCATCGTCGATTTTGATCACGACGGATGGCCGGACATCTACGTGACGACCAGCAAGGAAGGTGGGAAAAACGCGCTTTATCGCAACCTGCACGACGGTACATTCAAAGACGTAGCGGAAGAAATGGGCGTCGCCGACGTGAATCGTCCGGGCACGGGCGTTTCCATGAGCGCGGTGTGGGGCGATTACGACAATGATGGCTTTGAAGATCTGTTGTTGATCAAGTGGGGCAAGCCAGAGCTATTTCACAATGATGGCGGACATGGTTTTACGCGCGTAACGGATCAAGCCGGCCTGCCTCCGTGGATCAACGCAAACACCGCTCTGTGGTTTGACTACGACGGGGACGGCCTGCTGGATTTATTTATTGGCGGTTATTACTCCGAGGATGTCGACCTCTGGCACCTGGCCTCGACAAAAATGATGCCAGATAGTTTCGAGTATGCGAAAAACGGCGGCCGCAAATATCTCTTTCACAATCTTGGAAGCGGCAAATTCGAGGAAGTCAGTGCCAAACTGGGGATCAACAGCCGCCGCTGGGCTTTAGCTTCTGCCGCCGCGGATTTACGAGGCACAGGCCATCCCGATCTCTTCGTAGCCAACGATTACGGAGTATCCGAACTTTATTTCAACGATGGCAAGAGCTTCCACGAAGTTGGCGAACAGACCGGTGTCGGCTTCGCGCCCAAGAGCGGGATGAACGCAAGCTTTGGAGACATACTCAACCAGGGCCGTTACGCCGTGTATGTTTCCAACATCTCCGAGGATGGTGTTCTGATTCAGGGAAACAATTTGTGGATGCCAAAAGAGGGAACGAGCGGCGAAAATCTGAAGTTTGAGAATCTGGCGCGTGATTTTGGCGTCGAAATCGGCGGCTGGAGCTTCGGCGCGCAATTCGGCGACCTGAACAATGACGGCACGCTCGATTTGTACCTGACCAACGGGTACGTTTCCCTCGATCGCAACCGCAGCTACTGGTACGATTTTTCGAAGATTGCCGGGGGGCACAGCCTCATTATCGAAGACGCGAAGAATTGGCCGGCGATGGAAGGACGAAGTTTGTCGGGGTATCAGGCAAAACACGTGTGGCTCAATGACGGCAGTGGAAAGTTTATCGACGTCGCGCAGGCAGTCGGTGTCACCGATACCTACGACGGCCGTGCGGTGGCCCTGGCGGATTTGTGGAATCGCGGCGTTCTGGACGTGGTTGTCGCTAATCAACGCGGCCCGTTGCTGATTTACAAAAATACCGTGACACCAGAAAACAAATGGGTCGAGTTTGAACTCGAAGGCACCAAAAGCAATCGCAGCGCGATCGGCGCGCAGGTCACTGTATTCTGGAATGGTCAGCAACAGGTGCAGGAGGTTTCGGGAGGCAGCGGCTTCGCAGCGCAGAATCAACGCCGTTTGCATTTTGGGCTGGGCAAGATCGCACAGGTCGAAAAGGCCGTGATCCGCTGGCCCGGTGGGCAAATCCAAACAATCGAAAATCCCGCCGCCAACGAGATTCACGTCATCAAGGAATCCTCATGAGCCAACAGAGCATTGCCGTGACAACGCACGCTTCTGAACCGTTCCGGTGGAAGCGCTTCTTCAGCCCGGAAAATCGCTACCTTGCTCCAGCGTTCATCACCTGTATTCTCATCGTTGGCCACTTGTCGTTCGGCATTCTGGAAAGTTACAAAAAGACGGGAGTTGCAATCGCTGCGAGCCTTCTCGCGGAATTAATTCTCGGCGGAATTCTCTCGGGTAAGTGGCCCAACCTTGCGAGCGCGTACATCAGTGGGATCAGCGTGGGTATTCTGGTACGCTCGCCGGCCTTTTGGCCCTATGCGATCTGCGCCGTCGTATCCATCATGTCGAAATATGTTCTTCGCCTGAAGGGCCGCCATATCTGGAATCCGTCCAACTTTGGAATTTCCGTTCTTCTTTTTCTTGCGCCGGAAACGGTCGCCACGCTGAGCATTCAGTGGGGCAACTACCTGCTACCGATGGTTGTAATCTGGGTTCTAGGCTCGATCATCATCTGGCGAGTGCGTCGCTTTCACATCACCGGCACCTACGTCGTTTGCTTCCTCGTTTTCGCTATCCTGCGCAGCTACCTCACCGGTAGTCCATGGCAGTCGGAGGTCGCCCCGCTCACAGGTCCGATGTACCAGCTTTTCATCTTTTTTATGATCACGGACCCAAAAACGACTGTGCGATCAAAATTCTGGCAGTGTGTCGTTGTTTCCTTCGTTGCGCTGGCCGAAATGATTCTTCGTTTGTCGCAGGTTGTGTATGCGCCATTCTATGCACTATTTCTGGTAGGACCCGCCGCACTGCTCATCGAAATGTGGTTCGACTCCCGGCGAACTGCCCCGGTGCGCGTTGCCGCATGAACCTCGAATCCTCATGCAAAGTGTGCATTGGGACGAAGGTGAAGCGTTATCAGCGTTTTTTGATCGCACTTTCGGTTCTTCTAGCCGGCTGTCAATCGAAACCAGCAGCAGAAGTCAGTCAGAGTTCGCCCGCAGCTGCGGCGACATCGCCAGTGTCCACCTTAGCTCCCACGCCGCCTCCTGCGGAAGCGGCTCCAGAAAACAAACCCGCACCATTCAGACCCTCCGGCCCGATCGAATTCGTCGACGTCACCGCCCAAGCTGGCATCCACTTCAAACACAACAGCGGCGCCTTCGGGGGAAAATATCTCCCCGAAACCATGGGCAGCGGCGTGTGTTTCATCGATTACGATAACGACGGCTGGCAGGATATTTTCCTGGTGAACTCCATGGACTGGCCGGGGCGTCAGATCGGCAAATCCTATCCGGCTCTCTATCACAACAATCACGATGGCACGTTCACCGACGTAACTAAACAAGTGGGTTTGGCATTCGAATCCTATGGCATGGGCTGCGCCGTCGGTGACTACGACAACGACGGATTCGACGATCTCTATGTGACCACCGTCGGCTCCAACCATCTCTTTCACAATCTCGGCAACGGAAAATTCCTGGACGTCACCGCCAAAGCAGGCGTAGCCAGCCCCGGATTTTCCGCGAGCGCCGTCTGGTTCGACTACGATAACGACGGCAAGCTCGACCTTTTCGTCACCCACTATATTGAATGGTCGATCGAAAAAGACCAGTACTGCACGCTCGACAACAAAAATAAATCCTACTGCACGCCGCAAACTTACAAGGGCGAGAGTTCCCACCTTTATCACAACAAAGGCAATGGAATTTTCGAAGACGTCACAAAAAAAGCCGGCCTCGCGGACCCCACCAGCAAAGCCTTAGGTGTCGCGCTGCTCGACTACGACAACGACGGCTGGATGGATCTCTTCGTCTCCAACGATACCGAACCCAACAAGCTCTACCACAACAACCACGATGGCACATTCACAGATATGGCCGTAATCGTCGGCGTAGCCTTTAGCGACTCGGGCAGAGTGCGCGCCGGCATGGGCACGGACGCAGCCGACATCGACGGCTCTGGCTTGCCCAGCCTCGTCATCGGCAACTTTACCAACGAAAGCACCTCGCTCTATAAGAACGATGGCTCCGGCCTGTTCATCGACGAATCGCCTCGCTCCGGCCTGGCCCAGATGACGCCTCAGTCGCTCACGTTTGGCTGTTTTTTCATGGATTATGACCTCGATGGCCTTCTCGACTTCGTCGCAGCAAACGGCCACGTCTCGGACGATATCGCTGTCGTGCAACCCAATCTGAAGTACGCGCAGCCAGCGGGCGTTTACCGAAATATGGGCGATCGCAAGTTTGAGGACGTTTCCGGAAAGTTGGGCCGTGCACTGCAAAAGCCCGTGGTCGCGCGCGGCATCGCCTACGCCGACTATGACAACGATGGCGACCTAGACCTTCTAGTCACCGCGAACAATGGCCCAGCCCGGCTACTTCGCAACGAAAATGCAAATCAAAACGATGTCTTGCGTGTAAAACTGATCGGCACCAGGTCCAATCGCGACGCCATAGGCGCAAACGTAACGCTCACCACCACCGCGGGAGCGACCTTGTCGCGCATGGTCAAATCCGGCTCAAGCTATTTGTCCCAGAGCGAGCTACCCCTGACCTTTGGCCTGGGAAAGCCGGGCACTGCGAAGAATCTTCGTCTGCAAATCGCTTGGCCGAGTGGCCAAAAAGAGTCGATTGCCAACGTGAAGCCAAATCAATTCATCACCGTTCGGGAGGGCAAGGGAATCATCTCGTCCGCCCCGATCAATTTTGCCGGAATCGCTGCCTCCGCGGCACCCTCTCCCCAACGATAGCCTCTTAATCCGTCTCACTGCCTCCTCGGCCACAGTGCCGCATGTTGCCCCGTCCGGGCAAACTAGCCAAATTTGCCTCCTATGGATGTACAATCGTCGCCTCTTGGAATTGGAAAAGAGATTCTGGGTATTCTCTTTCGCTAAAATTGCCGCTGTACACAACCTCTTCGAGCGCACCGTGCAACGAAAGCGAGAAAAGGCGCCGATTTATCCGATCGGGAGTTGCACACCGATCTCTGATCGCGAGGCATTCATGTCGACGCTAAGTTCGGGTGGGTGGCGCGCATTGAATCTGTATCTGGATAAAGCGCTCGCACTCTCGGAAGAAGAACGCGCAATCTGGCTGGAGTCCCTTCGCGCCCAGCAGCCAGAACTCGCCGGCCAACTTGAGGAACTGCTCAAGGAACATTTTGCTGCGCAACTGGACCGATTCTTGGAACGGGGACCGTCCTTTCCTCTAGCCAGTGTCGGCCTCGCTGGACAGACCGTGGGGGCATATCGCCTGATTTCCCCTATCGGACAGGGCGGAATGGGCACCGTCTGGCTGGCGGAGCGCAGCGACGGTCGCTTCGAGCGCAAGGCAGCGGTCAAGTTTTTAAGCGCCTCTCTGGTGGGTCAAGGATCCGGTGAGAGATTCAGACGGGAAGGTGCGATTCTCGGGCGTCTTTCCCATCCGAACATCGCAGAGCTCCTGGATGCCGGCGTGAGCGAGACGGGACAGCCATATCTGGTCCTCGAATACGTGGAGGGCCAACCGATCGACACGTTTTGCGATAAACGTAATCTGGACGTGCGCTCGAGGATTCGCCTGTTCCTAGACGTGTTGCGCGCCGTGGCGCATGCCCACGCAAACCTGATCGTCCATCGCGACATCAAGCCATCCAACGTGCTGGTGAGCAATGACAGCGTCGTCAAGCTGCTGGATTTCGGCATTGCTAAGCTGCTTGAAGGCGGAGGTCGGCACGGCGCAGCAACATTGCTCACTCTTGAGTCGGGTGGGGCGTTCACGCCTCAGTTTGCAGCGCCGGAGCAGCTCACTGGCGGAGTGGTCACGACCGCAACGGACGTCTACGGGCTTGCTGTTCTGCTTTACATACTGCTCACCGGCCAGCACCCGACCGGCCCTGGACCGCATTCAGCGGCTGAACTCGTGAAAGCCATCGTGGAAACGGACGCGCCGCGGGCCTCAAGCGCTACGGACACTGGCGGGCCTGCCGTGGCGGAGAAGCGTGCGACGACGCCGGAAAAACTACGTCGTCAACTGCGCGGCGATATCGAGGCAATTCTGCTGAAGGGCCTCCGCAAACAACCCGCCGAGCGTTATGTCAGTGCCGATGCGTTTGCGGAAGACTTGCGCCGCTACCTTGACGGCGAGCCCGTGCTTGCTCGACCCGAAAGCAAGTGGTACCGGACCAGGAAATTCCTTGCCAGGCGGCGATGGGCGGTGGCTGGAGTCTCTGCCGTTCTCTTTGCGCTTACGATTGGCCTGGGAGGTGCCTTGTGGCAGGCGCACATCGCGCGCCGTGAGTCGCGCATTGCCACCTCCATGGAGAAATTCCTGGAGGATATTTTCGTGGCCAACACTTCGTTCCAGGACAATCCACTCAAAGCCCGCCAGACCACGGCGCGCGAATTGCTGGACCTCGGGGCACATAAGATCGATGGGGAGTTGAACGACGTGCCCGAAGCGAAGATCAGAATGCTGGATACGCTGAGCACCTTGTACTTCGACCTGGGGCTGGGCGATGAGACGGTAAACCTGCGGCGAAGGGCCGTCGACCTGACCCGCAGCAGGTACGGCAACAACTCAGTGGAACTCGCCGGCGCGTTGATCGGTCTCGCAAGCGCCATGCATGCGTCTCGCTCTGTGAACGAGAGAGAGGGCGTGCTCCTGGAGGCCAAGCGCATTCTGGATCAACGCCGCGACTTCACCTCTAAGCAGCGAGGAACCCTGTCCAACACGCTCGCCCAGCAGTACGAGACAACGGACCTGCCGCGCGCGATAGAGTTCGCGCATCAAGCCGTACAGGTCTTTCGAAAGTATCCCGACGATCCCGAGCTTGCCGAAGCGTTGTACCAGTATGGTGTTTTACTCGCGGATAATGCCCAGCACCGTCAGGCCGAACCGCTGCTGGTCGAGGCGATCCAGGCGTCGGTGAAGGTGAATGGAGATTCCAACGCTACGCTGTCGCGCTTCTATGCCTACCTGGGCCAGACGCAACAGAGCTTGACGGAGTTCGGGCCCGCTGAGACGAGTTTTCGGAAGGCCCTCGAGGTGTCGCGAAAGCTCAACGGTGAGGATCACGTGGACACGCTCGAAACGGAATTGCGCCTGGGGATGTTTCTTGGCGGATCGTCGCGCACGAAGGAAGGCCTGGAGCATATCGAGCACGCCAAAGATATTCTGTTGCGCACACGCGGCGCCGACGACCCCTTCTTCGCGCCGCAAGTGTTTCTCGAATACGGGCGGTCGCTCGCGTATGACGGACGCCTCGAAGAGAGCCTGAGCTACGTTACAAAGGCCGTGGAAAACCGGCGCAAAAACCGGCCGGGAACAAGCTATCTAGGCTCCATGTTAGAGCTCCAAGCCTTCATCTTTATTGAGATGGGACGCTATTCCGAAGCCGTACGGGCGATGGACGAGGCGGAAGGTCTTATTGCCAAGGCGAAGGTTCCCACTTTCTTCTTGGCCGTGGACAACCGGGCGAGGTACCTGACGATTACCGGGCGCGTTAACGAAGCGGAGTCCGTTGCGGACAACTTTCATCCTCAGGCGCCGGCGGAGGGCGCACTGCCAGCCGATGCCCTGAGGTTGCAGGCGTTGAAGGCCGACCTGGCTCTGGAGCGCAATGATGCCGATACCGCCGCTCGGCTCGCCGCACCAGTGATCCAGGAGGTTGCCGCCAGCCCCGAACGGGAATACCTTAAGCCGCTCGAAGCCCGCGCCGCGCTGATTCAGGGTCAAGCGAATTTGAAGCTGGGACATGCTTCCGAAGCGCTGCCCCTCTTGCAACGGTCCGTCGAATTGCGGGAGGCCATCGTGGAACCAATCAGCCCGGCCTTAGCCGTTGGACAAATTGCGCTGGCCGAGTGCTACCTTGATCTCGGACAATCCGAACGAGCCATCGCGCTGGCCGATAGTGCCAGGAAAGCCCTGAACACACACACAGAACTTGGCCTCCAGTATCTGCGGCCAATGCAGGATCTTGAGAAGCGTCTCCGTCCCGGTTCTGTCGTACGCAAGCGTTTATGATCCACATCCGCTGTACGGCCACAATGCATGTACGCCTTCTTGAAGCCCAGGGCACTAGTGGACTGTAACAGCTGAACCGGGAGTAATGCGACGTGTAGGGTCAAAGCAGCGCCACTTCACAGTCTTGGGCGCGTTGTTGTAGTGCCGGATGTACTTCATGAGCTTTCTCCGCAAGTCGGGCACCGACGTGAATACGCTGCGCGCGATGACGTCGCGCGCGATCTTGGAAAACCAGAGTTCGATGTGGTTGAGCCAGGAGGAATAGGTCGGAGTTGAATGCGGGTGAACCTTCGGATGTCGAGTCAGAAAGTCGTCGACTTGTCCCGTCTTATGGGCGGAGAGGTTGTCGGCAATCACGTGGATCTCTTTGCTGCGCGGCTGGTGGACGACGATGTCCGCCAGGAAGGCCACGAACTGTGCCGAAGTGTGACGCACGGCCGTTTTGCCGAGTACCTCGCCAGTCTTAGTATCGAATGCCGCGTGCAGGGACAGCGTGCCGTGCCGGAAGTATTCAAAGCCATGTCGCTCGGCGCGTCCCGGCGAGAGTGGCAACACCGGATTCTTGCGGTCGAGTGCCGGAATCGCCGTCTTTTCATCCACACAGAACACCGCCGCTGCCGAAAGTTGTCTCCCATGCTGAGCAGAGCGGTGATGGGGGGAATAAATGACATGGATGTGCGGGAAACTGGTGCATTAGAGGCGTTCGAAATGGGGGGGCCGGCTAACAATCTGGGTCCGGCCGGCACATTGGAGACTCGCCAAGCGAAGTGCTACGCGAGTGCTCGATCCCAGATTTGCTTGAGTGACCCGAAGTTTTGATATGGACCGCGCCCGAACGAGAATTGTCTCTTGCGTATGCGATGGGCAAGCTCGATTCCGGCCGAGGTAATGGCCGCACTCCCGAAAGATTTGAAGCCCGTAGGGTTCGAAAACTCGAATTGCAAATGGCTCTGCGCGACCGGTAGTATGGATCGATGTTCGTGAGGCCTGGGTCGTTCCTTGCTTTGGTGTCTGCAGGCATCGCGTGCTGGCTCGAACGACAGGCCGCCTCACGCATCGAGTACCTCAAGGCCGAGAACCGTGCCGGTCGTCATCGGTGCCGATGGAGCAAGCGCGGGACAAGGCGCAAACTATTTCGACACAGTATTTATCCAAGAACAATTTTCTACCTGGTGGCAAACGGATCGATCACGATAGTTATCTTCCGATTCTGCTCTATCAGCTGCAGCCGTAGGTTTTGGAACTCCTCGAGGTTAACGAGATAATCGCACCGTGCAAAAATACGAAGAGAGTTGGAGACTCACCAAAGAATTGGCCGATGAAGCGAGCCTGGTGGCGGCTGCGAGCGCGGCGCTCCTTGCTTGCGGGGTTCGGATCGATGACTCGCGCGTCGCGGTGCGCGCGAACGAAAAAAAGGACTACTTCAACGATTTCAGGTATGAGCTCCTCAACGAGGCCCGCTTTGGCACCGAACCGAAAGTCCTTCGCTACGAATCGGTTGAAGTCAATAGCACGGACGCGGCGGGACCTAGCTGGCTGGAAAATACGATGCGAGCGACATTCGAGAGTGAAGCACTCAAGTTCTGTCTCGAGCGCATCGAAAACTATATCGACAATAGCGTGAGACTTACCGCCACGGTGGAAGCGGCCGATGAGAACTCGGCGAAGGCAATTTTCGTCGCGGTGGATGGCTTGTTACGACCGGCTTCCGCGAGCGCGGTTGATGGTCGGCAAGTCCAAATGCCCGGCCAGAAGTCAAACTGGCTCCGTCGGGAAATCAAAGGCCGTGCCGTGAGACTGCTCGCCATCAATGGTCTGCTTATATCCGTTACGCTTGCATTCGCTGCCACTCAAGTGGGACGGATGTTCATGCGCATTTTCATTCTCGCTGGCGTCGGACTCCTGCCCCTTTACCTCTGGAATTTCCTGAAGGGTATTCTTCGTTGTATTCGCTTTCAGACGAGCCCTGCTTGGCGGCAACTATCATCGTACGAGGGCAGTGGCCCCGATTCCTTGGCGTTTCAGCTCGACTGGGAGCTGCAAGCCGGGGCCAGGGAGTTCGGCCGGAAGGTACTCCTCACGCGATCGTGGTTGATTCGGAAGAAATTGTTCTCGATCTGGCTTTGTTCGCTGAGCAATATAGTGTGGGTCTACAAGGTGGAGACGAGGTACAAGACGAATACTTTATATTGGGGAACCGACTATACCCTAGTGATCTTCTGCCGGGACCATCATTCGATGGTGACGGAACTTCCACCCTCGGAATTAAAAGCTCTCTGGGACGCTCTCATCGCGCACGCGCCATGGGCGACCTTCGGGTATTCGAAAGACGTCGCGGCGCAATGGTGGCAGGATACCTCGAAATTTATCGCCGCTGCGGATGCGCGGTATGCGCAATATTTGGCATGTGGCGCTGCCGGATTGCGAGTCGAGCCGCTCGGCGTATTTCACCGCACGGCGCATCGGACCTATCGAGCATCGAGCTGATTCGCGGGAAGAGGGCAGCAGCTGCGCCGGGGAGAGTCCCTCGCCGAATGCCGCTCGATGGCCGATCCCAACGAGCGCGGCGCTGGCTCGAGACGTTGGGACGACTAAGGTTTGATAGCCGCCAAGGGGTAACGGTTTGAGGGTCGTTGACTATGCCATCCATGCTGGTCCGCTTAACGCCGTGTCTGATCTGGTCACTTGCTGCGTTGCCTGCACAAATACCGCCGGCGACGGCGCAGCTAGCACCGAACAATTCGCCGCAATCGCCGATTCATCCGAGCCACGCCCCGGACATAAACGCCTTGGTAGGGTCGATGCTTGATATTCCGAGCGGTGTTTTTCGAATGGGGGATCTGGATGGAAGTGGATCCGTCTCCGAGAAGCCCGTGCATCGAGTGAGCGTCAAGCGCTTTTGGCTGGCGGCATATGACGTGACGTTCGAGCAGTACGACGCCTACGCGCATGCGACGGATCGCCCGCTACCAAACGATCGGGGGTGGGGGCGCGGCAAGCACCCAGTGATCAACGTGAGCGCTGAGGACGCGCAAATGTACATCGAATGGTTGAACCATAGGACCGGCAGGCGGTTCCGGTTGCCTTCGGAAGCGGAATGGGAATACGCGGCGCGGGCCGGTACGACCACGCCGTATTACTGGGGTGGCGAATTCGACGACCGTCGTGCCAATAACAACCACACGTCGACGACCGAGGTCGGCTCGTTTCCCCCGAATGGGTGGGGACTTTACGATATGAGCGGCAATGTGTCGCAATGGACGCGAGATTGTTGGAGCGGCAATTACGATGGCGCTCCGGCAAAGGGCTCGGCGTGGCAGACCGGCGAAACCGCCCCCTGTCATTGGAATGTGATCCGTGGCGGCTCGTGGCGTTTCGATTCAACCAACTTGCGTGTCTCCGCCCGCCTCAGGTTCGATCTTACAAATCGCGTCGACGACCTCGGGTTCCGTCTCGCGCTTGATCGATGAGCCATTGTCGCCGGCGCGTTCGTGCTGAGTTCCGAGGTGTCATGCCGACGCAATCTCACACCCTCAGGGCGGACCCGACCACGAGCGGTGGCGCAAACTAACGGCGCTTTCTCTTGCCTTACCACAAAACGCCAGAACAATTCCGCTGCGTGCGTGGGTGTCATTAGCCTAATGCAGCGAGGCGGAAACGCCTGACTGGGGTGTGGCACGCATCAGAATGCCCTGAATTATCCATATGCGACGGGCGTCGGGAAGCGTCGCATTCTTGATGACATTGTTATACTTAATCATGTTATAAATCATCGGGCTCTGCGCGGTCGAAGACCCCTGGCATGCATGGAAACTTCTCGCGCGAGAACCGGGAGGTCCCGTCAACGCCCGACACGCAGTTGTGCGCGGGCCGGTTGGAGAAGGACATGATCCAGAAGTCCAACATGCACGTTGATGGGAAGTCGGACGGTCGTGAAGTACGACGAAGTGCCTGAACAAAAGCGGGAACCCGCTGACGAAGGGCATGGAGGAAGACGACCGGCTGAGGAGAACACCGAACAGACGACCGCGTCTCAGACACAGAGCTGGGGTGACGCGTTGAGCGGCCTGCACAGTGTGCGGGAAGCCGCAAAGAGGGACAAGCGGTTACAGTTCACGGCGCTACTTCACCAGGTATCCGTCTTACTGCTGGAGAGCGGCTTCTACGCCCTGAAGCGAGATGCAGCTCCCGGAGTTGACGGAGTCACGTAGCAGGAATACGAGACCGGCCTGAGCGAACGACTGCAGGACTTACACAGCCGGGTGCATCGAGGAACGTATCGAGCGCAACCTTCGAAGAGAGGCTTCTGTCTCAATGTTTCACGCATTACAACTCAAGTTCGTTTCCGACTGGATCGCGTCTTAGGCGATGCACGGGGCCGACGCGATGGTATTAGTGAAGGTCATGCGGATTCCGAGCTTCGGCCGCAGGATGATCATCGGACGAGCTTCGATGAGTTGGCCCGGAGCCAGCTGAAAATCGTATTTTCTGAGCAGATCGCTCAAAATCATGAGGATCTGCAGCATCGCGTAATTTCCACCGATACAGCCTCGCGGTCCACCCCCGAAGGGGAGGAAGGTAAAGGGCGTGCGCAACTTCTCGTTCGCTTTGGTGAAACGCTGGGTATCGAAATTCTCCGGGTCCTGCCAGTAGCGCGGAGCATGGTGCGCACCGTACACATACACAATGACCGTCGATCCGCGGGGTATGGCGAGATCGCCTACGCGGTCGTCGGCAACAGCCATGCGGTCGATCATCCAAAACGGCGGGTAGAGGCGGAGCCCCTCCTGAATGACCTGAGTCGTAAATTCGAATTTTGGAACGTCGGCGTAGCTCAGAGGCGCTTCGCCGAGCACGGAATCAAATTCCTGCCTCACCCTGTCGAGACAATCCGGACGCGAGCTCAAAAGATAAAGAAGCCACGACAGCGCATTCGATGATGTTTCATGGCCGGCGACCAGAAGTTGCATACTTTCGCTCAGGATGAGCTCATCGCTCATGCCTTCGCCATCGCTGTAGCGCGCATCCATCAAAGTCTGCAGCAGATCGTGCCCGGGCGGTTCGTTGCGGCGCTTCTTGATGTATTCGAGCAGAATAGCGTCCGCTCGGGTGCGCATGTCTTCGTGCCTGCGCAGTTCCCCCGAGAGGGCGAACCAGGGATTCAGATAGGGCTGAAGGGTTTGGCGAACAATGAATTCCTGGACGGTGCAGATGGTGTGGCTGACAAGATCAATGTCTTCGTCCTTCAACCGTGCGCCAAATAGCGATCGGGCGACCATCGCGAAGGTAATTTTCATCAGCTGGGGGTAGATATCGACGGGGCCGCTACGGGCCTGTCTGTCGAAATCCCGCAGTGATTCGGCGAGGGAGTCTTGCATGATTGAGGACAGCGCTTCGAGTTGCGTTCGATCGAAGCCTTTTTGGATGAGACGCCGCTGCGTACGCCAGGCCCCTCCGTGGGTCGTGAGAAGACCTTTCCCCAGGAAGTGGCCCATCCGCTTTACTTGAATTTCGGATTTTTGGTAGTTCTCCGCATTGGTCTTTAACACGTGCTGAATGACAGCGGGATCGATCGTAACGATCGCCTCCTTGAGACCACCCAAATAGAACCGGAATGTGTCGCCGAAGATTTCGTTGTACCTGGACAAAATCTGCACGGGGTTGCGGAACATTGCGCGAGAATCGGCAAAGCAGCGAAATCGGGAAACAACGGGGACAGGCGTGAATGAGGTCATACCCAGCCGTCCTGATACTTGCTTCGAACCGCAGGTGATTTCATGTCACTCGTAGGAAGTCGTAGCGGGGCCATAGGTAGAAAATAAAATGCTCAGAATCAGTTTTCGTTCCCCAGTTGCCTCAAGAGTATCAGATGATGCCGGATTGCCTGAGCCATGGTGGGGTGCTGCCGATAAGAAACCCCAAACTCTTTGGCGGTCTCCTTCACTATCCTGGTCAGCGGAGCATAGTGGGTATGACACACGAAAGGGCACAGATGGTGGACGATGTGATGATTGAGCCCGCCGGCGAGCCAACCGACCAGCGGGTTTTCCGTCGCATAATCGGCCGTCGTCGCGAAGATATGATATACGCCGTTGTCAAACTCACTACGGTTCGTGGGGAAGTAGGTGCTGTCGATGGTGTGCGTCGTCTGAAATACAAGCGTTACGGCTAAACCGACGAACAAATGGACCAGGAGGAACGCCCCGCCGACCAGCAGAAGTGATTTCCCCAGCACCATCACCGGCAAGACAAGCATGTAAGTGAGGTAGAAGGCCTTGCCGGCGATCAGAATGGCATATTCGCGCAGAGGATGATTGGCGCGTTTCAGGTAATCGTGGGAAGGGAAGAAAAAGCTCTCGAAGTCCCTAAAGAACACATAGTCGAGAGAGAACATTGCATAAAGAAACAGCGCATAGATGTGCTGGAAGCGGTGCCACGGCGCGCGGGGTTCGTAGGGAGTAAAGCGAAAAATGCCACGTCCCGAAAGCGCATCATCTTCGCCGTGGAGATTGATGCAGGAGTGATGGCCCCGATGATGGAGGATACGCCACATGTATGAGCTGATTCCGCACAAATCGAAGACATAGTTCAGGGTTTTGTTGACACGCGGCCGGGACGAGATTGCGTTGTGATTGCTGTCATGAGCGATGTTCAGCAAAAGGAATGTCTGCGCCAGGCCGCCTAAAAGGTAGAGGGCCACAAACTTCCATGAATGGGGCCGCAGAGCATAGAGAGCAATCCAGGCGCCTACGAGGACTGCCAGGCCCACAGCGATCTTGACCCACATGACACGGTCCGCTTTGTGAGAAATGTTCTGGTCGGCAAAAAAACTATCCAGGCGTCGACGCAAGACTTTCGGAAAGGAAGATGCACCGGCGGGTTCGGAAATCGACGCCGCTGAGGATTCCGATGGTACAAGATCCGGAGTCTCCGGACCTTGAGTGATCAACACTTCGGATTCGAACGACACCGGCGCCTCCGCGGTCATGCTAATCGGGCCCGACGCGTTCCATACGCCGCGTCCGGGGTGCTGACCCCCAGCGAAATTCGTGCTGTGCCGATGGCCGCGCGGCACAATTTTAATGCGGGCCCGTAAAGACAATCAAGGAGATTCGGAAGGGATGATGCTTAGTTGCAGCGGGTGAACAATGGAAGCGACGAACGCATCGCATTGTCCCAAGCGCTTTGTTATTATATGACCCTCGATGAACCATAACGAAACGGGTTTCCTGCAAGGGACCATGGAAGGTCGGTGGAGTTCCGCGATTTCCGTTCGCGCCCTTGTGCGCCAAAAAGGAAAACATGCGTTCCCCACAGCGTCGAGCGGCGCTTATGCCGAGAAAAAAGTAAGCGAACGTTCTCACCGTCGGTCTACATTTGAGGACTGGACTTTCAAACTCAATCGCCGATCACCTCGCTTGCTGGGGAGAGATGTTTCGTTTACTGGCTTGCGTTCTATTCAACATTGGAGGATCGCTGATTGATGGCGGCGTCAATTTTAGGCCACTTGGATAGGCTGGCAGATGAGCAACCGGACAAACTGCTTTATTCGTACCTTGATGTAAACGGCGATCCGATCGAAAGCTACACCTATGCGTCGTTTCTCCACCGAGTGGACGCGATCGCCGGATATCTGTGGCAAGAGAGTCGTTTCGCGGCGGGCGACCGGCTGCTGCTTGCCTACCCGCCGGGGCTCGAAATGATCTGCGCATTCTTTGGCTGCGTGCGCGCCGGATTGATCCCCGTGCCGGTGTATCCCCCCAGTTCGCGTGGCTTCCAGAGCGCATTATACAAGATGGTACACATCGCAAAGGATTGCCAGGCGGCTGGGATCTTAACGAGCAGAGACTACCAGGCATCCCTCAAGACGAACCTGGCCAGAAGTGGAGTCTCGGCGTGCGGCATTGACGTAGATTACATTTCCGGTTTGCCGTGGATCGCCACGGAAGATTTCGTGAACGCCACTGCGGATCAACCAGCTGCCGTTCCTTCGAAGATTCTCTTTCTCCAGTACACGTCGGGTTCGACGATGGAGCCCAAGGGCGTGATCGTGACGCACGAAAACATTCTGAATACGTGTCCGCTGGTGATCGACCATTCCGCGCCGGTCGTCGTTTCGTGGCTTCCGCAGTACCACGATATGGGACTGATCGGGTGCTACCTATATCCAGCACTGAAAGGTGGCACGACGTACGGTTTCTCTTCCACGGACTTCATTCAGCGGCCGATCCTGTGGTTCGACGCGATGACGGCCTACCGCGCCACCGCGACCGCAGCGCCCAACTTCGCTTACGACTATTGCCTGCGCGCCGGGAGGCTTTCCAAGGAGAGCCTGAAAGCTTGCGACCTCAGTTCGCTTCGCGTTTTGATGTGTGCAGCGGAACCGGTAAAGGCGGATACGTACAGACGTTTTCTGGAAGCGTTTCAGTCCTATGGACTGAAGTCCGAGAGTTTCTATGTCGCCTACGGGCTGGCTGAGAATACTCTGGCGGTCTCACTGGGTGGTCGCAACATCGTTTCCGTCAACAAACGTGCCCTCTCTCTGGGAACGGCACGCATGACTACCGAGATCTCTGAAATCGACGGGGCTATGCAGATTGTCAGTTGTGGAACGCCGCTGCCGGGTCTCGACGTTAAGATTGTGGATCCGGAAGGGCATTTCCCTCTTAAGCCAGAGCGCACCGGCGAAATCTGGGTCGCCGGAAGCGGCAAGTGCCGTGGTTACTGGAATAATCCCGAATTAACTCTGAAGCAGTTTCGCGCGCGGCTTGTGGACGATTCTCCTTATGAAGACGGTTACCTGCGGACCGGCGACATAGGATTCTTCCACGGCGGCGAACTCTACGTCTGCGGCCGCATCAAGGACATGATTATTCTGCGCGGGCAAAACTATTACCCGCACGACATTGAGAACGTCGTGGAGAAATCATGCGGTCAGATCCGGCACAACTGCGTCGCCGCGTTCCAGATTCAGGAAGACAGCGAACCTGCGCTGGCAATCGTCGCCGAAGCCAAAAACCCAAGAGCCCTTCCCGACGCGCGAAAGATTGCCGCCGCGGTCCGAAATTATCTCAACGTGGAAGTGGCGGTGATTTCGATCATTGCGCCGCGTGCGATCCCGAGAACGAGTTCGGGAAAAATTATGCGCCATAAGACCAGGCAGATGTGGCAGCGAGGTCAGTTCACCGTTCTTTCGGACTTTTCGCGGGAGAAGGACGCCGGAACCTCCCTGTGCGATCCCGACATGCATTCCTCTTTCGCAGAATTGAAAGCCAAGTACAACCTGACAGGTAAGGAATCGTACAACCTCATCGAAGCCGGGCTGGATTCCCTGGATCTTGTCGTGTTCGTTCACGAGCTCAAGGAACTCCTCAAAGATAAAGGCGCCGAGTTGCTGGCGAGGCAGGTAGATATTGGCGTGATTCAGCGTGTCGCCGTGGCCGAGCTGTTTGGACTAGCCGAACAGTTGAAGCACGCTCCCGAAGAGGCGCTGGCTCATCTGCGTCATTCCCTTGCGGCTTTCCGTGAAGAGCAGTGCGCCGCTGAGAAACAGTTGATGAGCAACGACAGGAAGCTCATCTTCGAGCCTTCAGCGCCTTTACCCGTGCCGGAGACACCGGTTCCGAATCAGGTGCTGCTCACTGGCGGGACCGGCTTCATTGGGCCATTCCTCATGAAAAGCTTGCTGGAACAATCACGGGCGAAGATCTATGTTCTCGTCAGATCTTCCGACGAAATGCAAGGTAAGCAAAGACTGAGGGACGCGATGGAGTCAATCGGACCCTGCGAGATGAGCTTGATGGAGATGTTCGAAGCTCGGGTGATCCCGGTCTGCGGAGACCTAGGGCAGCCAAAGCTGGGCCTGACGAAGGGCGAGTGGGATTTCCTCTCGAGTGAAATCGACACGGTCTTCCACAACGGTGCCACCGTGAACTACCTATTCAACTACGACCTGATGCGTGACGCGAACGTGCTGGGAACCAATGAGGTCGTAAGACTGGCGTTCGAGGGAAGGCCCAAAGAATTCAATTATGTCTCGACGACCTTCGTGTTTGGCTGGGCGGTGAAATCGGTTCTGCATGAGACCGACCTGAACGAGAATATGGAGCTCCTCGATTTTGGGTACAGCCAATCGAAATGGGTAGCGGAACAGGTGGTTGTCGACGCACGCAACCGGGGGCTTTCCGCGCGGATTTTCCGGCCTGCCCTCGTTAGTCCTTCCGTCACGGGCGGAGGCAACAACTTCGATATCGCCGTCCGCTTAGTTGCCTTCATGGTGAATCACGGCATTGGCGTTGATACTCTCAACCAGGTTAGCTTTGTTCCGGCGGACATTGTGGCGAACAACATCGTTGCAATCTCTAGCACTCCCGGTACAGCGAATAAGACTTACCATGTCACGCGGGACGATTACTCCAACATGATGGACATCACCGGGCTTATTACCAAAGCGATTGGCCGGCAATTTGAAATATTCAGGCTTCCCGACTTCGTTCCCGAGCTGATCCGCAGATGCCGGAAAGAAGATCTGCTCTTTCCGCTTCTGGATTTTTTGGTGGGCTCTGTCGACAACATCTCGGCGATGGAGTTCAAACGCTACGACAGCTCTTCCTATCAAAAGGCCCGCGATGCCTCCGTGTGGGGCAAAGCCGATCCGTCCTTAGAAGATACGGTTAACGGCATTCTGAAATTCATGTATCGCAAGGGAATCATTTCCGTGGCGGCTCGTGAGGTCAACGTGGTGTCACCGAGCGATAGGCTGGCGGACTGGAAAGATGCAATATCCGCTACTGCCTCTTAAACAAGAGTTTCTCCGCTAGCCGCTGACCCGTTTCCAACGTGCCGGTGGTGGATAGTGTCATCTGCTGCCCGTCCGCGGAAATCACCCACCTGTCTTTTTGCGTGATTTGATCGTCCCGCCGGTAACTCGCATCCACCGTATGAGGATCCACTAGTTCAAGCGTCACGGTGTCGTTGCGCGAGTTCTTCAAATCGTATTGCTTTCCGTCAAAACGGGCGTTATAGCTGAAGTCACCCAGAAAACGGATCCCCCCGCTTCCGTCCGTCTCGATTTTAAGCACCAAACCTTGCCGCAAACGAGTCTTGCTGAGATCTTGTGTCCATTCGCCCGCGAAGAGGTCGTTGGCGACCTTCGTACCTCCGCTTCGCGTCCACACGGTGATCTGATCGGCGTGGCCGCCGGTCGCTGTCGTGGCCGTTAGCTCGTTCCCATCATTCGAAATTTTTTCACGAATCGTCGCCACAACAGCTCCATCCTTTTTCTCCTTGACCTCCGCCTGCCTCTTATCGATCCTGCGCATCTCAATTTGATTGAACGCAAGATTGCCTGGTGCGGACGATTGGTGTCCGTTTCGATTTGCTGTGAAATCGAGATGAGTTTCGCCGGACATGACTATATGCACCTCTTCATGCAGAGGTGTTATCGAGAGCCGATTCGGCGGATCCAGACTAGACTGCGCAGAGACGAGCGTCCAGGAGCCAAGGCGCGGGTCCGCTACTTCAGGTTGTACAGCGGCAAGCAGTCCGAGCAAAAATAAGATACGAATGGTTCCTCCTATTTCCATGGGGCGAAGTTTAGCAGATTCAGATAGGTCCGTACGTGAGTCCTGCGCAAGTGTAAACTCGGCGAACCTAAGCGCAAACGTACGAACTCATTCGAATGGAGTACCTCTTTCGCCCGTGTGGTTCTTAGGCGCCATCGCACAGTTTTGGTGACGACGATTTCGTCTGATATGACATATTACAGCTATGAACGTGCGCCGGCTTTGGATGTCAGGGATCGTCCTCGCAGCAACCATCGCACTTCTTCCATTCTCTTTTCACGCGGAGCGCCGCCTGGAGACAGCAACGCGTGTCGAAGGCAGCCAGGCGGAAACTGTCCGGGAGGAGCTGGCCAGTCGTTTTCGGTCGCCGTTTGTGGACCGCGTTGTCCTGGTGATCGAGGGAGTCCCGCCAGCCGATTCGGAGGAAGGCGGGCAAGCATTAGAAACCATCGTGGCAGGACTGAGAGAGCGACCCGGCGTTTCAGGAGTGGTGTCCTATCTCGAGTTGCGCGATCCGATTTTTCTGGGCCGGGGAGGGGGAACTTTTGTACTGGTGGGACTCACGTCGACCGGCGGTCCAGTCGAGTCGCTTGTTCCGGAGCTTCACCAGCTGGCAAGCTCCCTTGAAAATCAACTGCATGGCCGTTATCCCGCGGTGAAGCTCGAACTCACAGGCGAGATTCCACTGAATTTCGATATTCGGAAAGCGAGCGCCGCCGACGTGCATCGCGGCGAAAGCCTGGTGATCCCCGCGACCCTCGCGCTTCTGCTGGTGGCTTTTGGAAGCCTGGTCGCCGCCCTGATTCCGTTGGCGGTTGGCCAGCTTGCCATCGCGACCACTCTGGCGATTACGGGATTTCTGGCTCAACGCTGGCACTTGTCCATTCTAGTTCAGAATTTGGCCACCATGCTTGGCCTGGGCCTGGGAATCGACTACGCGCTCCTCATGATCAGCCGTTTCCGGGAAGCGATTGCCGCCGGGAACAACGGACCCTCCGCCGGGTTGATCGCGGCACGTCAGGCAGGTCGCACGCTCTTGATTTCAGCCTCGACGGTAGCCATCGGATTTCTAGCCCTCTTGACGGTTCCGATCAGCGAAATCCGTTCCATCGGTGTCGCGGGATTCCTGGTCACTGGAATGAGCGTGTTACTTACAAATACCCTCGTTCCGGCGGCGCTTGTGTTGCTCGGTCCGCGGATTGATCTTGGCCGATTGCCCTTTACGCCAAAGTTGGATGCGCATCGGGCCGCACGTACGGGAAATCGCTGGCGGCAATGGGGAAAGGTGATTGTCGCGCATCCCTGGCTTGCCCTCTTTTTGGCGGGCGCTCCTTTGCTTCTGCTCGCGTGGCAGGTCAGACGACTGGATACCAGCCTCCCCCGAGGGGATTGGCTTCCGCAGGCGGCGGAATCAGTCCACGCGCTGCACACCCTTGAGCGGATGGATCGGGGCGGCGTTGTTGAATCGTTGCGCGTTATCGTCGAACTTCCAACGGATTCCATCGCGCAAACCGACGCGGGGTGGAATGCGCTGGTTCGTCTGAGCAAGCGCCTCGCGACCGACCCTCGCTGTGATCGCGTGATTTCTATCACTACGCTCGCAGAGAGCAAGCGGTCCTCCCTCCCTGATCTCTCGCGGGAGACGCGTCGATCGTTCCTGAGTAGTGACGGACGAGCGGCACTGCTGGAGGTATTACCCGCGAGTTCGGTCTCCCTGCGGGACCAGGTCAACTGGGTGCGTGAGCTGCGTAAGACCGGCGCGCCAACTCTCACCGGGGTGCCCACCGCAACCCTTCTAGTTGGCGGCATACCGGCACTCAACGCCGATTATGAAACGATTATCAGAGAGCGATTTCCGTCTGTAATGGCGCTGGTAGTGGGGGGGACGCTCTTTGCTTTGCTGTGCGGTTTCCGATCGGTCTTCGCTGCCGTGAAGGCCATCGCACTCAACCTGTTCTCGGTCGCTGCGGCCTTCGGAGCATTGGTTCTCGTTATCCAAGATGGACACGGAAGCAAGTTCCTGGGAGTTTCCGGGGGAACGGGTAGCGTGTTTCCCCTTGTCCCGATCGTCGCCTTTGCCATCGTCTTCGGATTAAGCATGGATTACGAGGTATTTCTGGTCGCACGCGTTCTCGAAGCCAGAAGGAGCGGCCTGAGTGAAATGGATGCGATCCCGGAGGGTTTGGCTAGAACCGCAGGCCTGATTACGAGCGCCGCCGCGATTATGATCGTGGTATTTGCGGCCTTCACCTTCGGGGATTTCCTAGTGGTCAAGATGATCGGATTTACGTTGGCGATCGCCGTGTTGATTGACGCGACACTCGTTCGCATTGTGATCGGTCCGGCGCTCCTTCGCATTGCAGGCGATTGGAACTGGTGGCCTGGTGGGCTCGCCACAGCGCGCAGGGCGCGAGTGATGGCGAGTCGCGAATGACATTAAGCGCGCCAGGAGCTGGTCCTTATCCTCCACCGCTTGCAGCACCTGCAGCACGATCTGCTGCAGAAGGCTCACTTCCGATGGCAGATGGTGAGGATCGATTTCCATTTGCTTTACTGGGCTTGCTCCCGTTCCTGCTGCCTGAGGTGGGCCTGTGTTTCGATATGGGACATTGCCGGCAGGTCGATCAAATCTGCTCTATTTACAGATGTCTGGCCATGACAACTGTAGTCGTTTCGCAATCGTGGAATCAGTGCTTCCTTGGGCTTGTCGCCCTTCAGCGGCCCTGTATGTATGACAGACTTAAAGCTTCTATCACGTCATGCTTTTCACGACACCGTACATCGCCCAACGGCCTCGGAAAAAAGGTGGTGTAGCATAACGACCGCACTCCAAGCCCCTTGGCCCATTCAGTTGTCACAGCTTGTCACAGCAATCTGTCACAGCTCGTCACAGTAGCGGCTGGTAGTATTTGGTGGGGTCAGTGGGACCTGTTCCGACCTCGCGGACGAGGCCTTTTTCAACCAACAGTTTGAGATCGCGCTGAAGCGTTCTTCTGTTCATCTTCAGGTCCTCTTCGCATTCTGCTACTGTCGCTTTACCTGTGCTCAGCAGATAACCGAGAATCGCGACGGGTCGCTCTTTCAATCCATTCTTCCGCGCTCTCACCAGAACCACGTCCTTGCGCATGACGTGCTCAGCAGTCATTTGAACGTCTCGCATCTGCGCGCCCAGGCCTTCTGTGAAGTACTCCAGCCAGCCAGTCATGTTCATTTCATGCTCGCGGACGTTCTGCAGCGCTTTGTAATATGCGGGCCGGTCGCGGTCGTAATACTCGCTGATCGTGAAGAGTCGCTTGAAATCGTAACCTGTTTTGTAGAGGCAAAGAGTCGAAAGCAAGCGCGCTGAACGTCCGTTGCCGTCAACAAAGGGATGAATATGAACGAGTTGAAACTGCGCGATGCCGGCCATGATGACCGGATGAATTTCTGTGTCCTTTCGAAGCCAGGAGACAAACTCAGTCATCATCTGTGGAACTTCGAGCGGTGGCGGTGGCGTATATGTCTTCTCCCCTGTTCGCGAGTTGACGATGTAGTTTTGAATCTTGCGATACTCTCCCGGTGACGCCTTGTTTCCACGCACGCCTTGAACCAGACGTTTGTGAATCTGCCGTATCAGCGCCTCCGTGATTGGCTCGCCGCTCTCCAAGTAACCTGAAACCAATTCAAACGCCTTTTTGTAGTTGAGGAGCTCTTGCGCATCATCCGGTCTCGTCCCTCGGACTTTCTGGCCTGCGAGAATGCGTTCCGATTGTTCAAGCGTAAGCTGAGTGCCTTCGATATGCGTCGTATAGTGCGCCTCAAGGACAAGGGCGCGTTTCTGCATACCGGCAATCCAGTCCTCGGAAAGTCTGGCCGCATCTAGAAAACCACGCGCCCGTTCGATCCTCGTCAACTCTGACGTGATCGAATTCGTTATCTCGAATTGAGGATCGAAACTCATCTGTTGGGACGAATCCGCACTTAATTGTATTCCAATAGTGCCCTCTGGCCGCAGCGGGAACGGCCCAGTTGCACGCTGGACGCGGTTAAGGGCCTTCGGGCGTTCCCGACCCTTGCTCAAATCGGTGCCACGGACGCCTACAATCTCTGGTACTTACCGATTGACCCGAGCACCGGCCATCGCGCCGGTGATCCAGTCCAGTTGTCCCACTCGGATGGTTCTTACGTCGCACTAGTCGGCTTAAGCAGGGACGGGAAGCGCCTCGCCGTCTTCAAAAATCATATCTGGTCGGGTGCGGTGCTGGCCAAATTGAGCAAGAATAACGAACTCTCTGGAGAACCTTTTCAACTGACACATTCCGGAAGTCAAAATTTCGCCAAATGGCAGACGGACAGTAAAGGCCTGATTCTCTCTTCAAACAGATCAGGCAGGCTACAGCTTTACATACAAAAGCTCGGCGAAGAAAAGGCGGATCCTCTTGTCACCGGCGCGGAGGACTATTCGGGAGGAGTGTATACGCCGGATGGTCAGTTCATCTTGTTTTTTGCGACGCCGACGACGAATGTGTCTGCGGAGTCCATCAAACAGACGATTATGCGAATCCGGTTGGCGGAGGAGCCCTTCAGCCGATCCTTGAAATATCGGGAGACCTCGCCGCGGCGTTTGACTGCCCGGGCAAAGTTGCCCCCAATTGCGTGATCGGTAGAACGGATAAAGACCAGCTCGTGTTTTACTCGCTCGATCCCGTAGCCGGACAAGGCAAGGAACTCGCGCGAACAACGATTGGCACAGCCGGGGATTGGATGGCCTGGGCCATTTCTCCCGATGGGAAGCAAGTAGCTGTTACGGGGTCTCGCCAACTTCGCGAGACCGTTCGCATCGTTGACTGCAAACCCACACAGAACACAACTTGAATTTGCCGCCTAGTGTCGATGGGGGCGCATTTGGATTGGCTTGGACGCCTGATCAACGGAGCTTATTCGCCGTCGGGCAGGCCGGCATGGAATTTCTGTTGATGCGGGTGGACCTCTCAGGAAAAACGCAGATCCTCAGAAACACAAAGCATCATTTCATGACGAATCCCCCCGTTTTCCCCGACGGAAAGTATTTGACCTTCAGCCAGCAGTCCAGCGACTCAAACGTCTTTCTGCTCGAGGAGTTTTAGCACACGCAAATAATCCACAGCAGGACGCATGGAGAAGAACGAGATTTGGGGTCGCTGGAAGGCCGGGCAGTCTATGCATGCGATTGGGCGCGCTTATGGCAGGCCACATCCCACCGTTCGCAAGCTGTTGTTGCCACGTGGGGGCATCGCTCCCATTGCGCGTCGTCGCTCGCGGCTGGCACTCACTCTCGCGGAGCGAGAAGATATTTTGCGAAGGATCGCTTCCGGTTCGTCGGTTCGCGAGATCGCCCGTGGTTTGAGTCGTGCCACCTCGACAGTGAGCCGAGAGATCGTACGCCATGGCGGCCGTCCTGCCTATCGTGCCCATGATACGGACGGACAAGCTTGGCAGTCGGCTTTGCGACCCAAGCGCTGCCTGCTGGCCATGAACCGCAAGTTGCGGGACATCGTTGCGAGTAAACTGATTTTGGACTGGTCGCCTGAGCAGATTTCCGGGTGGCTGAAGAATCGGTATCCCAACGACGAGAGCATGCACGTGTCGCACGAGACCATTTACCGCAGCCTGTTCGTTCAAGCGCGTGGCGTATTGAAAAAAGAGCTGATGGACCACCTGCGATCGAAGCGGCGCATGCGTCGCTCGCGCCATTTCAGCGAACATGGACATTCACGGGGGCAGATCGTCGATGCCATCTCGATCCGCGAACGGCCAGCGGAGGCGGATGACCGAGCGATTCCTGGTTATTGGGAAGGCGATCTGCTTGCCGGAGGAAAGAACAGCTACATTGCAACGCTGGTGGAGCGGCATTCACACTTTCTCATGCTGATCAAGGTGCGGAGCAAAGATACGGCGGTGGTCGTGGCGGCGTTGAGCAAACACGTTCGTAAGCTTCCGCCGACCTTGCGCCGCTCGCTGACCTGGGATCGCGGGTTGGAGATGGCCAAGCACAAGGAGTTTACGGTTGCCACCGATGTGGTAGATTTGTCGCCGGTATACTGCGTTCCGAAAACCTGCGGCTGATTGATCGATTGGAGATACCGATCCAGCGTCGCCTCAGCAATCCACTTGTCGGCCGAACCGCCGCGCATCAGCGCTTGGGTTGCAAGGACGTGCGCGAACAGAAAGTCATCCGGTGTTTGTCCCTGCTGAAAGATCAGCACAGCGTCGGAGTAATCTTCACCCGAGGTAATCTTTCCCTCTTCGAGAAGCTTGCGAATCTCCGCACGGCGCGCATCGCCATGCCGGTAATACTCCTCCGGGAAATATTTCCCGGATTTTCCGACTGATCTTCAATCTCAAGTTGGTGAACCCGCGAAACCGGAGCCTTGGGTGAGCTAATAACTTCCGGGTTGTCACCCGGTTGGAATCCTGGAAGGCATCGATAGTCAGCTGCGAAGTCGCATAGGATAGAAGCAAGGGGTGGATAGAAACAAGCGCTCATGACTTCGAAGCCCGAGGGTCGAAATCACTGCAGTTTCGCGTACTCAGCTTTCGCTTGCTTCAGGACAGGAATGCCGGGGTCGGCGTCTTTCCATAGCGTGAAGAAATCTTGATATGCGGCTCGGGTTTTGGCAGTGTCCCCTGTTAGCGCGTACGCGCGGGCAAGGCCGAGATGCGCCAGGACTCCAAACGCATCGCCAATCGTTATTCCGGGGTGATCCACAATTTTCTGAAATTCCCTGGCGGCTTCGGAGCCTCGGTGTGCGGCCAAATACGCCTGGCCTCGCACGTAGACCGGATAGAGCGCTCCAAAATAAGCAAACGTCGCGCTGCGCGGCACGCCCAGCTCAAAGGGAACGTTAGCTTGGAGAAATTCGATTGCCTGGGAAGTAGTGCCATGGTTGAGGGCGAGGGACGCACGAACGGCAGGGAGGTAATAGAATCGGACCGAAGTGTCTTCGGGAAAATCTTTTTCCAAATCATTCGCTAGAGACTGGGCCTGGGAAGCCTCGCCCGACATAGCCAGCACCAGGGCCGCGCCAAACCTGACCTCCCGGTTTCTTGCAAGCGCAAGTGCTTCCTTGGTGGTCCGCTTTGCCTCAGGCATATTACCGAAAAAGGCTTCCCACAGTGCGGCTCGTGTTTCGAATAGAGCTGCTCTTTCGCGATGCCCTGCTTGTTGCGCCAAAGTGATCGCGCTCTTCGACCACTTCCTGGCCTCCTGCATACGACCGGTATATGCCAGCGCAAAAGCCTGGCGGTCCGAGATAGAGTCCTCGGCGCCAGGCTTTCCTTGAGCCGCGGCGACTTCCCGTTGCATGCCTGCGCTGTCACCTTTCAGAAACGCAAGATCGAATCGTTGATGCGCCAAGAAAGGATTGTCAAAGTTGCGCTCAGAGGTCTGGTGCAGCACGTCTGCAAGGTCTGCGAGGCGGTCAAGGTAAATCAAATTGTAGCCAAGGAGGTAATATCCCGTGTAAGCATCCGGGACAAGTGCAATAGCCTTACGACCCTCTTCCACTCCCTGTTCGTATCTGCCGAGCACCGGATAAATGAAACCTGTGAGGAAAGTGTGAGCGCTCCAATCACGTGGATAAACCTGCGCCCACTGCTCACAGATCTGCTGCGCCTTTTCCTGATTTCCGGTTCCTCGTCCGTGGTAGTAAGCAGTGATGAAAAATTTCTCTTTGTCACTCGCTCGATCACGTAGTTCGTAAGCCTTGCGAATGTTGTCGGTCGCGAGGTTAGACTCACCACTCGCACCAGAATAGAGTGCGAGCGCGGCATAACCCATCGCAAATTTCGGGTCGATTTCCACAGCGCGCTTCATAAAAGGCAGCCCAGCCTCGACACCCCCTGAAACGTTAGTCTTCCAACCCATGCTGTAGGCTTGCAAGGCCTCCAGCGAAGACGTGGTGGCTTCCTCGAGGGGGACGTCATGCTGCTGAACGGTGGCCAGCGATTCGCCGACGCGCGTTCTGAACTTGCTGGCCATTTGGCTCAGGGCATTCAACACATCTTCTTTTTTGGCGGCTTGGACCATTTCGTCGTCGAGGACTTTCCCAGTGCGGCAGTTTTCCGCTCGGAGTCCCAGGACATACTGGCTTCCCAGAGTTGCGATGGAACCCTCGAGAACAGCTGCGCTGGCGGTACGCTCACAGACTTCCCGCGCGAGCTTCGGAGTCAGGCGCGCGTCGGGAGGCTGGCTCATCATGCGCAAGGTCCGCTGCACACGGTCTTCGGGAACAAGGCTTAAGAAAGGAGATTGTTCAAGTTGTACGGTCAAACCCTGCCGCAGCGTGTCGTCGAAAAGGCGATCGCCTGTGGAGTTAGTGAAATCTGCTACGACGATGGTGTCTTTATCCGTGAGCGCTTGAGTCTTGTGCGTGAGAATTAGCCATCCACTGATACCCAGGGCGACGACAAACACAGTCGCGAGAACGACAGGCGCAGCCTTGCGTTTTTCGTGGCTTCTGGCGGCAACAATGGCTGACAACTCCCGCTCCAGCTGGGCAGCGGACTGCCACCGCCGGTCAGGGTCTTCTTCCAGACACCGGCTAATCGCTCTTTGCAGTCTTCGTGACGCGACACTGTTGCGCCCAGACCCGACGCGTGCGCCGGTCAACATTTCGTGGAGGACGCAACCGAACGAATAGATGTCCGAGCGGACATCGGCTGGCTTGCCTTCCCTCTGCTCCGGTGCCATGTAAGCGGGCGTGCCCATTGCCATGTGGCTGACCGTCAGCGTGACATCCTGTTTCGATTTCGCGAGACCGAAATCGAGAACCTTGACGCCCGATTTAGCGATCATGATGTTGCCGGGCTTGAGATCGCGATGAATAATCCCCTTTTCGTGTGCTTGTTCTAGAGCCGCCAGTATCTGCAAGGCATACAAGAGCGCCTCTTTCACGGGAAGAGGTCCGCTTTTCAAACGGGCTGCGATTGTTTCGCCCTCGACCATCTCCATAACCAGGTAGTTCGGCCCGATATCGTAGAGAGTGCAGATGTGGGGATGATTCAACGAGGAAATGGCGCGGGCTTCGCGCTCGAAGCGCTCGATGAATTGCTCTTGGGAGATCTTGATAGCCACGGCTCGGCCCAACCGCATGTCAACCGCGCGAAAGACTTCACCCATGCCGCCCTGGCCGAGTTTGCTTTCGATGCGGTATGGCCCCAGGCTCGTGCCTACTTCAATTCCAGTGACCGTCTCATCTCCTAGCAGTTCCGGCGCGTTCCGGATGGCAAGCTGCTCGAGAAATTCGCCGCCAGAGCGCTGGGCGAGAAGGGATTCCACTTCGCGGCGCAATTCGGGATCTACGTGGGACAACAATGCCGCGCGCTCCTCGGCGCTTTTTTCGCGCGCCGCGTGGTATAGCTCTTCAATCTGCTGAAAATACTCGGGGGTCATGCGGTTTTCGTTGCTCTATCCTATGGCTTAACTCCCGCAATAGCCATGCCTTGGCGAGAACCCAGTCGCGCCTGACCGTGCGTGGTGAGAGCTTCAGAGTGGCGACGATTTCCTCCTCGCTCAATCCGCCGAAATAACGCAACTCGACGACCTTGGCCTGGCGCGGAGCGACCTGAGAGAACGTTGTGAGCGCTTCATCCAATGCCAGAACGGATCGGCTAGGTCCTTTCCACAGGAGGGCAGTTTCATCGAGGTTCACTTTGACCGCTTGGCCGCCCCGTTTGTCTGCGCCACGCGCACGCGCGGCGTCCACAAGAATGCGCCGCATCATTTGTGCCGCCATGGCAAAAAACTGCGCGCGCTCGCGCCATTGGACCTTGGTCACGTCCACCAGTCGGAGGTATACCTCATGCACTAACCCTGTTGTCTGCAGAGTATTGGCTTGACGCTCGCTTCTCATATAGCGCCGCGCCATCAGGCGCAATTCGGGATAGACCCGCTCCGCCAGTCGCGCCAAGGCAGCTTCGTCGCCGCTGCTCCAGGCTTGCAACAGCCCCGTGATCTCCGCGGACGATGCGCCGGAGGACAACCGGTTCTCCTTTGGGACAAAAAATATAGCAAACCGTGGCCGCTTTTGGCATCCGTTTCCGCCTGTACCAGCGGAAGGAGAACGCTCTCAAAGTCTCCTCCAAAAAGACTAGGAGGCACTATGAAACACTTCGCATCCCTGGTAGCAGCCGCGGCCTTGATGCTTAATCTCGGCGTCGAAGCCGCCTACGCGCACAATGAGTCCGTAAAGATGACGTTTTCGGGAACTTCCGAGAACACCGCCATCAATCTCCAACAGCCCAACACCAGTAACGACGAGGACACTTTCGCCGGGAAAGGTACACTGGGTTCTTTCACCCTTCTGAATGTACGAGCGATCGCAAATTCTCCGACGCCGTCCAGCACTTGCTCGGGACCAAATCTGCTCTATCTCGAGGAGTTAGCCGGCGCAGGCGTGTTTCGCTTCCAAGATGGGAGTCTGTTGAATGTCACTCTCACTCAGGGAGCGGATTGCATAGATCTTGCCACTAACGTGGCCCACTGTACCTTGACGTTTCAAATTACTAGTGGAACCGGCCGTTTCAAGGAAGCATCCGGCGTCCTCACGATGACAGAGACGGTGAGTGCAGTGGCGTCCGACGCGCTTGGCAACCCTGTGTTGTTTGCCGCGACCGGGGAGTTTACCGGAACGGTTTCCGGAGCAGACATAAGGGACGACCAAGATGCGCAGAAATAGAAAGGTCTGACGAGGCCGTCAACCCTCTCGACCAACGGGTTCTCCATGCGGAGCCGAATGGCGGAATCCATGAATCCCTCGGGAGGGCGACACTATCGGCTCCACGGACGCACCTACTGAAAGAGGGCTGAGCCTTCCTCGCCCTCTTTCGCTGCTCCGAAGCGACACGTCGCAGTCTGAGTGCAAGATATGACGTTCGGGACAAATTGTCTGCCAACCGGATGGCGACCTGAAAGCTGTTGGAATGATTGTCTGGCAAGGAGGAAATCGATCAGACTGTGCGTCCCATCGCACATAGCCTACGAGGTTGGAGCGGCGAGGCAACAGACCGTTCGAAGCCCTCGGACAATGGAACCAGATTCGTAAGAGTGGCATTGGAACCGTGAGGCCACCGTGTATCTGCCAGCATAAACTTTCCCTTCACCCAGCTCAAGCCCTTCGAACGCCCCTAACGCCCCTTGTGAGGAGACGCGGTTTCGAACTTCCGTATCGACAATAGGGAAGTTCTAGAATTTGATAAACCTACTTCGACACGGGGAGGTCAGCCTCGGATCGGCGTCGAAGTGTCTTCTGCTTCGCTTGGCCCGAACTACAACTTAATGCAGAAGCGCAAACCTTGAGTCTGCCGCAAGTGCCGTCAAATCCACTCGCTCACTCTGGCGAACACGCAGGCGATCCCGCATGATGCTCGATTGGGCTGGAATGAACGACATAATTCCTTCGGCGACCTCACGTAGTTCTTCATAGTTCCAATGCGCGCACATGATTCCGCTCGAGGAATGAGAAGTCGATCCCAGCAGCAAGTGTCCAATTTCGTGTGCCATCACATCGGCCAGGAGGGCATGACCAAGGCTTCGCCGTTGGGCAAGTTCTTGAACGCGGTCGTAGAATACGTAGGCAAAATACCCTGTTCCGCTCTCATCCGGATATGCCGTACCGAGTACATCGATGCGGTCACGAACTTTCGCATTTATCGCATGACGACTGATCTTAAGAGTCAGATGGGTGGTATCGGAGAAATAACAGCTCTTGGGTTCGACTTTCTCGAGTTTTGGAGAACAGTTTAGCCAAACCGTCTCCAGTCCCACGCGCCAGAAAATTCCCCTGGCTTGGTCCTCCGCTGCTGCCAACAGCGGGGTAGGAACATCAGCATAGTCATGAACTGAGATACTCACTTCGGGGTTTAATGGCAATGTCCTCGGCGGATTTTGAGCGAAGGCAATGGGAGTCATCGCTAGGAGCGTTAGCAGGCAGCAAGTTCTGAAAATTTTGTTCACGGCGTCACCTCCACGGTGACGTCGAATCTGCCCTCCCTGCGCAGGTACCTCAATGCTCCCGGGGTTCCGAGCTAGACCTATGGAGGTGACCAGCTAAAGCACTTCGCATCTATCACTTACGCCGGAAAGTGACACGAGTTCCTTGTCGGTGTAGACTTCCTCCGACCTGAGGCAGGATGCTCCCAGAATCCCAACTTCCGCGTGTGCTGCGATTCGGAACCTTCGAGGTGGACGTTCCGGCAGGGGAGCTGCGCAAGAATGGAATCAAGCTGAAACTTCAGGAGCAACCTTTCCAAGTCCTCTGCATGCTGGTCGAGTATCCCGGCGAGGTGGTAACCCGGGAACAGCTTCGCAGCAGACTCTGGCCAGCAGATACCTTTGTAGATTTCGACCACGGCCTTAACGCCGCCGTCAAAAGGCTCCGCGATGCGCTGGGGGACGATCCCAACAACCCGCGCTTTATTGAGACCCTTCCTCGCCGCGGGTATCGCTTCTTGGCGACTGTCAGTATGCCCAAATCGGAACGGGCGATTTTCCGTCTTCCCAGGGGTGCGATTTTCGTCTCTCTTGGGCTTTTCGCGGGGCTCGGTATTGCCGCGACTCACTATATTGTTGGCCGACCCGTATCCAGCCCTCCCATGAGAGTCGTTCCGCTGACGACTTACCCAGGTGCGGAAGACCAGCCTGCCTTCTCGAAAGACGGCGAACAGGTGGCCTTTACGTGGGATGCCAATACTGCCCGGGGAACGGACATCTACGTGAAACGCATCGGCACCGAAAATCCGCTGCAGCTCACGCGAAGCGGCGGCTTTGTATGTTGTCCCTCCTGGACCTCGGACAATCGTCATCTCGCGTACTTGAATTTTTCCGGCGAACGTCCGGGTATTTTCCTCGTGCCTTCGCTTGGCGGACCGGCAAGAATGGTCAGGCAAGGGGAGTTTAACGGGCTGAGTGCCTCGCCCACGAAACAGCTGCTGGCTTACAGCGACAAGAGTTCACCGGATTCTCCGTTCGCGCTGTTCACCATCTCCCTGGACGATTTACAACCGCACCAACTCACATTCCCTGAGGATAAAGTGGTTGGGGATCAGGATCCGGTGTTCTCACCCGACGGAGAGTCGGTGGCCTTCATGAGAATCATCGGAGAAGCGACCGCTGACATCTTCGTCGTTCCCTTGGCCGGCGGCGCGCCTCATCAACTTACTTTCGATCGGACATACGTGATCGGCTTCACCTGGACCGCTGATGGTCGAAGGATTGTCTTCTCATCTCACCGTGGTGGGGGCCAATCGCTGTGGATCGTGCCGGTTGCCGGCGGCGACCCGGCAAGGTTGCCGCTGGGCGGCGCCACGGCCTCTCACCCAGCCATTTCGCCGCGCGGCAATCGGCTAGCTTACACGCAGGGAGATCTCCACCCAAATCTTTGGGTGATCGAACGGTCTGACCACCCGCTCAAGTTATCTGGAGCCGCCCGGCCATTCCTTCCCTCAGCGACATACAACAACACTCCGCGGTTCTCGCCTGACGGCAAGCGGCTGGCTTTCAGTTCGACTCGCTCGGGCGAATTCGAGATTTGGACGTGCGACGCCGGAAACTGCTCTGACGCGCAACAACTGACTTTTCTTAAGTCTGCGAGTGGTTCGGCCCAATGGTCTCCCGACGGCAAGCGCATTGCCTTCGACTCCAGGCCAACAGGGCACAGCCAGGTTTTGGTGGTCAGCGCCGCAGGCGGAAAACCTGTTGCTCTGACGGACGGCACCGCCGAGGACAAAATACCGAGTTGGTCATCCGATGGCGGATATGTTTATTTCACGTCGAATCGTAGCGGCGCGACGCAAATTTGGAGAGTTTCGGCGACGGGAGGACCCCCTGCGCAGGTCACTCAACATGGCGGATATGCGGTTCTTGAATCGCCCGACGGCCAGTTCTTGTACTACGTGAAAGAGGATCAGCCCGGTGTCTGGCGAATGCCTTCTGGCGGCGGCGATGAAGTCCGAATCCTTCCGCTGCCTACTCCTGAACACTGGGGTGATTGGGCTCTGTTGAAGCGCGGAATCTATTATGTTGATGAATCCGGCCCACGGCCAGCCATCTATTTTTTCGCTTTCGGAACCCACAAGGTGACGAAGGTCGCCGAAGTAGACAGTCTGCCACCTCTAGGGGACCCGGGCTTCACCGTTTCGCCAGATGAGAAGCGGATCATCTTCTCGCAGGTCGATCGGTCGGCCATCGACCTCATGTTGGTCGAGAATTTCCGTTGAGTGAGCTGTGGAGTGGTGTGCCTCCAAAGCCCGGCTGGCCGCCAAGTGCGCGACTGACCGTGACGGCAGGCAACTCAGTTGGCCGAATGACGCGGTAATCAAGTGAAATCGGGCCCAATCCCATTGTCCGGTAACGACTTATCGGGAATTATCTGACTACTGACCAGGTGCCGCCGGTCGGAGGAATCCAATTCCAGTCGGAGCCGCTCCGCAAGCGCAACCATCTGGTCGAACTCCGGACGCTTCATCATGCTACGGTGACGATGAGCAGATGACGGAGTGATCGGACCGCGTCATTTCCGTATATTCGATCTGCGACCCGTTGACATTCTACAGGGGAAGGCCTAATCTTCCAGTAGAATCTCTACAGGAGAGCGTCTTGAGTCCGGAACAAACCAATCTTTTGCAAGGGACGCTGGACATG
>Ga0181531_10000082_pt1 | contig 73108 bp, 62 predicted proteins | sample PEATcosm2014_Bin_38_FD_119743 | JGI IMG/M metagenome (GOLD analysis project Ga0181531, IMG submission 119743) | Peatland microbial communities from MTU Mesocosm Facility, Houghton, MI, USA - PEATcosm2014_Bin11_10_metaG | ecosystem: Environmental > Terrestrial > Soil > Wetlands > Peat | place... | reverse complement strand
TTTGATTCTTATGGCGTCCCCGGCGGGATTCGAACCCGCGTTATCGCCGTGAAAGGGCGGTGTCCTAGGCCGGGCTAGACGACGGGGACGCAGCTAGGCAGGGTTTTACGACCAGATTCATACTAGCAATCGTGAGCGAGCGTGTCAAAGCCGAGCGGGCTTTGGCTGTGGAAATACGCGGTCCTGCACGCGCATTGTGGAGCGCGCCGAACTCGCGGCGAGAGGCCGGTTACGTTAGCATGAAGGCAGGGGATGCGGCGTCCAGAGGAGGAGTTGCGATGGCAGATACGTTGAACCTCAGTTTGTGGTTTGCGGGCTTTGACACCGAGGTGATGCTGCCGAGGCTGGTGGAGGTGCTGCGGCACTTCCCTTTTTCCGAAGGGCGCAGCGGAGTGCAGTATGCCTCCGTGCAGCCGGTGGACTGGGGAGAGCCGACACTGTTTGAGGAGAGCTTTTCTCCGGGCGCGACGGGCGAGGAGGCGGCAGAGGCTCTGGCGGAGTATGCACAGCCGGACTTTGCGGTGAGCCTGGAGGCGTACTGGGATTTGTGGGTGCTCGACGAGGAGAGCAAGGAGTGGGTGCTCGGTCCGGCGAAGGTGATATTTACGGCGCAGGGGCTGGAGTTCGACGAAGGAGGATTCGCCGAGCGCGGGCACATCATGATCGACTTTGGATTGGACTTCCCTTTTCTGCATGAGGGCGTGGAGTTGAACGCGGACGACGCGCTAAGGGTGAAGGCGAACGTGGCGGCGCTGATTGAATTTACGCACAGGGTGGAGCGCGACTGCCACACGACCGGGCGCGTGCTGTGGAGCGAGAGCGAAGAGAACCTGGCGCAGAAGCTGATTGCACGGCTGCAACAAGTGCAGTGAAGCGGTGAGTTGCGCGTGAGGGAGTCGGCTTGCGCCGACTCTCTTTTTTTGTTGGGCGACGGCAGAGGGCGACTGTATTGGGCCGGGGGCGGCGGGTGGCGGGGCGCGCGGGTCAGGTGGTTTCCGGGGTGGCCATGAGGTGGAAGATGCGGTCGTGTAAGGTTGGAAGCCCGTTGCAGGTACTCACAACCTGAGGTCACAATGCATGCATCGAACTGAGTTCCAGCTCTGGAGTGCAGAGGCCGAGGGCTGGCGAGAGCATTTGGGGCGCAAGGGTTGATGACAGGTGGTCCGCGACGGCAGGTGGCAAGCGGGAGCGGGCAGGAGAAACGATGAGCGGTCCTGAAGTTCACGTGGGCTATGTGACGGGGTGGAGATGGTGGCTGCTTGATGACAAGTCAAGCCAGCCGCATCCTTGCAGCATCGGATTGCCGTACCGCTGGCAGTGGGCGGGCGAGAACTCGACGGAAGAGTTGTCGATGGGCAACCAGCGCGGCTTCTACGCGTACAAGTCGGCGAGCATTGAGAGGATCGCAAGCGGCTGCTCGCTGCTGTTTGGGCGGGTGGCGCTGTATGGCGACGTGGTGGTTCACAAGCACGGCTACCGGGCGGAGAAGGCGCGCATCCTGGATGCGTGGTGCGCTCCGGAGTGGTGGGGCAAGCTGTCGCGCATCAAGCAGGTGAAAGGCACATTCCACATCAAGACAGCAGGAGAGACTGAATGGCTGACATTGGCGACCCTGGCAGAATTGAGCGACACTACCCACTCGGCTTCCCCGACGATGCCCCTGCGTACCCGGAAGAGACTCCAGTGATTGAGCCCGCGCATGAGCCGGTAAGGACTCCGGGAAAGTAAACGCTGCGCTGTGGGAGCTTTATCTTCCCACATCTGCAGAATGCGGCAGATGTGGGGCACCACGCTTCGGATCAGTCCTGAAGAATCAAAACAACAGCAAAAGCAAAGGCAACTGCCCCACCCTTGCGTGGGGCATTCTTTTCTCTCGAACTACTTGGGATACCAATCGAGGAGGCGGATTTCGATGCCGGTTCCGGCGAGGCGCTGCTGGAAGAGCGAGAGGTCTGAGCCCCGGTAGTGGTAGGGGATGACGATTTTGGGATGGAAGGCTTTGACGGCGTCGGCGGCCTCTTCAGGCGGCATGGTGTAGGGGAGGTTCATGCAGATGAAGGCGACGTCGATGTTCTTGAGAGCGCGCATCTCTGGGACGCCCTCGGTATCGGAAGAGAAATAGAAGCGCTTGCCGCCGAAGGTGAGGACATATCCGTTGTCGCGTCCCCTGGGGTGGTAGAACTGTCCTGCGGCGGGGCCGCGCACAAGGTTGTAGGCGGGTACGGCCTCGATGGTCCACTGATTCCACTGGCGGGTTTGATCGTTGGCGATGGGATGCGCGGCGGGATACTTCTCCACGACCGAGGCGGGGGCGAAGATTTCCGTTGTGGGCTGGCTGAGAACGGCGAGCGAGAGCGGGTCGAAGTGATCTCCGTGAAGGTGGGTGATGAGGATGAGATCGGCCTTGGGGAGGCCTTCGAGTTTGGCCGGCTTGGCAGGATCGACGTAGATGGTCTTGCCTGCGGCCTGGATGAGAGTACTGGCGTGCAGGAGAGGCGTGATCTTGACCTCTCCGGCTGAGGTAGAGAAGGTCTGCGTCTGGGCGAAGGCGGTGAGGGAGGCTCCGAGAGTGAAAAGAAGAAGCGTCTTCATCATGGAGAACATGGTAGGAGGCGCGTGAGTGCGGTGTCAAAAATTGAAGTGGAGAACGCAGGGTAGCGAGTCAGGAACAACGTCAACAGACCCACTTTTGCGAGAGGAAGGCAGATATGGGGCACCAGAACACAAGCAACATCATTGGTCTCAAGATACTCCCGTTTAGCGGGAGGGAACCTGGCTGAAACGCTTCTTGAGGGTGAGGAAGGGTGTCTCAAAGAAGCGGTAGCTGAGGGATGCGAGCACGACGGTGACGACGAAGGCGACGGAGTTGCGGAAGAGGTAACGACTGAGACTGGAGTCCTGATGCTGGACCGTATAGTCGCTGGTCATGAGCCCGATGATGTGGAAGACGTAGAGGCCGAAGGAGATTTGTCCGAGGTAGGCGAAGGCGCGGAAGAGCCAACTATGCGAAGCTCCCGTATTTGCTGACAGCGGCAGGCGTGGGGCGGACGGGCTGGGGCGGAGAGTGGCTAGGAAGATGGCGGCGGCTCCGAGGGCAGCGACAGGGTAGCCGAGCAGGACACGGGAGACGGTGAGAGGATCTCCTTTGATCTGGAAGTAGCTGCCGGAAAGGAAGAAGCAGGTTGCGCCTCCGGCGAAGAGGGCGGCGCGATGGAGCGCGGCGAGGCGCGGGGCGCTTCCGGCGAGCAGGACGGCGAAGATGATGCCGAGGGCAATGCCATCCAGTTGGACGAAGGTATTGGCCCAGAGACGGGACTCCCAGGTGTGGTGGAGCGCGAGATACCAACGTGTAAGGCTGGCGATGGCAAGCATGACGACGGCGGCGATGAGGATGGCGCGCTCGCTGAGTTTGCGCATGACGCCGGGCCAGAAGAGATAGAACTGCTCCTGGAGGGAGATGAACCAGAGGGGAAAGATGACGGACGAGGGAAATCCGACGAAGACGACCCACCAGTTTCCGGCGAGAAAGAGGAAGGCGAGCATGGCGCGCCAGCCGATGTGCTGACCAGGAATCCACCATTGCATAGACCAGGCGAGGGCGAGGAATGCGAGATAGAGCGGCCAGATACGAAGGAAGCGGCGGATGTAGAAGGCCTTGAGATCAATGCGTCCGCGGAGAGCGCGCTCGCGAAGGAGAAGCTCGGTGACGAGGTAGGCGCTGAGCAGGAAGAAGAGCGGAACACCGAAGGCTCCGGCGGCTCCGATGGCCGAGAAAATGGCGGCGAATGCGGGAGCAACACCCATCTTTGTGTAGAAGGTTGGGTCGTGAGGAATGGAATGATGGATGAAGATCAAGAGAAAGGCGAAGAAGCGGAGGACATCGAGCTCAGGGTGGTAGAAGCGTTCTGTGGCCGAGCGGATTGAGAGCGGAGCGGAGGACATAGGCGTTGGGCAGAAGCAGGTTTCAACAAATCGCAGGTTTCAAAGTTTCACAGGTTAAGAACAAATGCAAGAGCAACAGCGCCAGCGTCCACGGCTGGGGATTGTGAGAAGGTGGTTGCGAAGCGGTCGGCTTGGGAGGATGATAACCGCACATCATGGGAAGAGGAGGAGACCGTGGGCGACTTCTTGCGCATCGACGCGGAGAAACAGATCCTCCTGATCCACTTTGAGGGTGTGGTGACGGATGAGAGCCTGTTGGACGGCTACCGGCGCGTGCGTAAGTATTTTATTGAGCACGGACACTGCGGCAACATTTCCGACTTCACCGGCGTAACATCCTTCGAGGTAACGGCACGGGCGATACGCTCGCTGGCCTCGAACACACCGCTGGTGCCGGAGAGCTTCGTGCGCATCCTGGTTGCGCCGAAGGACGAGGTGTATGGGATGGCGCGCATGTTCGAGATGGCAGGGAGCATGATGGGGAACCGCGTGGATATTGTGCGAAGCCTCGGCGAGGCATACCAGCTGGCAGGGATCGACGGAAGAGGGTTGCAGAAGATCGAAGAGTAGAGCGGCGATTTTGCGGCCGGATGATCGACAGGAAAATTGAAATTGGAAGAGGGATGCTTGCGCATCCCTCTTCTTGCGACTGGAATATGTTGCACAGGTTGCAAGGTTGCGAAGTTGCAAGGTTAAGAGCAAAGGCAAAAACAAAGGCCCCGCCCAACCAAAGGAAGGTTGAACGGGGCACCCTGAAGGTTATTTCTGGCGAGCGCCGTGTTACTTGGTGGCGCCGCCGGTTGCGCCCTTCTCTTCCAGCGCGGCCTGGGCGGCCGCGAGGCGCGCCGTGAGGACACGGTAGGGCGAGCAGGAGACATAGTTGAGGCCGACGCGGTGGCAGAACTTGACGGACTCCGGGTCACCGCCATGTTCGCCGCAGATTCCGACCTTGAGGTTCGGGCGGGTCTTGCGGCCCTTGAGGGTTGCCATCTCGACGAGTTGACCAACGCCTTCCTGATCGAGCGTGGCAAAGGGATCCTGCTTGAAGATTCCCTGCTTCATGTACTCGGGGAGGAACTTGTTGATGTCATCACGCGAGAAGCCGAAGGTGGTCTGGGTGAGATCGTTGGTTCCGAAGCTGAAGAACTCGGCTTCTTCGGCGATCTTATCGGCGACCAGAGCGGCACGGGGCAACTCGATCATGGTTCCGACGAGATACTCGACGCGGTCCTTCTTCTCGGCGAAAACCTCTTCGGCGACGCGGCGAACGATGTCAGCCTGATTCTTCATCTCCTTAAAGGTGGTGGTGAGAGGAATCATGATCTCGGGGATGACGGTGATGTTCTTTTTCTTGACGAGAAGAGCGGCCTCGATGATGGCGCGGGCCTGCATCTCGGTGATCTCCGGGTAGGTGATTCCGAGACGGCAGCCACGGTGGCCGAGCATGGGGTTCTGCTCATGCAGGTCTTCCACACGGGCGAGGATGACGCGCAGTTCCTTGAGCTTGGGCGAGCGGGGCTTGGTGAGTTCAAGCTCCTTGATCTCGACGAGGAGATCTTCACGCTTGGGCAGGAATTCGTGGAGCGGCGGGTCGAGGGTGCGGATGGTTACCGGGAAGCCCTTCATCGCCTTGAAGAGTCCGGCGAAGTCGGCACGCTGCATGGGGAGCAGTTTCTTGAGGGCGAGGCGGCGGTCCTTCTCATTGCCGGCCATGATCATGGCGCGCATGAAGGGGAGCCGATCCTCGGCAAAGAACATGTGCTCGGTGCGGCAGAGTCCGATGCCTTCGGCTCCGAAGGAGATGGCGGTCTTAGCGTCGCGGGGAATATCCGCGTTGGCGCGAACCTTGAGGCGGCGCAGCGGATCGGCCCAGGCCATGAACTTGACGAGGTTCTTGTCATCGGGCGAAGCGTCGAGGGTGTTGAGCTTGCCCTTGATGACGCGCCCGGTGGTGCCGTCGAGCGAGAGCCAATCGCCTTCCTTGAAGGTGTGGCCCTTGACGCGGAGCTCCTTCTTCTTTTCGTCGACGACGAGCTCGCCGGCTCCGGCGACGCAGCACTTGCCCATGCCGCGGGTTACGACGGCAGCGTGCGAGGTCATGCCGCCACGCGAGGTGAGAATGCCGGATGCGACTTCCATGCCGTGAATGTCTTCCGGCGTGGTTTCGCCGCGGACGAGGATGATGGACTTGAACTTGCCCTTCTGGAAGGCCGCGACGGCGTCGTCGGCGGTAAAGACAATCTGGCCGACAGAGGCTCCGGGCGAGGCGGGCAGGCCCTTGGTGAGAACTTCGACGTTGGCGCCCTTCTCGTCGAGACGCGGTACGAGGAAGTCATAAAGCTGGTTGGGCTCAACGCGGAAGATTGCCTCTTCCTTGGTGATGAGTCCTTCCTCAACCATGTCAATCGCGACCTTTACAGCAGCCAAGCCGGTGCGCTTGCCGTTGCGGGTCTGGAGCATGTAGAGCTTGTTGTCCTGAATGGTGAACTCGAAATCCTGCATGTCGTGGTAGTGCTGTTCCATGCGGGTGGTAATGTCACGCAGTTCGTTGAAGACGGATGGCATGATCTTTTCAAGTTCGTTGATGTGGTGGGGCGTGCGAACGCCGGAGACGACATCTTCGCCCTGGGCGTTGAGCAGGAACTCGCCGTAAAACTCCTTGGAGCCGTTGGCGGGATTGCGGGTGAATCCGACGCCGGTGCCGGAGGTTTCGCCGAGGTTGCCGAAGACCATGGCCTGCACGTTGACGGCGGTTCCGAGCATATCGTCGATGTTATTCATGCGGCGATAATGCTTGGCGCGGTCGTTCTGCCAGGAGCGGAAGACGGCATCGCGAGCCATGACGAGCTGGTCATGAGCGTTCTGCGGGAAGTCAACCTTGGCGTGCTTCTTGACGACCTTCTTGTACTCGGCGATGACTTCCTGGAGAGCGGCGGCGTCAAGGTCGGTATCAAGCTTGGCTTTCTTCTGCTTCTTCTTGCCGTCGAAGACCTCTTCGAAGTGTTCCTTGTCGATATCAAGCACGACATTGCCGAACATCTGGATGAGGCGGCGGTAGGAGTCGTAGGCGAAGCGGGGATTCTGAGTTCGGTTGGCAAGCGCCTTGACACTCTCGTCGTTGAGGCCGAGGTTGAGGATGGTATCCATCATGCCGGGCATGGAGAACTTTGCGCCGGAGCGGACGGAGACCAGCAAGGGGTTGTCACCGGCGCCGAGCTTCTGCCCCTGGAGGGCCTCAAGCTGCGCGAGGGCGGCGTTCATTTCCTTATCGACGTTTGCGCTGACGTTGCCGCGCATGTACTCGCGGCATGCTTCGGTCTGGATGGTGAATCCCGGGGGAACGGGAAGCCCAACGTTTGTCATCTCGGCGAGTCCGGCACCCTTACCTCCAAGGGTGTCCTTCATCTTGCCGTTACCCTCGGCCTTGCCTCCGCCGAAGGAAAATACGTACTTGACTGCACTTACTGTGGGAGTAGCCATAGCCTCACTCTCTGGGTGTTGAAGAGATAACTTACTCTTTAGTGCCCGCAGCCGAAAACAGGCTGCATACAATTACGAATGAAAAACTATTACTAACCATTACCAAATAAGAAAGAACAACACACACGGCAAAACAAAAAGCTCCCGGTTCAGGAAGCCTTTCCTCCGGTGACGACTTCACTGAAGTCGGCGACGGACTGGAACATGGAAGCCACGGTCTGGAGCAGACAGAGACGAGAGCTCCGTACCGCCTCATCGTCCACCATCACCATCACCTTGTCAAAGAAATCGTCAAGAGGACGGCGGATGGTAGCCAGCGCAGCAAGAGCCTCGTCATATTTCTTCTGCTGACAAAATTCAGCGGTGCTGGAGGCAAGTTCCGCGGCGCGGGCGGCAAGAACGCGCTCGGCATCGTTATCCGCCGGTTGCGGGGCGAATTTCAAATCTGCGCTCCATTTGCCTGCTTCGGAGGCTTGTCTAAGAATGTTCTTGATGCGCTTGACGGATGCGGCAATAGCTTCAAAGTCTTCGCTGCCGCGCACCTTGGCGACGGCTTCAGCGCGGGCGAGCGCGTCCACAACATGGTCCGCGCCGGAGGCGAGCACAGCGTTGACGACATCGTAGGCGAAGCCGCGGGCATCGCGGAGGTAGAACTCAAGACGCTCGCGGAAGAAGGCGGCGACGTTTTGCTCATATTGCGCGGTGGCCGTGAAATGGGACTCAGCGGGGCTGCCATGATACTGGCGCAGGGCGTCGGCCATGAGCTTCCTGAGGCTGATGGGGATGTTGTGCTCGACGAGGGTGCGGACAATTCCGTTGGCGGCACGGCGGAGCGCGAAGGGATCCTTGGAGCCGCTGGGAATCATGCCGAGGGCGAACATTCCGGCGATGGTATCAGCCTTATCGGCGATGGCGAGGACCGCGCCTTCGAGCGAACGAGGGCAATCGTCTTCCATGGAGGCGGGCTTGTACTGATCGTAAATTGCCTGGCCGATCGCGATGGCAGAACCCTCGGGCAACTCCATGCGCTCTGCCTGGTGGACGAGGTAGAGGCCGCCGATGATGCCCTGGAGTTCGGTGAACTCCTTTACAAGTTCGGTGGTGAGATCGCACTTGGCCATGAGGGCGGCTTTGTAGACCACTCCCTGGCGGTGCGCGGGATAAAACTCGGTAACGGCGGCGGAGATGAGGCTGCCGAGATGCTGGGTGCGCGTGGCCTTTTCGAAGTAGCTGCCAAGTTCCTTCTGAAAGGTGACCGACTTGAGCATGGACACGCGATCCTTGAGCGTGAGCTTCTGATCGGTGTTCCAGAAGAAGCGCGCATCGTTGAAACGGGCGCGGAGAACACGCTCGTTGCCGTGGCGCACAATGGCTTCGCCTTCGGCGTCGGTCACGGTGTTGAGCACGGCAAGGAAGTGCGGCGCGAGCTTGCCAGTTTCGTCCTCGACGGCGAAGTACTTCTGGTGATCGCGCATGACGGTGACGAGAACTTCTTCGGGGAGCGCGAGGAATTCGCGGTCAAAGTTTCCGAGAATGACGGACGGGGCTTCGGTGAGATTGACGACCGTGTCGAGCAGGCCCTTGTCTTCGCGCCAGCGCGCGCCGTGGACTTTACGTACAGCCGCGTCGAGGGCTTTGCGGATTTTGTGCTCGCGTTCGGAGTATGAGGGAAGGACACTGAAGTCGCGGAGTTTCTCGACGTAGTCGGCGGCGGATGAGAGCGTGACCGGAGCATGGGTGAGGATGCGGTGTCCGCGCGATGTGCGGCCGGCGGTGATGCCTCCGAATTCGATGGGCACGATGTCGCTATCGAGCAGGGCGACGAGCCAGCGCACCGGACGGACAAAGCGCTCGGGCTTGCCGGGACGCCAGTACATGTTCTTGGACCAGTAGAGCGCGGCGATCTCTTTGGGAACAAGCTCAGTGAGGAGTTCGAGTGCGGGCTTGCCTTTGCGGACGACGTTGGCGGCGACGTACTCACCCTTTGGGGTGGTGGCCGTGGTGAGTTCGCTGACTTCGACTCCGACCTTTTTGGCGAAGGCGACGGCGGCCTGGGTGGGCTGTCCGTCTTTGTATGCGTGGGCTGCGCCGGGGCCAAGAAGCTGCTCGGCTACATCGGGCTGCGAGGCGGAAAGTCCGCGGGCGATAACGGCGATGCGGCGCGGCGAGGAATAGGCCTCGACGGAGGGGCTGCCTTCAAAACCGGTGAGGACTTTGGACTCAAGCGTGGAGAGGCGCTCGCGGGTCACGAGTTCGCTGATGCGGCGCTGGAGTTCCTCGGTGGCGGAGGCGATCATGCGCGCGGGGATTTCTTCGGTACCGATCTCTAACAGAAAATCAGACATGAGGCGAAACACTTCCTAACTTTTGAGGCCGATCTATTTTGCTTCCAATTGCTGGCTGCCGGTGTGAGCGGGGTCACAAAATCGCGTGCAGAACTTCATTATTTAGTGTGCGCTGACTACGCCTGCGCGGCTGCCAATGTCACCTCACGGGCGGACTGCTGGTCAACCCAGGCGCGGGCGACTCCGACGGCGAGGTTGCGGACGCGCTGGATGACTCCGACGCGCTCGGTGACGCTGATAGCTCCGCGAGCGTCCAGCAGATTGAAGAGGTGCGAGCACTTGAGGCAGAGATCATAGGCCGGAAGCAGCGGAAACCGGCGGCGCTCCTCGGCAGTGAACTTTGCGGCGGGCGCGACGGGCGCTTCCCCTTTCTTGGGCTTCTTCGGCTCGGAGGTTCCGGCGACGTACTGACTGATGAGGGCCTGGCACTCGGCTTCGTAGGCGCTGAGGTGCTGCCAGAGCTTGTCTACGTCGGCTTTCTCAAAGTTGTAGACGGAGTACTGCTCCTCGTCGGGCAGGCGGATGTCGCCGTAGGTGACGTCTCCGTGGGGGCCGTGGACCCAGACGATGTCATAGATGGAATCGACGTCCTGGAGGAAGGCGGCGATGCGTTCGAGTCCGTAGGTGAGCTCGGCGCACATGGGGTCGAGATCGATGCCGCCGCACTGCTGGAAGTAGGTGAACTGTGTGATCTCCAGCCCATCCAGCATAACCTGCCAGCCAACGCCCCAGGCGGCGAGGGTGGGAGCTTCCCAGTTGTCCTCTTCAAACTTAATGTCATGCCGGGCGAGGTCGATGCCGATGGCCTTGAGGGACTCCAGATAGAGCTCCTGCACGTTAACCGGCGGAGCCTTGAGGATCACCTGAAACTGGGTGTGCTTGTAGAGTCGGTTGGGATTCTCGCCGTAGCGGCCGTCGGCGGGACGGCGCGAGGGCTGCACGTAGGCAACGCGGTAAGGCTTGGGTCCGAGGACGCGGAGAAAGGTCTCGGGCGACATGGTTCCGGCACCGACTTCGACATCGAGAGGCTGCTGCAAAACGCAGCCCTGCGCGGCCCAGAAGTCCTGGAGCTTGAGGATGAGTTCCTGGAAAGTGAGTGGTTTTACGGTCATGAATGCAATCCAATCTGGAGAGCATTGTAAACGGTGGAGGGGACGAGGGAAAGGCAAGCTTTCAGGGTTTCGGAGGTTTCAAGGTTTCAGAGGCAAAAGCAACGGCAAAGGCAAGGTCAACGACCCCACCCTAACCGAAAGACGCGGTTAGGATGGGGCACCCGAAACTTTTCTGTTGTCCTGGTTGATTACCTGGGCAGGCTTTGGAGGAACTCTGCGAGGATGCGGTTGAACTTCTCGGGGTCATCGACGAAGAGCGCGTGCCCGTCGCCATCGAAGCGCTCCAGGCGGAGCTTGTCGCCGAGTTTTGACTTGAGGAGGTCGGCGGTCTGCTGGGTTTCCGGCTGGTAGGCGAAGAGCACGGGGCGGTCGAGCCTGGCGAAGGCCTTTGAGAAATCCTTGACGGCGATCATGTCGTAGATGAGCACAACGGCGGTATCGGCGGGAACCGAGGTGGAGGCGTTGATGACACGCTTCAGGTACTCCTCCGGCTGCGGCTTGCGGTACATGCCGCGGACGAAGCCGTCGGCTTGCTTCTGGCGATCCTGCTGGAGCAGGTTCATCCAGCCGGACATGCCGATGAGCATTTCCGGGCTGGGCTTGTCGGGGATAAAACCGTCCACCAGTACAAGACCCGCGAGGTTGTCAGTGCCGAATTGCTCGACATATTTCAGGAGTTCGGCGCAGGCCATGGACCAGCCGACGAGGACGGGCCGCTTCAATTCGAGGTGATCGACGAGTTCCTTGTAATCGCGGGCGCGGGTTTCGGGCAGGTGTCCGTAGGTGGGCTTATCGCTCTCGCCCTGGGAGCGCGGATCGACGGCGATGACGCGGTACTTCTTGGAGAACTCGTCAATTTGCTTCTGCCAGATCCAGGCGGGCATGGTCCAGCCGGGAATAAAGACAATTGGCCGACCGCTGCCAGCTTCAAGGTAGTGGATGCGGATGCCGTCGGAGGTCGTGAAGACTCCGCTCTTTGGCGTCTGCGCGACAAGGGTTGATGCGGAGAGAATGCACAGCAGGGCGATGGTCAGTCTGAATTTCATGCGACCTCCTGGGGCGAACAAGCTACGGCTCCGGGGATTCGGATTATAGCAACAACTTAGTCGAGGCGTTCGAGCTGGGCAGAGGTTTGCAGCTTGCGGTCGAGATGACGGTCGATGATTTGCATGAGGAACTTGCGGAGGTCGGCAAGGCGGGAGCTGGGGACGGGCTCGGCGATGAAGGCATCGACGGGGTTGCGGAACATGCGGGAGGCGAGGGCGCGGGATTCAATGGACATCTCAGAGCTGGCGGCGCGGCGGTGCTGCTGGCAGGTGAGGCCGTCGCGGAGGGCGTGGAAAAAAGCGGGCTGGCCGGCAAGCGGATCGCCGCATTCGATACATGCGTCGAGCGGCGGAAGAAAACCGAGGAGCCGGATCATCCAGAGGTCGAAGTAGGTAATGGGCATCCAGATGGCGGAGGTATCAAGCGACTGGAGAACGGCCCAGGCGAGGCGGAAGATGCCATCGTTGGACTCGCGGTCCGGCATGAGGTCGTCGAGCATTTCGGCGACATGGGCGAGTGCGACGGCGCGGGGGTAATCGACGGGCGAGGAGAGTGGAGACAAGAGCGCGTCACAGGAGTCGAGACGGGCTAGCTCCTGGCCTTCACGGTCCTGCCAGAAGACGCGGACGCAGGTAGCGGGTTCAAGGGCTCCGCCGAAGCGCTTCTGGGAGCGTTTTGCGCTCTTGGCGATGCCCTTCACTTTGCCTTCGGCGCGGGTGAAGAGAGTGACGAGCAAGTCGGCCTCGCGCAGAGGGTAGGTGCGAAGGACGATGGCCTCGGATTGCTTGAGGGGCATGAGAGGGATTGTAGAACAGGTTTCAAAGTTTCAAGGTTTCGAAGGTTACAAGGTTAAGGGCAAGGGCAAAAGCAAGGTCAAGAGCAGGGCAAGGACAAGGTCAAAGGACCCACTTCTGCCAAAGGAAGGCAGAAATGGGGCACCAGGACCCAACGTGAAAAGCGCTGCGTTTATCAACCTTTTAGCCATGTTTTATGCGGAATTTAGGGCGGCGGGAGTCCAATGAAGTGCAATTGGCTGGGCACCGCGGAAATTGAGGGAGCGGGCCACGTCCGAAAGAGGCTGAAAGATGATCGGTTTTCAAGATGTTGCGCCGGAATACCTGGCAAAGCTGTTCTTTCACTACCGCGAGGCACTGGCGCCTGACTTCCCGTGCGCTCCGGCGACCCACCACACGGAAGGTTCCTGCTGGGAGACGGTTCATGGCAATGAACGGAGCCTGATGGTGGCGACGGCGCGACTGGTGCTGCTGGAACTGGCGTGCCTGGCGCACAGATCCCAGGTGGCCGATGAGGGAAGCGCCGATAAGAACCCGGATGGTACTGGCCGGGTTGAAGGCAGTGAAGGAAAAGCATGCGGCTGCTAGCCAAATTTCTGCATCAGAGCTGACTTGGGGGGTGAGTATGGCGATTGCGATTGTTTTGATCGTAATGGTGGGGTTGTTCGCTGTTGGAGGATTGCTCCCGGCAAATCACGACATCAAGGTGATTCGGTGAGGGGCAGGTTGCGCAGGTTGGAAGGTTACACAGGTTGCGCAGGTTAGAAACAAGGTCAAGTGCAAGATCAAAGGCAAGGTCAACAGACCCACTTCTGCCAAAGGAAGGCAGAAATGGGGCACCAAGACGTAGCGGAAGCAGCTGAAAAAGTTAAAGGCCCCGCCAACCGAAAGAAGGTTGAACGGGGCACTTTTGTGTGCGTTGCGCCGGGGCGATCCTTCTATGCGACGACGGTGTCGGCCTCGGGTTGTGGCTCGGCAATCTTCTTGGAGAAGTCGCAGGTCACTTCGGCGGCATCGGGCTTTTTCTTGCCCTTGTCTTTTGTCTTCCCTTTTGCCTTGGACTTGGCGGGCGCTTTGCTGTTGGGGCAGATGAGGAAGGTTCCTTCCTTGGTGACCTTCTCCAACAGGTACGGGCTGCCGCATTCCGGGCAGGCTTCAGCAACGGGCTTGGTGGCTGCCGTGAAGTCGCACTTGGGATAGTTGGCGCAGCCGTAGAAGAAGTTTCCGCGGCGGGCCTTCTTTTCGACGATCTCTCCGGTTTTGCAGACGGGGCATTTTACGCCGATGAAGTTCTGCTTGACGTACTTGCACTCGGGGTATCCGGAGCAGGAGATGAACTCTCCAAAGCGTCCGTTGCGGAGAAGGAGGTTGCGCCCGCAGTCGGGGCACTTCTCTTCGAGCGGCGTGTCAGGTTTCTTCTGCACGGAGTCAAGGCGGCGCGTGGTTTTGCACTCCGGGTATCCGGTGCAGGCCATGAAGGTGCCGAAGCGCCCGCGCTTGAGGACCATGGGCTTGCCGCAGTTTTCGCAGAACTCCTCCTCATTATTGGAAGAAATTTCCGCGTCGCCGAGGTCGGTGAGGTTGATGGGGTTTTCCTTGGTAAACGAGCAGGAGTTGGGATCCTTCTTGTCAAAGGTTGAGCAGGCGAAGAACGAGCCGTGCTTGCCCCACTTGAGGACGAGCGGCGAGCCGCAACGCTCGCACTTCTGGTCGGTGGCCTTCTCCATGCGCTTGATGTTTTCCATGTGCTCGCCGGCGTATTCGAGATCCTGCTCGAACTTGCCGTAGAAATCATGGAGAGCGGCGGTCCACTTGATGGTTCCGTCCTCGATCTGGTCGAGTTCATCCTCCATGCGGGCGGTGAACTCGTAGTCGAAGATGTCCTTAAGATTGGCGACGAGCAACTCGGTGACGACGAAGCCGATTTCCGTGGGGAAGAACTTTCCGCCACGTCCTGCAGTCTTCTGCACGTATCCGCGGTCGACGATGGTGCTCATGATGGCGGCGTAGGTCGAAGGGCGGCCAATGCCGCGCTCTTCCAGCTCCTTTACCAGCGAGGCTTCGTTGAAGCGCGGAGGCGGCTCAGTGAAGTGCTGCTCGGGCTTGAGGGCTTCGAGCTTGAGCTTCTGGCCTTCCTCCAGCGGCGGCAGCTTGTGCTTGAGCGACTCGTCTTCCTCGTCCTTGGCGTCCTTGGCTTCTTCGTAAACCTTGAGGAAGCCTTCAAACTTCAGGACCGATCCGGTGACGCGGAAGTTGTAGCGCGCGGAGTTGAACTTCTCCGAAGCGTGGGCATCTATGTCAACGGTGGTTTGGTCGAAGATGGCGGCTGACATCTGGGAGGCCACCATGCGCTGCCAGATGAGTTTGTAGACCTTGAACTCGTCGTCCTGGAGGAACGGGCGCACGTCATCGGGAGTGCGGAGGGCGGAGCTGGGACGGATGGCTTCGTGCGCTTCCTGCGCGTTCTGCTGCTTGGTCTTGTAAACGTTGGGTTGCTCGGGCATGAAGGGCTTGCCGTAGTCGCGCTCGATGAGGCTGCGGACTTCGGTGAGCGCATCATTGGAGACGCGGGTCGAGTCGGTACGCATGTAGGTGATAAGACCGACGGTTCCCTCGGAGCCGAGTTCGACACCTTCATAGAGGCGCTGGGCGACCATCATGGCGCGCTTGACGGTCATGCCGAGCTTGCGCGATGCGTCCTGCTGGAACTTGGAGGTGGTGAACGGCGGCACCGGGTTGCGGCGGCGCTCGGCGCGCTTGACGTTGGCAACAGCCCAGGAAGCTGCATCGAGAGCCTCGACAATGCGCTTCGACTCTTCCTCGTTGTTGATCTCCTGCTTTTCGCCATTGACGCCGAGGAAACGGGCATCGAAGGCCGGAGCCTTGGCGGCATGGAGGCGGGCGTCGAGGGTCCAGTACTCCTTTTTCTCGAACTTCTGAATCTCGCGCTCACGCTCGACGATGAGGCGGAGAGCTACGGTCTGGACGCGTCCGGCGGAGAGGCCGCGGCGGACTTTATCCCACAGCAGGGGCGAGACCTGGAAGCCGACCAGACGGTCCAGGATGCGGCGAGTCTGTTGAGCGTCGACGAGGTTCCAGTCGATTTCGCGGGGATGGGCGAAGGCCTCCTGCACGGCCTTCTTGGTGATTTCGTTGAAGGTAACGCGGTAGACAGGCTTGACCTCTTTCTTGTGGCTGCGTCCGCCGTCGGCGTTGCTGCCGAGTTCTTCGGCAAGATGGGCGGCAATGGCCTCGCCTTCGCGGTCAGGATCGGGCGCGAGATAGATGGCGTCAGCACTGCGGGCAAGCTTGCGGAGATGGGAAACCACCTTCTCCTTGCCGGGGATGACCTCGTACTCGGTGGCGAAATCGTTCTCGACATCGACGCCGAGACCCTTCTTGGGCAGATCCTTTATATGACCGAGCGAAGCTTCTACGTCGTAACCGGCGCCGAGATACTTTTGAATCGTCTTGGCCTTGGCTGGAGACTCGACGATAACTAAACCTTTAGGCAACTGGAACCTCTTCTGAATCTATGGAAACTGGAACAAAACCTAGCACGAAGGGAGGGGGATGGCAAAATCCGGAGACGGCGGAAAGGCGTTTGAGGCCAGAGAAATGAGGCGCTAAGCGATTGACGTGTAAGGCGGTTGCTATGAATCGTTACTTTTGTGCAGGGGAAGGGGCGGCGGGGTTGTAGCTTTGGGCTGGAGTCGGGGAGCGGTTGGAGGCGCGAAAAGCCCTGGGGCGGGAGTCCGGATTCGAGCGGATCCGGGGTTATTCGCTGCGCTCATGATGACACCTGGATCAAGAGCAAAGATGGGATCAGGAACTGAAACAAGAACAAGGTGAACTCACCCTGAAGTGATTCCTCCCTTGAGACCTGGAGTGAATTCCCCGCTGAGACTAACTAAAAGACGCGGACGTAGTTCTTGCCGGGGAGCTGGCGGATTTTGTTGCTGAGTTCGAGTTCAAAGAGGGCGGAGAAGATTTCCGAACTGGAGAGCGCGGCGTCGAACTTCTCGATCAGTTCATCGATGTGGATGGACTCGTCGGCCTTGATGGCGGAAAAAAGCTTCTGCTGGTCTGGAGGCAGTTCGGCGGCGGGCGGAGGATCAAATAAGGATGCGGCCTGCGGCGCCGGGAGGGCGGACTGGCGCTCCTGAAGCTGGAGGCGGATTTCGGAGGGGAGTTCCTCGAAGACGTCCTCCCAGGTGGCGACGAGTTTGGCTCCCTGCTTGATAAGGGTGTTCGGGGTCCAGGCAAGTTTGTTGGTGACATTGCCGGGGACGGCGAAGACTTCCCTGCACTGCTCAAGGGCGCAGCGAGAGGTGATGCGCGTGCCGCTATACTCGCCAGCCTCGACGACGAGGACTCCGCGAGAGAGGCCGCTGATGACGCGGTTGCGCAGGGGAAAGTTATGCGGGTTGGGCGACGTGGCGAGCGGGAATTCGCTGACAAGCGCGCCGCCGAGCTCGAGGATTTGCTCGGCGAGTTTGCGATTTTCGCGCGGGTAGATGACGTCAACGCCGGTGCCGAAGACGGCGATGGTGCGTCCGCGGGCCTGCACGGCTCCCTTGTGAGCGACGGAATCGATGCCGCGGGCCATGCCGCTGATGATGACGAGGCCGCAGTTGGCGAGATCCTGCGATAGACGCTCGGCCATGCCGAGGCCGTAGGGCGTGGGGTGGCGGGTGCCGATGACGGCGATGCCGGGATCGAGAAGGATGCGCGGATCTCCGCGGACGTAGAGAACGAGCGGAGGATCGTAGATTTCGGCGAGGTGAGCGGGATAGAACTCCGAGCCCATGGTGACGAGGGCGACGCCGGGAACCTTGGCGAGCTTCTTCAACTCCTCGTCGGCCTGGCGAAGAGAGTCTCCCAGGGCGATGGACTGGGCGCTGGCCGCGGGAAGACCTGTGGCTTCGAGTTCGGTGAGCGAAGCGAGGAAGATGTCTTCGACGCTCGGAATACGCTCAAAGAGGCGGCGGACGCGGGTGGGACCAAGCTGGGGCGTAAACGCGAGGGCGAGCACCTGGCGGTCGCGAGCGGTGACGGATGGAATGATAGCTTCCGGCATATTTGGGGGAGTGTAACGGAGGACAGGGGCGAGAGTCACGGAAAAATGCGGGCGACTTGCGCGAGAGAGCACGATCTGTAATCGTATTCGGTTGGTTGAGCAAAATTATGCGCGCACTAAAGATTGCTGGAATTTCATTTCTAAATACCGTTCCGCTGATGTGGGACTTCCAACACAACCCCTCAAAGGAAGTCCAGGAGAACTTTGAGATTGAGTACATGGTTCCTTCGCTATGTGCACAACAATTGCGCGACGGAGTAGCGGATATCGGAATCATTCCGGTGATTACCACGGCCACGATTCCGGGCCTGGTGGTGCTGCCGGATGTGGCAATTGCGGCGCTGAATAAGGTGCGGTCAATCCAGTTAGTGAGCAAGCGGCCGATGGAGGAGATTCGCACGGTGGCCGTGGACACGTCTTCGCGGACCTCCGTGGGACTGACGCAGGTGCTGCTGACGAAGTTTTTCGGCGGGCACCGCGAGTTGAGGCCGATGGCTCCCGTGCTGGGGCCGATGCTGGAGCAGTGCGACGCGGGTCTGCTGATTGGCGATCCGGCGATGATGGTGAAGACCGACGGGCTTTATGCCTACGACCTGGCCGAGGTGTGGCGGGCGCAGACCGGGCTGCCGTTTGTCTTTGCGGTGTGGACGGTACGCAAGGCGGCGCTGGCTGAGATGCAAGAGGGATTGGACCTGGGCGCGATCTTCCGGCGCTCGCGCGACCATGGGCTGCGGCCGGAAAGCGTGGCGGCGATTGCGCGCGAGTGGGCTCCGAAGATGGGACTGACTGAAGCGGAGATTGTCAGTTATTTCCGGGAGAACATTCACTACACGCTGGATGCCGAGTGCAGGAAGGGGCTGGCGCTGTACTTCAAGCTGGCGGCGGAGTGCGGCGTGATCGAGGCGGCGCCGGAGTTGGAGTTTCTGGCGGCACCAGTAACGCTTTGAATCCTTTGCCTCTTGATTGCATCTTATAAGCAGTAAGCTTGTACGTTGTAGCTTCCACGGAAACACATGGTGTAGAGTGGAAGCAGCTCTTTGAAAAGGCACAAAACCTTTCAGGCCCGCGGAAAAACTGCGGCGGGCCAAGCTGGCGGCTCTCCCGAACGAGTTCGGTGATGAGTTGCCAAGACGCAAAAGTTCTCCGCGAACCACAGACCGAAACTGGCGTGGTGGCGCGGAGCCCGACCGAGACTCAAAAACTGGGGTCTCGGCTGGGTACAGATTCTTGGGGGCGTCACGGCTTCGACGGAAACGGTTGCGGCCAGGAGGCATGCAGGGGTTCACGCACCCTTAATCGTGTGAAAAAAACACAGTTGCCAACACAGAACTGGCTTACGCAGCTTAATTAATTAAGTTGCCGTTCTCCGCGGCTTCGCCTACGGGCTGCGGTCAGAACGTCGCACAGTACGGCTGGCTCATAACTCTACGTCTGGGGGTTGGAGCGAGATCAACAGGCTAGTCAACCAGGTTTCTTGCCGATTCTTAGCATGGTTGGCGAACGTTGTGGTTAATGACCACGGCAGGAATCGAATAAGCATGTAGTCTCCTCGCTTTCAGCGCTTTCGGACAGGGGTTCAACTCCCCTCGCCTCCACCAAAGTTTTCCTTTCCACCAATACAATTCGGACATCGGGTCTGCGGCATGTAATAGCTGCGGGCTTTGCTGTGCGCGGGATATTCGCCGAGCCAGGCAGTGGCGGACAACAACGTCTGGCGTTTGCGGAGATTGTTTGGCATTCTTCCAACCATGGCCTCAGTAATGAAGGCGATGTTGCAGGCCGTGGCGCTGTCACTGCTGGTGGCTGCGGCTCCCCTCCAGGGAAGCGACAACACTCGCTCCAGCGCGCTCAGCGCGGAGTTGCGTGCAGCGTTTGGCGGCCAGCACGGCGCGGCGGTCGTGCTCCGCGTGAGGGACGCGCAGGTGCTGGCGGCGTACAATCCTGCGGTTCTTGCGCGGAGGGTTGCGACGCCGGGCTCCAGCATCAAGCCCTTCACCTTGCACTTTCTGTTGCAGCGGAATCTCCTCAAGAGATCGGAGCGCATTGCGTGCAGGCGAGTCCTTACAGTGGGAGGAGTGCGGCTGAATTGTTCGCACGCCGAGGGGATGGGAGCCTTCAACGCGGAGGAAGCCCTGGCCTTCTCGTGCAACTCGTACTTCACGGAAGCCGCCAAGCGCCTGGCTCCGGGCGAGCTGGAGCGCTACCTGCGCGGCCTGGGCTTTGACCGTCCTACCGGGCTGATGGCAAGCGAAGCGGAAGGGCGGATCACCACGGCGGAGTCCATCGAGCGGCGGCAACTGCTTGCGATCGGCGCGGCGGGAATTGAGATTACTCCGCTGGAGTTGGCAATGGCGTACACGCAGATTGCGCGCTGGCAAAACTCTCCGACGGAGGCGCAGCGGGCGGTGCTGGACGGGCTGGCGGAGGCGACCGATTACGGGCTGGCGCAACGGGCGCAGACACAATCGCTGAAGATCGCAGGCAAGACCGGTACGGCGGCGAATCCGGGAAGCGCCAGCACTCACGGCTGGTTTGCCGGTTTCGCTCCGGCGGATAAACCGCAGATCGTGGTGGTGGTTTACGTGGAACGCGGACGCGGCAGCGCGGAAGCCGCTACCATCGCGCACCGGATCTTTGAGAGCTGGGAGAACGGAGCAAGGTGAAGGGCATTCGGCTTGCGCGCAGGCTGCTGGAGACGACGCTGATGGTGCTGCTGATGGCGCCCCTGTGCCGCGCGCAGCAACCCGATGTTCGTTTGCAGGTGTTGTCGCTCTACAAACTTCAGAAAGCGGCCATCTATCCGCTGGACAATGCGCGCCTGCGATGGTGCGAACACTGCGGAGCTTCTCCCTGGACGCAGGCGCTAAACATTTCTGCCGCCGGAGCGCGGGTAAGGAATGAAGAGGACGGAAAATCCTCGCCGGGACTGTGGCTGGATGGCGGAGTTCGCGTTGAATTTGAGGGCGCGCCCGCGCGCACGCTGCGGACGCCGGTGGAGATTCACGCAAAGTCGGGGTTGCTGATCATCCTGACGCGGCTGAGCGTTGAGGAGTACGCCGCCGAGGTGGTGCAGGGCGAGACCTCCGGAGAGATGCCGCCGGAGGCGCTGCGGGCGATGGCCGTGGCAGCACGCACCTACGCAACGCACTTTCGCGAGCGGCACAAGGCCGAGCACTTCGACTTCTGCGATTCCACCCACTGCCAGTTTGCCAGCGCGAATGTTACTCCTGCGGTTGCCGAGTCGGTGGAGAAAACACGTGGCGAGATACTGTGGGACGATGGCAAGCCCATCGCGGCTTATTACCACCAGGACTGCGGCGGAGTGACCGAGGCGGCCAACGTCGTCTGGCCACGAGCCAGGCAGGCGGCGGGCGAAGCGATACGCGATCCGTACTGTGTCAGGGTCGCAAAGCCTTGGCGCGCCGAGATTTCGCGCAGCGATCTAGTGGCCGCGATGAAAGGCTCCGGGCTGCGCGTGCCCCGGCAGTGGAAGCAGCTTCGCATCCTGCGCCGCACACCCTCGGGGCGCGCACAGACGCTGCTGCTGGCGGACTCCGGCGCAGCAAGCGGCCAGATGGTTGCCGCGTCGAGTTTGCGCTTTGCCGTGGGGCGCGCGATGGGATGGGGCCTGCTGAAAAGCGATTTCTACGATGTTGCCGCGGCGGGCGACGGCTTTCTCTTCACCGGCCGGGGCACCGGGCACGGCGTGGGACTCTGCCAACTTGGTGCGGCCGAGATGGCCCGCGAAGGCAAGAGCTACCGTGACATTCTTGCGTTTTACTATCCCGGCGCAAGCCTCAGTGTGGCGGCCAGCGGAATCGCCTGGAAGAAATCAGCCTCTGCCGAGTTGGACGTTTTTGCGGTGGAAAAGGCCCCAGGCGCGGTGACCGGAGCGGCGGCGCGGGCGCTGGCATGGGCGGAGTCGCAGACGAAGATGCACCCCGCGATACGGCCCGCCGTATTTGTCTATCCCAGCGTGGACATTTTCCGCAATGCGACGGGCGAGCCGGGGTGGGTTGCGGCCAGCACGAAGGGCAACAAGATCCGAATGCAGCCCGCGAGTGTGCTAGGCGCGCAAGTCGAAACGATTTTGCGCCACGAATTTATCCATCTATTGCTGGAAACGAACACTGCGCCGCAGACTCCGCTATGGTTCCGGGAAGGGCTTGCAATGCTGCTCGGCGGCGAGACTCCGGCGCAGGAGCCACGGCTGCCGCCGCAAGAGATGGAGAAGATTCTGCGCAGCCGAGCCGACTACAAGGCGACACAGGCCGCCCATGCCTCCGCACTGGATACCATTGCACGGTTGGAGCAGCAACACGGCCGCGGAGAACTGCTGCGCTGGCTAAACAGCGGCATTCCCTCCACGATTCTCGCCGGGGAGCCGCTCGCGCAGGAACCCGGCCACCAACGCTGAAGCCATCACCAGGGACAATGCGGCCAACGCATAGGCCGTTAGCAGACGCAGCGCCATGCTGAGCGCTTCCTTCCTGAGCCCGTGCGCCGCCGGATTCCAGTTTGCGAGCAGATACGGCAGCCAGACTCCGATGAGCGCGGCGATTGCAACCATCAGCCAGTATCGCCAGCGTGCGTACGTTCGCAATGCAGCCTTAAGGCCGCGAAGTCTGAGTCCGGAGTATGCCGCGGCGGAGAGAAACGGCAGGAAAAGAGCCGGCAACAGGAACCAGATGAGGAGAGCAAATTTGATCATCACCCACTCGTAGAAGCGAACCTCCCCGATGCGTTGCAGGAAGTGAGGCAGGCGGGTGAAAAAGTATCCGCTGATCTGATATCCATGATCTTCCGCGTAATTGCCCGCCCAGTTCATCATCAGAATGAGCGCAGCCGCGAAGAGCGCAAAAGCTGGAATGTGGCGAAGGCTCGCGCGGAAATCACGATACAAACTCTCACGCGTGGGGGTAAATCCGTGCGCGAAAGTACCGCAATGCAGCCATGCAAATGCGAAGAGGATCGCCAGGCCGGTGACAACCGCAAAGAGCAACTGCCACACATTTGCTTCCGGAATCAGCAGCCACAGGGTTGCGGCCGCAAGCAGCAGCGCATTGCCTGCAAGTTGAAGAGCGACGATCCTCCAGTCGAAGAGCGGAGCAACCGCGGATTGAATGGCCTGGCGCATTACTTCACCTCCATTGCGGCTGGAGCCGTGGTTGAGAGCACATTAGGCTGATACATGGGCTGAACCGAGGCGGGGCTGATGCGGAAGTTCCCCGCATTTGTGACCTTCACCAGGTAGAAGTACTCGCGCACATTGTCCGTGAACCAGGTCTGGAACATCACTGCGCGGTCGTCGTGGAACTCGCGGCGGCTATACCAGTTTCTCCACCACGCAGGTCTCTGACGCAGTTCGTAAAGCTCGTCGCGCTCCACGAACTCCGTGCCCGCCGGAATTGGATCTTCAATCATCAGGTACTTCCACTTGTCCCCGGTGACCGTGACCTTGATGGCGAGCAGATCGCCGGTCTTCACCGCTCCAGAGAGCGGCGCAAGATCGTAGACAATTTTTTCGCCGGCCTTTGCGCTGGTCATGGTGAAGTACTCGCGCGCAATGCTGAGCTTGAATCCGTTCTTGTTATAGAGCGCGCGGTCGGTGGAGAAATAAGAGCCGCGAGCCTGCCAGTAGAGCCTGCCTGTCCCACTCTTGCGAACCTCAATGTTATTTGCGTCGGCGACGGATGCAGAGGGCAGATGAACGGTTGCGGAGCCGCCGGATACCGCATCCTGCGAGTTGAAGCGTCGGCTCAACACCTGCTTGCCGTTGAGGTAGACCTCGGCGCTGAACGAAGCATCAAGTTCCCTGCTCACCTTCAGGTACTCAGTGATTCCAAAGAGCACCATCGCAGTCTGCTTGGTGGACTCCCAGTAACCCTCATTGCGGTGCCGCATCATCCAGAGCACGGCTTTCGGCAGCACGGGGTCGCCAGGCGAGAGTTGCGAAATCAACTTCACCGCGTAGGCGGTTGCCTCGGCGCTGTTGTCCACCTCAATTTCGAGCAGGTCATCTTTGCTGGAGGGCCAGTAGGCTCCGTCGCCTTCCTGCTTTGCGCTGTTGCGCAGGAGTTGCGCAGCCTCGCTGTCCCGCGCATCGCCATTCAGGTGCAGCGCAAGTCCGGCGAGTGCGACTCCTTCAGCGCTCAGATTGGAGCGCGAGTCCCACACCTTGTTCAGCGAACTGCGGTCGCGTTCGCCGGCCAGCGCAAGGGCGTAGACGACGTATGCGCGCAGGTCGGGGAGCATCTTCGGATGTTGTGCCAGCATCTTCTTCAGATACTCCTTGCCATTCACGAACGCTGGCGCTTTCACTTCGTATCCCGCGGTCTGCGCCTGGGCCATGCCGGAGATGACGTAGGCGCTCATGAAGACCATGCTTTCGTCATCCTTCCACCAGCCCCAGCCTCCGTCCTGGTGCTGATAGTCGTAGAGGCGCGCAAATCCCGCCTCGACTTGACGCTTGAGCAGAGCTGGATCGACGTGCGATGGCGCTTTCAACTCGCGCAGAGTGCCGGCGACCACGACGTTGGGCAGGAAGCTCGACATGGTCTGCTCGGTGCAGCCGTAGGGGAATGACGTAAGGTATTCCAATCCGTCGAAGATGGCTCCGGCGATGGAAGGCGACAGTTCCAAATCTATTCCGCGCGAGCTGGCATCGGCGCCCGCGGGGAAGTTAAGCGCGGACGAAGCGCGCCCGTCGGCATCGGTGATGGCGCCGCCACCGCCAACGGACTGCTTTACGCCGAACGGGATGACCGGCAGCGAAAGTTCCATGGCATCCGACTCTTCGTTGGTGAGCGCCTTCGCAACCAGCGTAGCCGTGGTCTGTCCGGGCCGGGTGCGCAGACGCCAGTCCAACTTGGCTTCGCCGCGCTGCGGAACGCTGACTTGTTGCGTCGCGCCCGAGACGATATCGAGGCCTGTAACATCCAGCGACATGCGAACGGATTTCTCCGCTGCGAGATAGTTGTGGACAATCGTGGAGACGGTTACCTCATCGCCCTGGCGGAAGAAGCGTGGCACGGCGAGGCGAACCATCAGGTTCTTACGGACCAGAACCTTATTGATGGCCGCGCCCGCCTTGGTGTCCATGGTGATGGCTCGCACGGTTGTACGCCACGTCGTCAGGGAATCCGGGAAGCTGAGATGGACGGTGGCGCGCCCCGCGTCGTCCGTGCGGATCTCAGGCGACCAGAAGGTCGTGTCTGGAAACGCCTTGCGAATCTTCGGCTGCACGAACTCGTTGGCCTTCACCTGGGCGAGCGCTCGATGCTCTACCGCCCGCGGAACACCCCTGTTGCCCGCGATGGGGAACGAGCGCTTTCCGGCTTCGCCGTGGAACTCGAAGGAGAACGACTGCTCGGTCTGCACGCCTCCGTAGCGGCTCTCATAGAACGCATTCACAATGTTGCCGGAGGACTCAGGACGCACCGCGTAGATTGCGTCGTCGACTACGCCAAGGCTCACCTCGGCCTTCACCGGCGCGCCTGCTGCATCCTTCACCAGCAGGTTGTAGGCAGCGGCCTCACCAGGCTGGAACTGCTGCTTCGATGGCGTAATCTCGATGTTCAGCGTGCGCTCCACGGGAGGCACCCTCACATTCTTACTGCCACTGAAGAACCTGTCATCGCTAACCATGAAGGCGTTGACGAAGAAGTTCGGCTGATCCTCTCCGGTGACCGGAACGTCCACCGATGCGCTTGTGCCCTCCGCCCGAACAACGCGGCGGGTCATCACGCTTCGTCCTTCGGTTGTGATGAAAAGTGTCGCGTGCTCCGCGCCTCCCATCACAACCAGATGCGCAATGTCGCCTACCTTGTAGGAACTCTTGTCGGCAATCACCTGGAGCTGCTGCTGGTTCCCTTCTTCGCCCCAGGTGGATTCATTCTTGCCCACAATCCACAGCCAGGCTCGCGATTCCACCTCGCGCCGCTCGGGCGTCATGGCCGTAACGCGAAGCACGGTGCCGTCGCCGCTCTCGGAGGCCGAGAGGTTGAAACGCGCGTAGCCATCGGGGCCGGTCTTTGCCGTGCTGGTGTAGGCTGCCGTATCTGGTTGCCCGCGCTTCCGGCGGATCAACTCTACCTTCAGATCCGTCTGTATGGGGTGCTGATCGTAGTCGAGCGCGTGGACGACAACCGGAATGCTGTCTCCCACGCGATAGATATAACTCGAGGTTGAAGCTGCGAGGCGAAAGCTTCCATACGTGGCGAGAAGGGCGTTATGTCCGGCAACTTCGCGATTTGCGGCGTCGGTGATTCGCGCTTCAATGCGATAGTTGACGTCAACCTTTTCCTTGTCCTGAACCTTGGTTGGTATGCTCACAACGAGGCGGCCGTTGGCGTCGAGTTTGCCTTCCTGTTCGAGCACCTGTTCGCCAAAGAAGAACCGGTCGTCGTCGCCTCCTTCCGGTTGGTCGGCATCGGAATCGTCGTCTTCGCCCCATGCCCGCTGCGTGTGAACCACGTACTTTACCTTCGCGTTCGCCACAGGCTCACCAAAGTAATAGCGCGCCTCGATGGTTGCCTTCACGCTCTCGCCCTGCAGCACGCGTACACGTTCGGGCGTTACCTTTACAAAGTATTCGGGCTTCTTGTACTCCTGCACTTCGAAGTTTCCGCCAATGTCGCTCTTGCTGCTTCCAACGGTCACGGAGAAGTAGTAATAGCCGAGCGCCGCGGTCTGCGGCAGTTCCAGGCTTCCGTTGAAACTTCCGAAGGGCGAGAGGGTGTACGTCTTCTTGAGTACCGTGTTGTTCGCCGAATCCTGAACCGTCATTTCCACCTGCCGCTCGGAGGGAAGCAGCAGCTTCTCTCCAGAACGCTTCCGCAGGATTCCCTTGAACTGCACCGTGTGGCCGGGACGGTAAACGGGCCGGTCCGTGTAAAGAGTGCCTGCCCAGTCTTCGCGCGGATTGCTGCTGAGGCTCATCGAATAAGGCGCGACAATGGCAACATCCTCGCCGCGCTGCGCCAGTATCCAGTTGGAGTTATAAGCGCTCTCGTCTTCCCCTTCCGAGGTTTCCTTGCGCGCAACCGACACTGCGGATTCGCCCATTCCGTCGCTGCCGGTGGTGAACTCAACGAGCTTGTTCTTCTTGCTCCACACGGAGATCTTCGCGCCGGAGATTGGCTCGCCACTCTTGCGGTCCACGGTAAATGCAACCACCTGTCCCGGAGAGGTCTTCGTAATCAGCGCCATCTGCGAGACGACGATGACCGTGTAGGCGCGATAGGTGCCATCGGTTGCCTCCACCGCGTACAGGCCGGGCTTCAGGTCTTCCAGCGGGAGATCCGACGACTCGCTCACATACTTCGGCGGCAACTCCATCCGCCAGCGCGCCACCAGTTGCTGTGCGTTGAGGAGTGGAACATCGGCGAAGCCCGCAGTTCCGCTCAGGCGGCTGCGCTTGGCCCGCGCCGAGTGCAGGTCGCGAATCTCCGCCCGTGACTCGCCCGAGAACTGGCCGCGGAAGAAATTGCGTATCCAGTGCCACACCCTCCGCTTCCAGTCGTGAAACTTCTCCAGCCATGTGCGCTCATCCACCTGCTCCCGCGGGGAATCATGCTTCACGCCAAACTCGTGCAGGTCGTCGAGCTTCGAGAAGAAAACCGCCGCGTCCCGCACTTTGTAGACGCGGAACTCCAGCACGTCCACGTTGTGCGCATACACGCTCACCTTCGGCTTCTGATCCGGCCGGAAGGTGCGGTCGCTGGAAAGCGAAAAGTACACTTCTTTCGACTGCGCGAAGGAGTGCAGCGAAGCGATTGTTACAAACAGCAGCACGGGGAGCAGGCAAAGTTTTCGTGTCATCTGGCTTCTCGCAATATGTTCCAGCGGTAAACTCCAAGGAAGTTGGGGTTGCCGGCCTCCGGACGCCAGCGCGCGTTCGGGTGCCGTAGCAAGTCGCTCAAGCGAACGTGCCGGATTTCTCCCGGCCATGCTCCCTCGGGCCCGGTGTGGTAGACCAGCCACTCGTTGCCTTCTCCGAAGTGGCCGCGTCCGACGAAAATCATGGAGTGAAATGGAGAACTCTGTTCAAACTGTCGGAAGAAAAGCAGGTCTCCCGGCTGCGCGAGATAAACGTCGCGAGTTAGAAAATGTGCGTTCTCGGCAATCAGGGTTTTCGCATCAGCAAACTCGGCAAAGGTCCCATCCGTTAAGTCCGCCGCAAGGAAGCTTCCCTGCCTCACGCGGAAGATGCGCGGCCCCAGTGGCGTGTAGGGATAGGAGTACTTCGAGATGTCGGACGCGGCGGGCAATCCGCCCAGATTCGACTCCGAGGCCCAGATTGAGTCATGGCGGCGCATCGCCTCACGATAGGCGTAGCGCAGCAGCGCGGCGCAGTCGTTGATCTCCGGCGGCAACTTGCCGGAGAGCGCCTGACGTTCAGCCAGCAGGGTGAACCAGTGGCGGAAGGCGGCGCGATCCTGCGGCGAGGCGAGGCGGAGAAAGTCGGGAGTGCCGTCCTGGAAAGCGTCTCCCTCTGCCAGCCTGGTTGTAAGCGCGACGCGCGAGGACCCGAGCGCATTGCCACGAGCCTCAACGGACAGCCGTCCTGGATTTACGCCCGGAATAAACTCGACCGCGGTCTGCCCGTCTTTTTCGTCCTGAACCACACCGGCGATTCGCCCGCGCCCGTCCTGCTCCAGCACATTCGCGGAAATCTCCGCAGCCCGCACTTCCCTGCCGTCTCCGGCTCGAAGCCGCAGGAGAACACGCGACTCGCCATCGGCGATGATCGGCCCAATCGGAGCATCCAGCGCCAGTCGCGTGGCTGGCCGCGGACCGCACGCACCGCCGAGGCACAGGACGAGGATCAGAACGGCAAGGTCCGCACGGCTCACAGGGGTTCTCAATGTACGGAGAGAGTGAGAAGCTGAAATTATGCCTGTAAGCGGAGGAAGTGTATAGCTCTCACTCAGGCCGGAGTTGAAATTCCCCTTTGAACCCCGCCCGCGCCCATCAGCACCAGCGAACGCTGCGCAAAAGGCGCGTAAACAAGGAGTGCCGTACAGCCAAGCGCCACGCCAAAATCGATATGGTGCAGCAGCAGGAAGGGTGAGAGCGCCCACAACTCGTCGAGCGGCAGCAGAAGGGGCCAGATCCTCAGGAATTTTGAGCGAACTCCAGGTGCATGAAAGAGAGCCGAGGAAAGCACGAAAACGCGCACGGGAAGCAGCACCGCCGCCGTCACGATCAGCACAGTTAGAGCGTGGGTCGCTTTCGGCAGCGCCCTCAGCAGTTCTTCAATCTCCGCAAGATTCGCCAGCGCTCCCACGTAGAAGCCCAGGTACATCAGCTGCAAGAGGACAAAGAGCGTCTGGACTACCGGGTACGAGGATTTCGGAAGCTCCTGGGGCGAAGCCAGAATCGAGTTGCGCGGGGCGTACCCAGGTTCCGGTTCTTCCTCCGCCTGTTCCTTCGCTAAGCTGGACGCTGCCTCGGAGAGGGACGTGGCCTGACTTTCAAGGAAGGCGATTGGCTCGACCGGAGCCACAAAGCGATAGCCTCGGCGGGCCAGCGTCTCAACGTATCTGGGGTTGCTCGCCGTATCACCCAGGGCTTCGCGAATGCGATTGATCGCCGAGTTCACGCCGTGGTCGAAATCGACAAAGGTTCCGTCGGGCCAAAGCTCTCGCGATATCTCATCGCGAGTCAGGAGCTCACCAGGACGCTCCAGCAGCATGAGCAACACCTGAAAGGGTTGAGCGTTCAGCTTCAGGCGGATGCCCTGACGACGAAGTTCTCCGCTGGCGACGTCAACCTCAAACGTTCCGAAACGATAGAGCCGGATTGTGCGCGGGTCTGCCATCTGTCCCAGCCAGTGTATCCAATCGCATGCCGGATCCCAAGCCATTATGCAATGTACAACTTGGCAAAAGCCTTTGTGCTGCACCGACTTGCACGGTGAGGAACAATCTTGAACAGGTGAGGCTCCTTGCATTGCAGTTTGCGCCGGGGTAGAGCATGGTTCGGTTCATGAAACGCCGCCGTACTGCACATTCACGAACGGTCCGCCCACTCTGGGCGCTCATTCTCTTTGTCACGACCTGCGGCTGGATGGCCGCGGAGCCCGCGCCCCAGGCCTTATCCGCTTTCAACGGGTATGTCAGCTCGGTTGAGTTGCGGCTCAATCAGCAGCATCGCTCTCAGCTCGGTTTTCTCGCTCTTCCGGCATTGGGGACTGAGGCTGAGTCGCGCCTGCTCCGGGGAGAGTTGCTCCTGGAGCAGCTTACACCCACCGCTGCACCTTCCATGCCCGGAGCGATGCTCCACCACTGGCGTGGAAGCGCATTTGCCGCCGGAGCCACAGCCTCGGACTTTGAGCGGATGATGCGGGACTTCAACTCCTACCCGCAACGTTTTCAGCCGCAGGTTCTCCAGGCGAGAGTGCTCGCGCAGCAGCGGGACCACTACCAGGCTTGGATGCGCGTGCGCCAGCGGCACGTCCTCACCGTGGTGATGGATACGACCTACGACGTCACATTCGGTCAGCTTGACCCACAGCACGGATACAGCTTCTCGCGCAGCACACGGATCTCCGAGATTGATGCGCCCGGCACCACCGCCGAACGCGCGCTAGGTGCCAGCGAGGAGCACGGATTTCTCTGGCGGCTGAATACTTATTGGAGTTACGAGGAGCGCGACGGCGGCCTCTATATGCAGATCGAGTCGGTCTCACTCACGCGCGATATTCCGCGCGGACTCGCCTGGGCAGTCCGGCCGTTTGTGGAGAGTATTCCACGCGAATCGCTGGAGTTCACACTACGCTCTACGCGCGATGCCCTGAGGACAAATCACTGAATCACCGCGCGAGTGCAAGCACGCGCAAGAGGAGGAACGGTGAACGTGAAATCAGCCGTATTAGAGTATGAACCGGCATTTGTTCCGGCCCGCCGCGTGAACCGGGCGCTGACGGCTTCAATGGAAAAGCGTGTGTTGCAGTGGATGGCCGAGCGGGCACCGCAGTGGCTCAGTTCTGACCAGCTCACCGTTCTCGGCCTGTGCGCCCAGGTCGGGGCCGGACTCGCGTATGCACTCTCGCGTTATGAGCGCCGCGCCCTGTTGCTGGTCATCGTGTGCCTGGTATTCAACTGGCTGGGAGACAGCCTGGACGGCACGTTGGCTCGCGTGCGCCGCCAACAGCGTCCTCGCTACGGCTTCTACGTGGATCACATGGTGGACGTCTTCGGCTCGACTGCGCTGATGTGCGGCCTCGGACTCTCCGGATTTTTGCACTGGCAAACGGCCATCGCAATGCTGGTGGCGTTTCTCTTATTGTCGAGCGAGAGCTACCTTGCCACATACACGCTTTCGCGCTTTCAACTCTCGCAAGGAATCTTCGGCCCCACGGAGATTCGCATTCTTCTGATCATCGGCAACCTTGCTCTCTTACGCAGCCCTTACTCCACGATCCTCGGACATAGAATGCTGCTCTTCGATCTTGGCGGGGCAATCGCCGCAATCAGCATGTTCGCGATGGCGCTCGTCACGACCGCGCGGCACACGGCGCAACTCTACCGGCAGGAACCGCTGAAATGAACGCCTGCTCGCGCTGGTGTAAATTCAACCTCGTGGGAGCCGGAGGGATGGCGTTGCAACTCGCCGCGCTGGCACTCTTCAACAGGTGCGCTCCGGGACACTATCTCTCTGCATCGGTTGCCGCCGTGGAATGTGCGTTGCTGCACAATTTTGTGTGGCACCTCCATTACACCTGGCGCGACCGTCGCGGCGGCTCCTCGCAGGCCGCACAATTGTTGCGCTTTCATCTCTCCAATGGCATGGTCTCGCTGGTGGGAAATCTTCTGCTCATGCGGCTACTGGTGCAGGCCGCACACATGCCTATCCTCGTTGCAAACGGCATATCGATTCTGTGCTGCTCCGTGGTCAACTTCTATCTTGGAGATCGTTGGGCATTTGAGGCCGCGCCGTGATACCCGCGGACCGAGTGAGAGACAGCTTTGTCGCCATGGCATCATCGTTTCCACCTCCGCGGAGCTCGTGATACGATTCCTCCGCCTGCCATGAATGCTTCCAATGTCTCTCACTTCGATCTTCAGTCCGCGGCGCGGACGACTATGTTGGAGAATGGCTTCGAGCCGGAGTTTCCCGCCGGGGTTCAACAGCAGCTCGCGCAGCTGAGTTTGCATCCTCCGGCAATCGTGGCATCCGGGGCGACTCGCGATCTGCGCGACCTGCTCTGGTCTTCGATTGACAACGACACCTCGCGGGATCTCGACCAGATCGAGTTCGCGCAATCCGTCCCCGGCGGTGGCGTCAAGGTCATGGTCGCCATCGCCGATGTGGATGCATTCGCCGGCAAAGATTCGCCGATTGACCAGCACGCATCAAAGGAAACCACCACCGTCTACACCGGCGTCCGCAACTTCCCCATGCTGCCGGAGCAGCTTTCCACCGGCGCCAGTTCTTTGCTTGAGGGAGAAGACAGGCTGAGCATCGTCATTGAAGCCGTGGTTTCAACGGACGGAAAGGTTCAGTCCGGCGACGTGTACCGGGCCATTACGCGCAACAAGGCGCAGCTCACCTATGACGCCGTGGGAGCGTGGCTGGAAGGCAAGGCTCCGGCTCCCGCGAAAGTTGCGGCCTCGGCTGAGTTGCAGGCGCAACTGCGCCTCCAGAACTCGGCTGCCGACGCCTTGCGCGCGGAGCGCTTCCGCCACGGCGCGCTCAACATTGAAACCACCGAGACGCGCCCCATCATGCTCAACACCCAGATCGTTGACGTGGTGAGGCAGCAGAAGAACGCGGCAACGGAGCTGATTGAAGACTTCATGATCGCCGCCAACGGCGTGGTGGCGCGCATGTTGGAAAAGGTGTCTTCCATCCGCCGCGTGGTCAAGACTCCGGAGCGCTGGGCGAGAATTGTGGAACTCGCTGTTCAACTTGGCGAAACACTTCCCGCTGTGGCCGACTCCAAGGCGCTCAACGATTTCCTCGTAAAGCGCAAGGCCGCCGACCCCGATCACTTTGCCGACCTCTCGTTGAGCGTGATCAAACTGATGGGACCGGGCGAATACGTCCTCGAACGGCCCGGAGATCCCGTACAGGGACACTTCGGCCTTGCCGTGCAGGACTACACGCACTCCACGGCTCCGAACCGCCGCTTTGCCGACCTGGTGACGCAGCGGCTCGTCAAGGCCCAGCTCGCCGGCCAGCCGGCGCCCTATTCGGACGAGGAACTGGCTGCCATCGCCGCCAATTGCACGGCCAAGGAAAACGCGGCCCGCAAGGTGGAGCGCGAGATGTCAAAGCGCATCGCGGCCGTTGCCATGAGCAGCCGCATCGGCCAGACCTTCGATGCCATCGTCACCGGCGTCATCCCGCACGGGACCTTCGTGCGCGTCTTGCATCCCCAGGTAGAGGGATTGCTGGCCGTGGGCAAAGCAGGCGTGGACGTGGGAGATAGACTCCGGGTCAAACTGATCAGTACCGACGTGCAGCGCGGATTCATCGACTTCGCGAAGGTCTAAGTTCGTCTCCCCGTTCTCCAATGCCTCCCGGCGCTAGTGCTGCGCGGCCTCCGGCATCGGCAACCGGGCGGCAATTCCAGGAATCGTCACCGGAAGGTGGCCGAGGGCAGGCATCTCTCCAAAGAGAAATTTCACCGCGCTCAGCTCCGACACCGGCACGTTCGAGAACGTACACACATAATTCTCAATGGTGGGGTACTGCGCGAGGATATAGGGGCTGCCGAGAGCAACCACCACCATCTTGTTGTTGGCCGCCTTGATCACATTTGCCAACACCGCTGCGGGGCCGTGGTCCAGTGCGGGAGAACCAGCGTCTGTGCCGGCGGTGCGTCCCGCCGAGGGAGTGACATAGACGGCGGCGATCACGCGCTCGGCGTTCACCGCTGCCTCCAGCACATGAGGCGCGAGCACGCTTGCCAGCAGATCATCCACGTAAATCACCCGCGCATCCGGAACGCGGGCCCGCACGTCGCGGACCAGCGCACGCCCGTTGTCGCCGCGGGCATCGTCGGTGAATACCAGCACCAGCAAACGATTTCCGGCGGCAGGCGCTGAGTGATAGGCGTACTGCGCTCCACCGCCGCCAGTGCGCGGCAGCGGCAATACTCTGTGGCCTTCGCCGAGGTTCTCCCGCACCACGGTTACCGCCTCATCTGCAACTTTCTGCGCCAGCGCTACGCTCTCTGGGAGACCTACCACGGCATTGACCGCGTTGAGATCGACAAGGCGGTTGCGTTGAAGGCCGAGGGCTCCCTTCGCGCGCAGAATCTTGGCTGCGGAGCCGTCAATACGGCTCTCGGGAATCTCTCCGCTCCGCACTGCCTGCAATACTCCGTTGTATGCGCCCTCCAAATCGCCGGGGATGAGGATGTAATCCGCTCCGGCCTTGATCGCCTCGACGGCTGCCCGGCCCGCGCCTTGCGAGGTGTTTCCGCCGAACATGTGGGTGATGCCGTTCATGTCCATTGCGTCCGTTACCACGATGCCCTGGAAGCCAAGCTCATCCTTCAGCAGCTTTGTGCTGATGTCGGCCGAGATGGTGGCGACGCGGTTGGGGTCGGGCTCAAGCGCGGGTACCACCAGGTGGCCCACCATTACCGCGTCCACTCCGGCGGCAATGGCGGCGCGGAACGGAGGCAGTTCAACCTGGTCAAGCCGCTCGCGTGTGGCGTTCACCCGCGAGACGGCGAGGTGCGAATCGGTGTCCGTGTCACCGTGGCCCGGAAAATGCTTCGCCGTCGCCATCCCATGCCCGTCGTGGACGCCGCGAATAAAGGCCGTCACCATCGCGCTGACCTCGGCTGGCTCTTCCGCGAAGGCGCGCGTATTGATGATGGGATTGTTCGGATTCGAATTCACGTCGGCGTCTGGATAGAAGTTCCAATGCACCCCGATGGCGCGGGCCTCGGCAGCCGAGATTCGTCCGAACTGGTAAGCGTACTCCGTGTTTCCGGTTGCGCCGAAGGCCATCGCGTGCGGAAAACCCGTACCCCCGTGGAAGCGCATCGGCAGGCCGCGCTCGAAATCGGCGGCAAACAGCAGCGGCAGATCGCTGTCGCGCTGCAACTGGTTGATGATCGCGGCGGCATCCAGCGGACTTCCCTTCAGCAGCAGTCCGCCGTCGAAGGGCGATGTGATGCCGTAGCCTCCGAGATGATACTTGTTCATCTGGTCGCGCAGTTTAAGGTAGTCCGCGCCGCTGAAGTTCATGAAATCGACCTTCGCCCATACCATGAACAACTGCCCGATCTTCTCTTCCAGTGTCATCTTCTGGAGCGTGCGCTCGGCCCAATGCGCGCCCGTGGGATCGCTGGCCGCGGCGGCGGCGGCAACATCGTCGGCAACGGCGGCAGCCGCGCAAGCAAAAAGAATTACGAAGATCAACAGAAAATTCCGCATCCTCAAAACCATAGCACTGAACTCCATCGGCGGCCCAGCATTCCCTTCGCCAACATTTCATGTCGATCACGCGCTGACGGACGCGGGGATTTCAGTCAAACTAGGAATATGAAATCCGCCCTTGCACGCCAGCCGCGAGCCAGTCACATTGCCGCGCTCCTGCTTTCTGCTTTGATGCTGTTGTTCTTCGCATCGGGGTCAAGCGCCCAGAGCGTACCGCCCGCTTCTGGCGACGCTAGCCTTGCAGCCGTGGACGAAATCATGAACGCGGCGGTTGCGCGCGGAACCATTCCAGGCGGCGTCGTGCTGATCGGCCATGATGGACGCGTCGTTTACCGCAAGGCTTTTGGAATGCGCTCACTTGAACCCTCGCGGGAAGAGATGACCGCGACGACCATCTTCGACATCGCCTCGCTCACCAAGTGCGTTGCCACCGCAACCTCCGTGATGAAGCTCGTTGAAGAAGGAAAGATCCGGCTCAACGATCCGGTCTCCGCCTACCTGCCGGAGTTTGTGAAGAACGGCAAGCAAGACATCACCATCCGCGAATTGCTCACGCACTTCTCCGGCCTCAAAGAGGACCTCGATCTGAAGTCCTCGTGGAAAGGGCGCGACGCGGCGTTTCGCATGACGATGGACGAGAAGCCAGTGTTCCCTCCCGGCTCGCGCTTCCAATACAGCGACATCAATTTTGCGACTCTCGGATTCGTGGTTGAGAAAGTAAGCGGACTCAGCCTCGACGAGTACGCCAAAAGAAACATCTTCGAGCCGCTCGGGATGAACGATACGCGCTTTCTTCCTCCTCCACAGTGGCGCTCGCGCATTGCGCCAACTGAGTACGACGAGAACCACCAGATGCTGCGCGGCTCCGTACACGATCCCACGGCGCGGCGCATGGGGGGCGTAGCGGGACATGCGGGCGTATTCTCATCCGCCGACGATCTTGCGAAGTTTGCGCAGGAGATGCTGACGGGCTTCCATGTGCTCTCACCGCTGACGGTGGAGAAGATGACCACCCCGCAACAACCTCCCACCTCCCCGGTGCTGCGCGGACTCGGCTGGGACATCGATTCTCCCTTCTCCAGCAATCGCGGCGAGTTTCTTCCCATCGGCTCCTTTGGACACACCGGATTTACCGGAACCTCTCTGTGGATCGATCCGGTGACGAACAGCTACATCATCATCCTCACCAACGCGGTACATCCGCGCGGCGGCAAGTCGCAGGCCTCCTTGCGTTCGCGCATCGCCTCAGCAACCGTGCAAGGCCTGCCACTCACCGTTTCTGAAGAACAGAAGCTGCGTCTCTCCCGCATTACGGGCTACAACGAGACGATGGCCGGGTCGCGGTTGCTCTCAACGCGCAATGGCTCGGTCCGCACTGGAATTGACGTGCTTGAAGCTCATAACTTCGCCGAGTTGCGCGAAGCCGGCAAAGCCCAGACCCGCGTTGCGCTCGTTACCAACCAGACCGGCGTAGACGCGCATGGCACGCGCACCATCGACGCGCTGGCCGCGGCTGAAGGCGTCAAGCTCACCGCCATCTTCAGCCCCGAGCATGGCGTTACCGGAAGTGTGGACACCACGGCGATCAGCGATTCGCGTGACGCCGCCACCGGCGTTCCCATTTACAGCGTTTACGGAGACAGCGGCGCGAAACGCCATCCTGCGCTGGAAGTTTTGAACTCCGCCGACGTCATCGTCTACGACATTCAGGACATCGGCGCGCGCTTCTACACCTACGAGACGACGCTCGGATACTTCCTGGAAGCCGCGGCAAAAAGCGGCAAGAAGATCTTTGTCCTCGACCGCCCGAATCCGATCAATGGTGTCTACGTGCAGGGTCCGATCAGCGACACCGGGCGTGAAAGTTTCACCAACTTCGGGCAGATTCCCGTGCGCCATGGCATGACCATTGGCGAGCTTGCCCGCTTCTACAACTCCGAGCGGCAGATTCACGCGCGCCTCGCCGTCATCGCCATGGAAGGATGGCAGCGCGGCGACTGGCTGGATGCCACGGGAGTCTCATGGGTGAATCCTTCTCCCAACATGCGCAGCCTCACCGAAGCAACGCTCTACCCCGGCATCGCCATCCTGGAGGCCACGAACATATCCGTCGGGCGCGGCACTGACACTCCATTTGAATTGCTCGGAGCGCCGTGGATTCAGGCCGTGGAACTGGCTGCGTATCTCAACGCGCGCGCCATCGGCGGCGTGCGCTTTGTGCCCACCGCCTTCGCCCCCAGTTCCGATGTCTACGCGCAGAAAAAGTGCGGCGGCGTGAACATTATCATCACCGACAGAAACGCGCTCGATGCGCCCGAACTCGGCATCGAAATTGCCTCCGCCCTGCACTCGCTGTATCCGGAACAATACGAGTTGAAGAACCTTGATAAGTTGATGCTCAACGACGCTTCGGCCAGGGCAATCAGCGCGGGAGAGGATCCGCGGCGCGTGTGGATGGACTGGAACGAGGCTATCGAAGCCTTCAATGCCGTTCGTGCAAAGTATCTGCTCTATTAGCCAGGAGAGCGGTATCCCATGGGATTGAACGCGCTGGACGTCGCCGTGATCGCCGCCTACCTGGCCTGCGTCACCGCCTTCGGAATGCGCTTCCATAAGAAGCAGACCACGCTTCGCAGCTATTTCCTCGCTTCGCAGACCATTCCTTGGTGGGCGATTTCGCTCTCTATTGTGGCAGCGGAAACCAGCACGCTCACCATCATCAGCGTGCCCGGAATCGCCTACGAAAAAGACTTCCGCTTCCTGCAACTCGTCATCGGATACCTGATTGGCCGCGTCATCATCAGCCTTCTGCTGATCCCGCATTATTTCCGCGGCGATCTCGTCACCGCCTATCAGCTTATCGAGCGGCGCTTCGGGCAGAAGTTGCGCTCGCTCACCGCGGGCCTGTTTCTCATCACCCGCGCCGCCGCCGAGGGCGTGCGCGTCTACGCCGTGGCCATTGTGGTTGGCATTGCGCTCCACGGCCTGCTGGGCGGCTTCAACGACTTCGGGCGCGACGTGGCAGCCATCGCGATTGTCTCCCTCCTCACCCTCGTCTACACGTTCAACGGCGGCATGGCAGCCGTCATCTGGACCGATGTCGTACAGTTGGCTGTCTACGTCACCGGAACGCTGGTGGCGCTTTTTACCATCCTGCATCTCGTCCCTGGCGGCTGGAGCACCGTGTACGGCGTGGCATCGGCGGCCAACAAGTTTCGTGTCTTCGACTTCTCCTGGAACTTCTATTCGACCTACACCTTCTGGTCCGGCGTCATCGGAGGCGCGTTCCTCACCACCGCCAGCCACGGCACGGATCAGCTAATCGTGCAGCGCCTGCTCTCCTCGCGCAGCGCGGCGCAGGCCAAGGTTGCGCTGCTAGCCAGCGGCGTCATCGTAATGATCCAGTTCTCGCTCTTCCTGCTCATCGGAGCCATGCTCTTCGTCTTCTATAAGCTGCTGCCGCCGTCTGATGCGTTTACACGGCCAGACACGATCTTTCCCACCTTCATCGTGACTCGAATGCCGCACGGCGTCAGCGGCCTCCTGATCTCGGCCATCCTCGCGGCGGCCATGGCGAACCTGAGCGCGGCTCTGAACTCGCTCTCTTCCACCACCATCGTGGATTTCTACTCGCGCTTCAATCCCGCTGCCAGCGAGAAGCATCGCGTGCTGCTCTCTCGCGTGGCCACCATCGCCTGGGGAGTTGTCTTGTTCGCCCTGGCGATTCTGGCGCGCAGTGGCGGAAAGGTGCTTGAGATGGGCCTCTCGATTGCCTCCGTGGCCTACGGCTCCCTGCTCGGAGTTTTTCTGCTTGGCGTGCTAACCCGCCGGGCCACCGAGCGCGGCGCAATGGCCGGGATGCTCTTCGGCTTTCTGCTGAATCTATATCTCTGGCAATGCACCCGCATTCCCTTTACCTGGTACGTTCCGCTGGGAAGTATCGCCACATTCCTGATCGGCTACGGCGCAAGCCTCCCTGCGCTTCGGGGCGGCCCCGTGGATGAGATGATGACAGACAGGAAGTAGGAAGACACATGAAGCCTGAACTGCGGAAAAACGCACGTACAACGGAGAAGCTCCATCGCGTCCCCGCCGGTCTCGATCAACTCAGCGCACTGGAAATCGCAACTCTGATGAACCACGAAGACGCGAAGGTTGTGACGGCGGTTCACCGGGCGTTGCCCTCGATTGCGCTTGCCATTGACGAAATCACCAGCAGGCTCGCCCAGGGTGGCCGTCTCATCTACGTCGGCAGCGGGACCAGCGGAAGGATCGGCGCGCTCGACGCCTCCGAGTGTCCGCCGACCTTTGGCACTGATCCCGCAATGATTCAGTACCTCATCGCCGGCGGCGAAGACTCGCTGGCTACGGCCAGTGAGTCCAGCGAAGACTCCGCAGAACTGGGCACAAGCGACATTGCTGCTCGAAAACCCCGGAAGAAAGACGTTGTCGTCGGACTCTCAGCCAGCGGGCGCACTCCCTACACGCTAGCCGTACTGAAATATGCAAAGGCCCACGGCGCGGCCACCATCGCGGTTGCCTGCACCATCGGCTCGGAACTGGCGAAGATTGCCGCGATTGCCATCGAGGTCGAGGTCGGGCCGGAGGTGCTCTCAGGCTCGACCCGGTTGAAAGCTGGCACCGCGGAGAAGATGATTTGCAACATGCTGACCACGGCGGCGATGGCTCGTCTCGGCCATGTCTACGGAAACCAGATGACTCATCTGCAATTAAAGAATCAGAAGCTCATCGAACGTGGCCTATCTATCGTTCAGCAAGTCGCCAGCGTGGACCGGAGCGTGGCCTTTGAAGCCCTCCAGTCTGCTGACATGGAAGTCCCCGTCGCGCTCGTGATGTTGGGCGTCGGGGTCACAAAGCGCGAAGCCGCGCGCCGCTTGAAGCGCGCCCGTGGCAACCTCCGAATGGCCATTGGGAATTAAGCTCTTCCGGCGTTGCCGCGGCTCGGCCCTTCGCGCACCGGCTGGCTGGTAAACTGGCTTGTGCCGTCCCAACTCCCCGCCAATCCCGAACGGATCGCGCCGCACAAACATCGGGGGCTTTTGCCCTTCCTCGGCATGGCGTGCGGCGCCAGCGTCGCTACCATCTACTACAACCAGCCGCTGCTGCTGGAGATGAGCCGCACCTTCCACGCATCGTCGGGCCAGATTGGCTGGGTCGCCGTGGCAACCCAGATGGGCTATGCGGTGGGAGTACTGGCCTTTGTCCCCATGGGCGACGTCGCCGAGCGGCGGGGACTAATCGTGAAGCTCTTTGCGGCCGTGAGCGTGGCCCTGCTGGCCGCAGGAGTTGCGCCCACTCTCTGGGCACTGGTCGCCGCAAGCGTCGCCATTGGAATGACCGCGGCGGTAACCCACGTCGTAGTTCCCATTGCGCCGGAGCTTGTGGAGCCCCGCGAGAGCGGCCGCGCCATTGGAACTGTGATGACCGGCCTGCTGCTCGGAATCCTGCTGGGACGCACCGCCAGTGGATGGCTGGCAACCGCCCTCGGCTGGCGCGGAGTCTTCCTCGCGGCCTCGGCCTTTACCGCCCTCTTTGTGCCGCTGCTAAGGTGGGGCCTGCCCAGGATGCCTCCGGTGAAAGCGGTTCCCTACCGGGAAGCGCTCGCTTCGCTCTGGAAGCTGACCATCGAGCAGCCTGTCTTGCGCGAAGCCTCAGCAGTGGGCTTCCTGGTCTTCGCGGCTTTCTCTTCGTTCTGGACAAACCTCGCGTTTCTGCTCGGCACTCCGCATTACAGGCTGGGAGCAGGAGTTGCGGGCAGCTTTGGCGTGCTCGGCGCGGCCGGAGCGCTCGTTGCCTCCTTTGCGGGACGCATGGCCGACCGGCGCGGCCCGCGCTGGGTCGTGGCCATGGGAGTGGGATTGTTTTGCGCCTCCTACGTTGTGCTCTGGATCGCCGGATACCACATGGCTGGATTGATCGTCGGCGTAATCCTTCTCGACATGGGTCAACAGTCCATGCACATCGGCAACCAGACGCGCATCTTCAGCCTTGTGGAGGGCGCGCGCAGCCGCCTCAATACCGTTTATATGATCGTTTTTTTCCTGGGAGGTGCAGCCGGCTCGGCGCTCTCCTCCGCCGCCTGGGCCCGCTGGCAGTGGAGCGGCGTCTGCGCCTTGGGATTGCTCTTCCTCGCGCTTGCAGCGGTCTGTCTTGCTCGGGGCGCGGCCCGCGAGAGGCGAGCTAAAGCCGCTTGGTCATAAAGATGGCGTCAACATCCCGGTTGTAATATCTCTCCAGAACCTTGATGCGCTTGAAGCCGTGCTTGTCATAGAAGGCAAGCGCCCCGTGATTGTTGACCGCAACCTCCAGCACCACCATGAAGGCCGTCATCTTCCGCAATTTTTCGCAGGCGGCGGCAATCAGTAGCGTGCCCAGCCGATGACGCCTGAACTCCGGATGGACGTCGATGGTGATGACGTGGCCGTATCCCTGCCGCTGGTAATGAAATGTGACGAAGCCTGCAATCGGGCGTCTCGGCGGGTTCTTGGGTAGACGCGCCTTTGGAGCGGTGTTCTCTTCCGCTGCGGACTCTCCCGCTGGCGGAGCTTCTGGAACTTCCTCTGGCCACTCCGCGACGATAGTGTAGGCGCGGCGCTGCTCTATAAAGCTGGATAGCTCCGGACGGCTGTATGCAATGCCGGGATCGAAGCACAGGCGATCCAGTTTGAACAGCGACTCGAAGTCGCGCTTTTCGTAGTCGCGCAGGGTGAACATGGAATCCGTCGGAGGCATGGGGCCTTCGCTCATGGTAGCAGATGAGTGGCCGCGGGAGTTCCCGGGACGGGCGGCGCAGCCAACCGGCGGAGGCAGGGGAAGCGCGCTCGCCCGGCGCGCTTCCCCGTCCATCAGGCCGCAACCCGCGAGCGAATCTGATGGTCGATGAAGAGATTTACCATCTCCTGGTTGAAACGCGGAAGGTCTGACGGCTGGCGGCTGGAAACCCAGTTTCCCTCGCGCACTGTTTCCCTGTCTGCCCAGAAGGCTCCAGCCTTGCGGAATTCGCCTTCAATCGTTTTGTAACTGGTCAGGTGGCGTCCTCTCACCAGGCGCGCGGAAATCAGCAGCAACCCGCCGTGGCAGATGACCGCGACCGGGCGCCGGGTCTGGTCAATGCGGCGCACGAACTCCTGCGCCAGCGGCTCCGTCCGGAGCGCCTCTGCGTTCTTAGCTCCTCCCGGAAGCAGTACCGCGTCAAACAGGTCGGGATCGGCGTCGCTGAGTGTCTGATCGACCTTCACCTTCCGCGTTTTCTGGTCGTGCCTGGCCGCCTGGATTTCGCCAGCATGAGGAGCGATCACAACCGTCGTTGCGCCGTCCTCGTCCAGAGCCTTGCGCGGCTCGATGAGCTCGGATTCCTCAAACAGATCGGTGGCAAGAATGGCCACGCGGAATCCTTCCAGATGTCTGTGTTCCTGCATTTTTGTTTCCTCCATGGTGTGCGCAGGGTGAGATGCGGGGCAAAGCCGTGGAGGTTTCAACACTTCCGTGCAGATGGAAAGTTACGATAGCGGGATCAGCCCGCTCGTGCGCTTCAGCTGTCCGCAGGCAGCGTAGATGTCCAGTCCGCGGGGACGCCGCACGTACGCCGGAATACCGGCCCCCACCAATATTGCCTGGAACGCCGCGACCGCTTCGGGCGATGGGGTGGCAAAGGCAATCTCCGCACCTGGATTGAGCGCGATCAGATTCACCTTGGCGCGAATTCCGCGCAGCAATGCAACCACTTCCAGCGCATTTTCCGCCGAGTCATTCACGCCCGAGAGCAGCACATACTCAAACGTCAACCGCTCCCGCGAGCGCAGCGGGAACTCCCGCGCAGCCCCGAGGATTGCCTCCAGATTCCACTTCCGGTTCAGTGGCATCACCCGTTCGCGAACCTCATCGTTCGAGCCATTCAGAGAGATCGCCAGATGCGGACGCACCGTCTCTGTGCCAAACTCCACGATTCGCGGGACAATGCCCGAGGTCGAAACCGTCATCCGCGACTCGGGAATCCCAGTGCCTTCCACCAGCAGTTGAACCGCGAGCATGAAATTCGCATAGTTCAGAAATGGCTCGCCCTGTCCCATAAAGACCAGGTTGATCCGGTCACGTCCGATTTCGATTCCGTGGTCGTTAAGAACCAGCAGCACCTGGCCGACAATTTCTCCAGCGGTCAAATTGCGTTGCAACCCTAAAAGGGCGGTCATGCAGAATTTGCACCCAACGGCACAGCCCGATTGCGACGACAGGCAGATGGTTCCCCGTTTGTTCGGAGGATTGATGGATACCGGCTGAGTCGCCAGCATGGCGCCGGGAGGCAGTTCCTCGGTGTCCTCCACTCCGTCGCCGTCCGGCATCCAGACGGTTTCCACGCTCTGTCCATCTGCAAAGCGCACCAGGTAGCGCACCGTGCCGTCAACGGAGAGAAAGCGCTGATCAACCTTTGGGAATCCAACCGAGTAGCCAGCCGAATGCAGGCGCGAGCGAAAGGACTTCGGTAAGGTGGAGATGTCGTCCACGGAGCTCAGCCGCTGGCGGTAAAGGGCGTCAAACAACTGGCGGGCCCGGAAGCGAGGTTCGCCCATCTCCTCAACGATCGCCGTAAGCTGTTGATAGTTAAGACCCAAAAGTTCGAGTTTTAGTTGTGTCGTCATGCATCTAATGGAGTAGCGCTCCAGATTTTCATAGGCAGGTCTATCTCTATTTAAGATTGTACAGCGCCTGTTTCGCAAAGGCTGCCGGCAACTTGAGGCGACGTCGGTAGGGCGACCGGGATAGCTACGTTCGATCTTTACGCGCAATCAAGTTTTCGACCGGAAGGGGTTCTGATGAACGCAGAAACATCTTTGAACGGGGCACTGCGAAATGTGCGGAGGACGGTCCTTCCCAATGGGCTGACAATCATCAGCGAGGAGATGCCGCATATCCGCTCGGTGTCGGCCGGAGTGTGGATTCGCTCCGGTTCGCGCCACGAGGCGCCCGAGGTCAACGGAATCTCCCACTTCGCCGAGCACATGGTATTCAAAGGCACCACCACCCGCACCGCGGAGATGATTGCCCGCCAGGTCGATTCCTTTGGAGGAAACCTTGATGCCTTCACCGCCAAGGAGTGCGTCTGCTTTAACGTCCGGGTGCTCGACGAGCATCTCGGCGACGCCATGGATGTCCTCACCGACCTCGTGCTGAACCCTTCCTTCAATGACACTGACGTAAAGAAGGAGCGCAGCGTCATCATGGAAGAGATCAAGATGGACGAAGACAATCCCGATTACCTCGTCCACGAGATCTTTGTGCAGAATTTCTGGAAGGATCACCCGCTCGGCAGACCCATTCTCGGAACCCGCGACACTGTAAAGAAGTTCGGCCCCGCGCTTCTATTCGATTACTACAAGGATCGCTTTCAGCCCGGAAACATGGTGATCGCCGCCGCGGGCAGCCTCCAGCACGACGAGTTTCTGGAATTGGCTCAGCGGAAGTTCGCCCACCTGCCTGCCGGAACCACCGACCTGCTGGACCTTGCGCCCAAGTCCACCGCGAAGATTTCCATGAGGAACAAGAAGTCGCTTGAGCAGGTGCAGCTCTGCATCGGAGTTCCCTCTTACTCCATCTCCCATGAGAATCGCTATGCCTCCTTCGTCCTCAACACCCTCCTCGGCGGCGGCATGAGCTCCCGGCTCTTCCAGAATGTGCGCGAAAAGCAGGGCTTGGTGTACTCCATCTTCAGCGAACTCAATCCTTACCGTGATACCGGGTGCCTCGCGGTGTATGCCGGAACCTCCAAGGACTCCGCGCCCAAGGTTGTGCAATCCGTGCTGAAGGAGTTCCGCGACCTCAAGGAAGTCCCAGTGACCACCGAAGAGCTGCTGAGAGCAAAGGCCCAGTTGAAGGGCAGCCTCATGTTGAGTCTGGAGTCTTCCATGGCCCGGATGAGCAATCTCGCCCGGCAGGAGATGTACTACGACCGCTTCTATGGAATGAACGAGATCACCGCGAAGATCGAGGCCGTAAGCGTGGATGACGTCCAGAACGTGGCGCGCGAATTCTTCATCTCCGAGCACATCGCGGTGACGGTTCTTGGAAATCTCAGCGGACTCAAACTCTCACGCGAACAGATCGACTGCTGAGTCACATGCGCGCGGATAGCATCAGGGGAGTCCTCCGGGATTCCCCCTTCATCTGCCTGCCCCAACCTTCCTAGTAATGCCCTGAGTACGTCAGCTTCAAACACTGTGACATTTTTTGTCACTTCCGCATGACACCAAGTGTCAGTCCGTGAACTTTTGTAAACCCGGCCATCCTCCTGCCGACGCTCAGCAGTTCTCCTGATCCCTCATAAATCTCTTTATAATCAGTGTCATGCGTAGTTTCTGGTAGCTTTCTAGGGACCTCATGAAAACATTGGCCAGTGGATTGCTCTAGAGAGAGCGAGTCCAGATTTCAGGACCTGACTTCTTTTTCAACTACGGACGGAGAGTTACACACTATGCGTAAACAAAAGGGCTTCTCGCTGATTGAGCTTCTTATCGTCGTGGCGATCATTCTGATCATCGCTGCTATTGCCATCCCGAACCTGCTCCGCTCGCGTATTGCAGCGAACGAAGCCTCTGCTGTGGGCTCCCTCCGCACCATCAACACCGCGGAAGTAACCTACGCCTCGACCTATCCTGCCAACGGCTTCGCCGCGACCCTGGCGCAGCTTGGACCGCCCTCCGGCGGCAGCACCGTTGCGACCTCGACCAACGCCATCCTGCTGGACAGCGTTCTCGGTTGCACCACGCAGCCTTGCACTAAGAGCGGATACACCTTCAACGTCACCGGCGGCAGCGGTTCTCCGGTCAGCAGCTACACCTCCTACGCGAACCCTGTCACGGCTGACCAGACCGGCAAGCGCTACTTCTTCAGCGATGCCTCCGGCGTCATCCGTTACAACGCCACCTCGGCTGCTACCTCGACCGACAACCCGCTGCAGTAGTAGACAAGCAAGATGTTGCCAGGCAAAGCGCCCGGGGAGGGTTCGAGCCTGAACACGAGAGGCTTCACTTCAGAGTGAAGCCTCTCGTTCTGCGCTCCAGTTGACCGGGAGAGCGTGCGCCTCGGCTATAATTCTGGCAAAGCCAATGTCTGCAATTGAGATACAGGGACTGGAAAAGTCCTACAAAACCGGATTCTTCGGGAACAAACTCAAACAGGGGTTAAAACCTCTGACGCTTTCAGTGGAAGAAGGCGAGGTCTTCGGCTGCCTTGGTCCCAATGGCGCCGGGAAAACCACAACTCTTCGCCTGTTGCTTGGATTGGTCTTTCCAACCGGCGGCACCGCCCGGATCCTGGGGCGCGATCTCGCCGATATAGAGGTGAAACGCCTCATCGGCTTCCTGCCCGAGCAGCCCTATTTCTACGACCATCTCACTGCCCTGGAACTGCTGGACTATTACGCCCGCCTCAGCGGAGTGGATCCGCGCGAACGCCGCCGCAAGGTGGATAAGGCGCTCTCCCGCGTTGGAATGGCCGATTCCGCCAACACGCAGTTGCGTAAGTTTTCCAAGGGCATGTTGCAGAGAGTCGGGATTGCCCAGGCCATCGTTCATGATCCAACCCTTATCCTTCTTGATGAGCCGATGAGTGGCCTTGACCCCATCGGGCGACGCGAGGTCCGCGACCTGGTGCAGGAATTGAACGAAGAAGGCCGGACGATCTTTTTCTCCACCCATATTCTCGGCGATGCTGAAACCCTTTGCGACCGCGTGGCCGTCCTCAACAAGGGAGAGCTGAAAGGCATCGGGGTCGTCGCCGATCTCCTGCGCGAGGTCAGCGGGGACGTGGAAGTGGTCTGGAGCGGCACCCAGGCGATTCCTTCGCTCTCCGCGCTGGGGGCCCGCTGCCACGCCACGGGAGATGTCGTCCGCGCCATTCTGCCGGAACGTTTGCTCGAAGCCGCACTCGATGCATTGCGCCGCAGCCAGGCCCGGTTGACCAGCGTGACGCCTCTGCGCGCCACCCTGGAGGATTACTTCCTGGCGCGCATCCAGGAAGCCAGTTCCAGCGAGGTGAGCGCATGATTGGCCGTCTCTCTGCGATTGCCTTCAACACATTCCGCGAAGCGGTGCGGGACCGTGTCCTCTACAACCTCATTCTCTTTGCCATGCTTATCGTCGGCGCCTCGGTGCTCTTCGGCCAGATCTCCCTCGATATCAATCGCATTGTGCTCATCAATCTCGGCCTCACTGCGATCTCCTTGTTTGGCATCGTCATCGCCGTATTCATAGGCATTGGATTGGTCTCAAAGGAGATTGAGAAGCGGACCCTGTACACCGTGCTGGCCGCGCGCCCGGTCCGCCGCTGGGAGTTCATCGCCGGAAAGTTCCTTGGCCTGGTCATGACTCTGACGGTCAACGCGCTCCTGATGAGCGTGGGCTTTTTTGCCGCCGTCCTCTACGTGTCGCACCACCTGGGCCGGCCCGACCTCCAACTGCTCACGGCCATCTATTTTATTCTGCTTGAGTTTGTGCTGATCACCGCGCTGGCCCTGCTGTTTTCCACCTTCTCGACGCCCATCTTTTCCTCCATCTTTGCCTTTGCCATCTTCGCCGTCGGAACCTTTGCTGAAGACCTGCGCGGCTTTGCCCAGATGGCCACCGGCCTCACCCGCTGGGTGATGACCGGAGCAGCTTATCTGGTGCCGAACTTCGCCGCACTGAACGTAATCAGCCAGGTCGCCCATGACTCCAGGATCGAGCCCCGGCTGATCCTGCTGAACACGCTTTACGTCATCGTTTACACCGCCGCGGTGCTCACCGCCTCGGTGTGGATTTTTGAGCGGCGCAATCTGAAATGACCCGAGACCTGAAGGTGCAAACCGGTTATGCGCTCCTCCTGGCGGCCATGATGACGGCCAGCACCCTGCTCGTCCGCCAGATCGATCGCGTTCGCTCCGACGAACCCTTACAGGAAGTTCTCTATATACCCTCCCCAAAAGTGGTGAAACGCATAAGTCTAGGCTACTCTGGACTGCTCGCTGACATCTATTGGACGAGAGTAGTGCAATACTTCGGAAACAAGCATCGCGCAAAGGCCAAACAGTACCTCATCCTGGAACCCTTATTGGATATGACCACGACGCTGGACCCAAAGCTGCTCCCGGCCTACGAGTTCGGATCGGTCTTTCTGGCGCAGAAGCCGCCGGAAGGAGCAGGAAATCCTTTGGCTGCCGCCCGCCTCGTCGAAAAGGGAATTCGCGAGAATCCCCAGGCATGGCGGCTTTACTACGAACTGGGATACGTCTATTGGCTTGAGTTGAAGGATTCAGCAAAGGCGTCTGATGCCTTCCAGCGCGGTTCCGAGGTCCCCGGCGCTCATCCCTGGATGCGGGTGATGGCGGCGGCGCTTGCCGCCCACGCCGGTGAGACCGAGACTGCCGTCTATATGTGGACCAACATCCTGAATAGCAGCGACGACCCCGATCTCCGGGCCAACGCCGTCAACCGCCTGCTTTGTCTGCGGGTTGATGGCGAGGTCAAGGCTCTGCAGGACCGCGTGGACCAGTTCACCCGGCAGAATGGACGCCAGCCTTCAGACTGGTCGGAGTTGATCGCCAGCGGACAGCTTCGCCGCTCGCCGCTTGACCCTAAGAACAAGCCGTATCGGTTGGAAGCCGGGCGCGTGCAGGTCGCGGACCCCGATCTCTTCCCGTTCATCACCAAGGGCCTGCCCCCTGGCCGGGAAGCCGGAGACCTGCCCAACGCATCCGGCTTCAAGATCACGAAGTTAAAACAATGAGCCAATCCCGCGCGTGGATCATCCTGTTCCTGGCTTGCAGTCTTGAACTCTGGGCTCAGCCGCACCCCATCGACGCGCGGCAGGCGGCGAAAGCGATCGACGCGCGTTACAACGGAATGAAGTCTCTGCGCGCGGATTTTACTGAAACCTACTCCGGCGGAGGGATTCGCCACAGCGAGAGTGGAACCTTGTGGATCAAGAAGCCGGGCAAGATGCGTTGGGATTATGCCTCCCCGCGCAACAAGGTCTTCCTCACCGACGGCGTAACGGCCTGGTTCTACGTTCCCGGTGAGCGGCAGGCCCGGCGCACGCGGCTCAAGAATCTCGACGACTTGCGCTCTCCTTTGCGCTATCTCCTGGGCCGCACCAGGCTGGAGAAGGAATTGCGCGGCCTCTCGCTCGCCCCGGACGTGCGGCCGGAGAGCGCTGGAGATGTCGTCCTGCGGGGAGTTCCCGTGGGACTGGAAGACCGTTTTTCGCAGGTCTTGTTGGAGAGTGACGCACAGGGATTCCTGCGGCGCATTGTGATGCAGGAGTTGGATGGAAGCACGACCGAGTTCCGCCTGGACAACCAGCGGGAGAACCTTGCGGTCAGCGACGCGGAGTTCAGCTTCCGCCCGCCGCCCGGCGTCGAGGTGCTGCAAAGCAACCAGTTGGAGCCGTAACCGGATGGCCGGAGCTTCCTGTAAAATCCAGCTCTGGAGCAGGCGCGGCGGAAGTTGTGAGATTGGGATAAAAACCCGCTTCTCGGGACGGCAATTCCCGAGCTTTCATAGTGTTACACTGAAGGCCGGGCTTGCGCCGAGCGTGCCTGCCGTGGGTGGAATGTATGGCCGAATTTGTAATTCGCGCAGCGGATGAACGCGGCAAGGTTCTGGAAAAGAACGAGGCCGGGTACTCTGCTGCAGAAATTCGTGACCGTTACCAGCAGTCCGGATACCTCGTCTACTGGGTCAAGCCGCGCGGAATGATCTCCGGGGGCGAGCTTCGCCTGCCCCGGCGGCGGCGCGTCACCCTCGAACAGTTCGTCATCTTCAACCAGCAGTTTCTGACCCTGGTCCGCGCCGGACTGCCCATCGTGCAGGCCCTTGAGCTGCTCGCCAAGCGCCAGCGCAACCAGTACTTCCGTATGTTGCTGGAGGATGTCCGCGACCGCACCAAGGGCGGAGAGTTGATCTCCGACGCCTTTGAGAAGCAGGGCGCGTTTCCGAAAATCTATTCGACAACTCTGATGGCCGGAGAGAAGAGCGGCAACCTCGACGAGGTGCTCTCGCGCTACGTCTCTTTCCAGCGCCTCGCCCTCAGCTTCCGCAAGAAGCTGATCTCCTCGCTGGTTTATCCGGTCATCCTAGTCCTCGGTGTCCTTGCACTGGTCACCATGCTGGTCACCTTCGTGATCCCGAAGTTCTCCGAGTTGTTCTCTGACCTGAACCAGAAGTTGCCGCCGATGACCGAGTTCACCATCAACACGGCGATGACCATCAAGAAATTCATCCCTCTGATTCTGATCACGGGGATTGCGATTTTTTTCCTCCTTCGGCGATGGTCAAGATCGCAGCAGGGCGCAGAGATTCTCGACAAGATCAAGATGAATCTTCCCATCGTGGGCAGCATCTGGCAGCGCTACCAGATCGCGGTTTTCTCCCGCATGATGTCCACACTGCTTTCCGGCGGCCTGCCACTGGTCGTCGCCCTGGAAACGGCCGGCCAGTCCATGTCCAGCCGCCTCATCGTCCGTGGCATTAACGAGGCCTCCAAGAGTGTGCGCGAGGGCCAGACGCTCGCGCAGAGTCTTGAACAGACCGGGGTCTTTCCCGATCTCGCGGTGGAGATGGTGGAAGTTGGCGAAGCGACCGGCGCGCTCCCCACCATGCTCAGTTCCGTCGCCGAGTTCTATGAAGAGGATGTTCAGTCGGCGCTCTCGGCGGCCATGTCGCTGATTGAACCGGCAATTCTGCTCGTGATGGGCGTCGTCGTCGGCTTTATCCTGATCTCACTCTACCTGCCGATCTTCAGCTTCACGGCCGGTTAGAGCCTCTCAGAACCAGAACCGGGCCGCGCGCGCCAGATGCGCGGCCACAGCACAGCGAAGCAGCGAGGGTTATGGCACAGCAGCTTTTTGTAGAACCAATCCCGGACGCGAACGATGAACAGAATCGGGCGCACGAACTGGCGCGCCGCTACCGTTGCGAGTACGTGGACCTGAAGGGCTTCAAGATTCAGCATGAGCTCTTCCGCAAGGTGCCGGTCGAATTGATGTTCCGCTTCAACTTCATTCCGCTGGAGGAGCTTGAAGACGGTCGCCTTGCCATCGCTCTGGCCGATCCCAGCCAGTTGATGGTGATCGACGAAATCAGCCTGCTGATCAACCGCCGCGTGCTGCCGCGCGTTGCCACTCTCACCCAGATCACTGACATTCTGAAGAAGACCGAGCAGTCGCAGCGAGTCCTCGACGAAGCCGGCGAAACCTTCACCCTGGACGTCATCCATGACGACGACGCCAACGGTGAAGAGACCATATCGATCGAGAAGCTGACGGCCGAAAGCGACATCAGCCCGATCATCCGGCTTGTCGACACCACCATCTTTACCGCTCTCCAGCGCCGTGCCAGTGACATTCACATGGAGACGCGCGACGACTGCGTGGTCATCAAGTACCGCATCGACGGCGTTCTCCAGGAAGCAATGAAGCCCATCGGCAAGGAGCATCACTCCACCATCATCTCCCGCATCAAGGTGATGAGCGAGCTGGATATTGCAGAGCGCCGCGTTCCTCAGGATGGCCGCTTCCGCGTCCGCTATAACGGCCGGTTTATTGACTTCCGCGTCTCCATCATGCCCAGCATTCACGGCGAAGACGCCGTCCTCCGCGTGCTGGACAAGGAGTCGATGAGCGAGAAGTTCCACAAGCTCACCCTCGACGTCGTCGGTTTCAGCGACTTCGATATCCGCAAGTTCCGCCAGTACATCGCGGAACCCTACGGCATGGTGCTCGTCACCGGCCCAACCGGCTCGGGAAAAACGACCACTCTCTACGCCGCGCTCAATGAAATCAAGTCCGACGAAGACAAGATCATCACCATCGAGGATCCGGTCGAGTACCAGCTCCGCGGCATCACCCAGATTCCGGTGAACGAAAAGAAGGGACTCACCTTCGCCCGCGGTCTGCGTTCCATCCTCCGCCACGACCCGGACAAGATCATGGTCGGCGAAATCCGTGACCAGGAAACGGCGCAGATTGCCATCAACTCCGCCCTCACCGGCCATCTCGTCTTCACCACCGTGCACGCCAACAATGTGGTTGACGTCATCGGCCGCTTTCTCAACATGGGCGTCGAGCCCTACAACTTCGTTTCGTCCCTCAATTGCATTCTCGCGCAGCGGCTGGTGCGCCTTATCTGCGTTCATTGCAAGCAGGAAGTGCACTACACCGACGAGCAGTTGGAAACCGCCGGCCTGCGCCCTGACGAGTGGCGCAGCACTCCGTTCTACGAGGGGCCCGGCTGCATGGAGTGCGGCGGCACCGGATTCCATGGCAGAACCGCCATTCACGAGCTGCTCGATCTCACCGACCGTATCCGCGAACTCATCCTTGAACGCCGGCCCAGTTCGGAGATCAGGCGCGCGGCGCGCGAGGAAGGAATGCACTTCCTGCGTGAGTCTGCGCTGGATAAAGTCCGGGACGGTCTGACGACCTTGAAGGAAATCAACAAAGTAACGTTTATCGAGTCGACCCGCTAATGCCTGAGAGAAAAAGCGTAATCCGCCTGCCACACATCGCCTGCGAAGTTACCGCGCGGGGCGTGGGCGTGGCGCGACTGGAGGGCAAGCCGCCCGCGATTGGGGCAACCTACTCCCGCGCCCTGGCCCCTGGAGTCCTGACCCCCGCGCTCAACGCCCAGAACGTGCAGGACGCGAGAGCCCTGAGCAGTGCGATCGAGCAGGCGCTCTCCGCCGTTGGCGGGCGCGGCCAGGACGTCATCGCCATTCTGCCCGACTCAGCCGTGCGCGTCACCCTTCTCGACTTCGATTCGCTTCCGGAGCGGCGGCAGGAGGCCGAAGGAGCAGTTCGCTTCCGCCTCCGTAAGTCTCTGCCCTTCGATATTGAAAAGGCGGCCGTGAGCTTCGATGCGCAGCAAACCCCCAAGGGCTTGCACGTCGCCGCCTCCATCGTGCTCCGCTCCGTGCTGGAGGAGTATGAGTCGGCCTTCCGCGACGCCGGCTGCTCTCCTGGAGTCGTACTCCCATCCAGCCTTGGCGCGCTCGGAGCCGTAAGCGCGGACTGTCCGACCATGCTCCTTAAGATTTCGCCGGACACAACCTCCGTTGCAGTGGTGCGGGACGGGCAGTTGTTGCTCTTCCGCAGCCTCGAAGGCGCCGGAGACGGTACCCTGACCGTCGAGCGCATGACCGATGACATCTATCCCTCGCTCGTCTATTTCCAGGACAATTACGGAGTCAGCGTCGAGCAGCTCCTTGTGAGCGGAGTGAACCGTCTGGACGAGTTCGCCGGCCCGCTCAAGGAGCACACCGGCGTCAGCGTCAGCCAGTTGATCGGCTCAAGCGTGGTTTCCGCGGACTTGCGCAACGACTTTGCAGGAGCAATTGGAGCGCTGCTCTAAGAAAGAGGAACTTGACGGTGCGACTGAACATCAATCTGGCAACGAAGCCGTACCAGGATGTCCGCCGCCTCCTGCTGCAATGGGGCGGCCTGGTGCTGCTGCTTGCGTTTTGCACGGTGGCCCTGGTGTGGACCGCAATCTCCACCTGGCGTGAGTCGCGGGAAGTCAACGCGAAGATCTCCGCCGTGGAATCCGATATCGCAAAGCTCGATCAACAGCGTGCCGAGGCCCTTGCAATCCTGCGCCTCCCGCAGAACAGCACCGTGGTGGAAACCTCGAAGTTTCTCAACGGATTAATCGCGCGCAAGTCGTTCTCATGGACACGCGTATTCATGCAGTTGGAAGAGATCATGCCGCCGAAACTCCATGTCGTTTCCATCTTGCCTGAGTTGCAGCCCAAGACTAATACCGTCGAAGTGCATCTCACCGTCGCCGGAACCTCGCGCGATGCCGCTGTGGAACTCGTCAAGCGCCTGGAGCAGTCGCCCTCCTTCCGCGACGCCCGCATCGCCGAGGAGTCCGAAGTTCATGAGAAGGATAGCCTCGACACCGTGAGGTTCGAGCTGACCGCGCTCTACGTACCCAGAGCCATTCCCGCCGCCGAACCCCAGAAGGTTTCGGCCCCGGTGCCTGTAGCAAAAGGAGGGGCGCGATGATCGGCGATCTCCGGGATGTTCGCACCCAGCTTCTGATCGCGGTGGGAGTGCTATTGTTGGCCGATGCCGCTTCCCTTGCCCTTCTGCTCTCTCCGGCGGGCCGTTCGCGCGCGGCGCGCCAGCAGGAGTTTGAACACCTGCGCGTCGAGCGCATCGAGAAGACGCAGGCGTCCGCCCCAGCCCAGGGCATGGACCAGAAAATCGCCACCGCCCGTCAGCAGCAGGCGGCGTTTAATGACGAGCGCCTCGCGCAGCGCTACTCCGCCATGTCTGAGCAGCTCTCAAAGATCGCAACCGACGCCGGTGTAGGCGTCTCAGACGTGAAGTACGACGAGCACACCCTGGAGAAAACCGCGCCGGCGGGATACGACGAACTCGGCATCACCATCCAGATCCGCGGCAGTTATGATCAGGACCTCCGCTTCATCAACGCCGTCGAGCGCCAGAAGCTGTTCCTGCTGATCGACGCTGTCAGCTTCGGCGGAATGCAGGGCGACACCCTGAAAGTTTCGGTTCATCTCTCAACCTTCCTAAGGAGCCAGGCATGAAGGCCGGAACCGAGAGCAAGACCAAGACCTACACCGCTATCGTGCTCGCCGTCCTGGCGGTCTTCACCGTCGTCTACGAACTGGCTCCCAGCTTCTCGTCCACTTCGTCCGCCGCGCCTGTGGCCGCCTCTACGGGGAAAACGAAGGGGCTGTCTCTTGAGTCGCTGGACCCTCGCCTCCGTCTCGACCTGCTGGCGACCTCGGAAGATGTGAAGTACCAGGGAAGCGGCAAGAACATCTTCCGCACCGCGTCGGAGCTGGTGATTGTCCCCAAGGTAACCGTGCCGCCTCTGCTTAGCCAGCAGGAGCAGCAGGCGAAGCAGAACGTCTACATTCCTCCGCCGCCTCCGCCGCCCATTACCTTGAAGTACTTTGGCATTACCAACAGCAAGGGCGAAAAGCCCAAGGCATTTCTCTCCCAGGGCGATGATGTCTGGATCGCGCACGAGGGAGACGTAGTCAACCGGCACTACAAGATTGTGCGTATTTCTCCCAAGGAAGTGGAAGTCGAGGACTTGCTGAACAACAACCGCCAGAGCATACCTCTGACGCAAGGGTAGGCCCAGCATGATCAGGATCACCAGGCGGCGCAGACACGGCCTCGCACGCGGCGACTCGGGCTATATGTTGCTGGTCCTGATGATCGCTGTCGCCGTGCTGACCATCGCACTCTCCGGCGTGGCGTACAACTACCGGCGCATGCTCCAGCGTGACCGCGAGGTCGAAATGATCCACCGCGGCGAGCAGTATGAGCGCGCCGTCCGCCGTTACTTCCACAAGAACGGCAGGTATCCCACAACCATCGAGCAGTTGGAGACCACGAACAACATCCGCTATCTCCGCAAGCGCTACAAGGATCCAATGTCCGCCGACGGTGAGTGGAAGATCGCTCACATCACTGACATCAAGCTCAAGGGTTCAGGACCGCAGCCCACCGCCGGCGCCCCTGCCAGCGGAACCTCCACTCCGTCATCGCAGGCAAACTCGACGGATGCTGCCGGCGGCACCAATCAGGACTCCGATACCGGAACCACCACGGGCACCACCGTTACCACCACCGGCAGCTCTGGCCAGGCAACCGGCGGCGGAAACATCGTCACCGCCAGCGGAGCCTCGGCCGCCAGCCAGGTCCTGGGCGGAGGCGATCTCTACGGCGTCGTCAGCAAATCCAAGAAGGTCGGCATTCACGCCTTCGGCGACAAGACCAGGTACAACGAGTGGTTCTTCATCTACGATCCCGGCCAGGACAAGGGCCAGTTGCCCGTGGGACCGTACAATCCGAATATGTTCATCGGAACCGCAAACTCCGGACTGGGCAACACCGGCAACCAGGGGTCTGGAGCTGGCGGCAGTGGCTCCGGAGGAAGCTTCGGCAGCACATCGAATCCGATCGCCAATACCCCCGGGACGGTCAACCCGACGCCGCCCACAACCAACCACTGATGACTACCGCTATTCCGCCTTCGCGCTTCCCTTTCACTCCGCGCGCAGCGAAGCACAACCGGTCGGGCGCCGCTTGCACTTCACTTTGAATCCCTGAAGCTCTGCATCCTGCAATAGAATGTCCCCATCCCACTCAGGAGCCCGCATGGCGCCGCTCGATCTCGCCCTTCTCTGCGACCCCGTTACCCGAGCGCCTCTTGAGTTCCGCGCCCAGTCTCTGCTCTCGGGCCAATCCACCTATCGCCTCGAAGGCGGCATCCCAGTCTTCGCGCCCGCTCCCGCGGCACTCAATCTGAAATATCAGCGAATGTACGACCGCATCGCCCCGCTCTACGACTTTGCCGAGAACGCCTACCGGCGCATCGTCCGCCGTGACATCCGGGCATTCCTCGCCCCGGAGTTCGAACTCCGTCCTCACATGCGCGTTCTTGAGGTCTCCATCGGCACCGGGGCCAACCTCCGCCTTCTGCCCCTGGACGCCGAAATCCACGGCCTCGATCTTTCCCTGGGCATGTTGCGCGCCTGCCGCCGCAATCTCCGACGCCAGCATCGCGAGGCAGCCCTCTACCAGGGAGAAGCCGAGCGACTTCCCTTCCGTGATAACTCCTTCGACCTCGTCTTTCACGTCGGAGGCATCAATTTCTTCAGCGACCGCCGCCGCGCCCTCGCTGAAATGCTCCGCGTCGCCCGCCCCGGAAGCAAAATCATCGTCAGTGATGAAACCGAAGAGGTCGTCGCCGGACTCTACCGGCGAATCCCCTTCGTCAACCGCTTCTTCCGCGAGCGCACATCCCCCGTTGTCTCGCCCGCCGATCTGCTCCCCGCCGGCACTTCGGACATCCACGTCAGCACCGTGAATCGCGGCAAGCTCTACTGCCTCACCTTCCGCAAGTAGCTCTTCGCTTCCTACCTGCCCTGGAACTGCGGCTTCCGTTTCTCCAGAAACGCGCGAATGCCCTCCTGGTAGTCTTCGCTGTCATACACCTCGCGCCGCAATGACTGGATGCGCTCGTACGCCTCCGGCGCAATCGGGTGCGCCGAAGCCAGCACCCGCAACTCTTCCTTCAAAATGCGCAGCACCAGCGGCGAAGTGGCCACAATCTGCTTCGCCATCTCCATGGTGAAGCTCTCCAGCTCCGCTCGCGGCACCACGTGATTGATGACTCCGCACTCCTGCAATCGTCCCGCCGCCACCGGCTGCGCCGTAAACAACATCTCCTTGATGAACGGCATGTCGGCAACCTTCATCAGGTTCAGTATGCCGGAGAGGTTGTATGGAACGCCGAGCTTTGCCGGAGTGATCGCCAGCGTTGTATCCTCACCCGCGACGATCAGGTCGCAACTCATCACCAGTTCGCAGGCTCCACCCCACACCGTTCCTTCGATCATCGCGATCACCGGGCACGGATGCTGTTGAATCGCCCTCACAAGCTGCCGCAGCGGGTCGTTATACGTCAGCGGATCGCGCCCATTCGTCGGCAGCTCGGTGATCTCGTGCCCGGCGGAGAATATCTTTACGCCACGCTTGGCGCGCAGCAGCACCACGCGGAGATTCTGCGCCTTCATAAAATCCAGCGCCGCAGTAACTTCCCCAATCATCTCCGCGCTCAGAGCGTTGACCTTGGGACGGTCGAGAGTAATCGATCCGACTTCGCCGTTGACCTCGATGATAGTTGTGGACATTTTTCTCCTGGCCTCTCATCCACGATATAGTATGCGGACTTCCCATCCCGCACCATAGCGCGAATCGGCTGCCTTTTCCACGCCATTCGCACGGCAGCAGAGGCCCGTTGCCGCCTACAGATCGATGGCGCGCGGAAACAGGATGTTGTTCTCCAGGTGGATGTGCTGATGCAGGTCCAGCTCAAATTCTTTCAACCCATCATAGAGCGCATGATAGGTCGGGCACGCGTCCTCCGGCGTAACGTAGTTGTGGCTTAAACCTCGGATATCGGCAAGCAACGCCCCGGCGGCATCGTGCTCCTGGTTCATCATGGCGATGGGGCTGGCGACCGTGCCAAAGCACGCATGTAGCTTCGCCTCTCCAAGGGCAATCGCGCGCTCCAGTTTGACGATGTAGGGAAACAGAATCGCCTCTTCCTTCGCCAGGTGCTGGATTAATTCCTCGTCCAATTGCGCCAGTGATTTCTGGATGACCTTAAGCTCTGCATGATTTCCGCCGTGGCGCACCACCACCTTCAGCGCCAACTCGGCCAGCCTCGGTAGTTCGCGCTTCACATAAGCGTGATGCGTGGCGATGATGTGTCCGCTGAGGCTCTCAAGCGAAGTCTGTAACCAGTTCTCCGTCCGGGGCGCGGGAGATTTTGCGGCAGCATCCAACGCGGCAATCACCGCGTCCACTTCCAGGTTTCCAGCCTCGCAAGCCTCGGCCAGGGGCTTGCGTCCGCCGCAGCAATAGTCAATCCCGTAATGTTCAAACACCCGTATCGAGGACGGCTGTTCCAGTGCGATCTCGCGAACCGTTTTGGTGGTTGCAGTCATGGCGATCTCCTTGGGTACAACTTGATGATCCCCAACCTAGAGGATCGCCGCACTCGGCCACAGCGACTTTAGTCACTCCATTGCCTGGGAAAAACATCTCCCGCACCCTGTGACTTAAGTCGCTGTGGCTGCTTTGTTAGGTCCGTATTCTCGCGATAGAAACCAATCCATACAGGAAGGTCCACACGATGTTCTGCTATCAATGCGAACAAACCTCCAAGGGCGAAGGCTGCCAGACGCTTGGAGTTTGCGGAAAAGACGAGACCACGGCAACCCTTCAGGATCTCTTGATCCTTGCCACCAAGGGCATCTCCATGTACGCGTATCGGGCGCGCCAGCAGGGCGCATCGGATCCGGAGATTGACAGCTTCACCATCCGCGCCATCTTTGCAACTCTTACGAATGTCAATTTTGATCCTGAGCGCCTCGTCGAACTGATTCATCAGGCCATCGCAACCCGCGATGCCGCGCGCGCCCTCTATGAAAGCGCCTGCGCCAAAGCCGGCGTTGATCCCGCAGAGCTGGAGGGGCCTGCCGCATGGATTCCTGCCGCTACCCTTGACGCCCTTCTGGCCCAGGGCCGGCAGCAACTTCTGTCTGCGCTCTTCCTCGCCGAGGGCAAGGAAATCGCCAACCTGCGCGAACTTGTCCTCTACGGCATCAAGGGCGTCGCCGCCTACGCTGCCCATGCCCTCGCGCTCGGCGCGGGCGACCCGCTCTCCTATGCGAAGATCCACGAGATCCTCGACTTTCTCACCCACCCCGCGCCTTCCGCCGGAGATCTTCTTGCCGCCGCTCTCGCCGTCGGCGAACTGAACTACCGCGTCATGGAAGTTCTGGACAAGGCGCACACGGAATCCTTCGGCCACCCCACTCCTTCCAAGGTTCGTCTCCAGCCGCGCAAGGGCAAAGCCATCCTCGTCTCCGGTCACGATCTTCACGACCTCTACGCGCTGCTTGAGCAGACCCGGGGGCTTGGTATCCAGATCTACACGCATGGTGAAATGCTGCCCGCGCACGGCTACCCCAAGCTCAAGGCCTACCAGCATCTTGCCGGAAACTACGGCGGCGCATGGACCGACCAGGCCGATGAATTCTCCCAATTTCCTGGCGCCATTCTGATGACTTCCAATTGCATCCAGCAACCCAAGGTCGCATACAAGGAGCGCATCTTCACCTCGGGCGCGGTCGCATGGCCGGGAGTCACGCACATCGCCGATCAGGACTTCGCTCCCGTCATCGCGGCTGCGCTGCAAGCTCCTGGCTACTGCGAGGACGGCTCCGACGAGGAGATCACCGTTGGCTTTGGACACAATGCCGTGCTCAGCGTCGCTGGCCGCGTGATCGAAGCCGTGAAGGCTGGCGCGATCCGCCGCTTCTTCCTCATCGGAGGATGCGATGGTGCGCGCCCTGGCCGCAGCTACTACACGGAACTCGCCGAATCGATTCCGAGCGACTGCCTCATCCTCACTCTCGCCTGCGGAAAGTTCCGCTTCAACAAGCTCGAATTCGGAGAGATCGGCGGACTCCCCCGCCTGCTCGACATCGGCCAGTGCAACGACACCTACTCCGCCCTGCAGATTGCCCTTGCCCTCGCCAAGGCATTTGATTGCGGAGTCAACGATCTGCCTCTCTCGCTCGTCCTCTCCTGGTACGAGCAGAAAGCGGTTGCCGTCCTGCTCACCCTGCTGCATCTGGGTGTCCGTAACATTCGCATCGGACCGACACTACCGGCATTCCTCTCACCCGCCGTGCTTGATCTGCTCCACGAGAAATTCAACCTCATGGCCATCAAGACTGCGGAAGAAGACCTCGCTGCGATGCTTGCCTGAGACTGCTGCCCGGAGAAGCGATCCTTCTCCGGGTATCTATTTCAGCCGCTGCTATAATTCGTCGCGTGAGCATTGCACCCACGGACCTCGCCGCCGTCCTCAAGAACACGCCGCTGTTTTCCAGCCTCTCTCCATCTGAATTGCAGTTGCTGGCGCAGCGCACCGTGCGCAGGCTGTTCAGCACAGGAGAGCTATTGTTCTCCGAGGGCGAGCCCTGCAACGGGATCAACATCATCGCCCGTGGAATGGTGCGGATTTTCAAGACCTCCGTGAACGGGCGAGAGCAGGTGCTTGCCGTTGAAAAGCCCGGCGAATCCATCGCCGAAATTCCCGTCTTTGATGGTGGCCCCTACCCCGCCTCGGCGGTCGCCATCGAAGACACCGAAATCGCATTCATCTCACGCCGTGATTTCCAGGCCTTTTGCATGGAGCACCCGGAGGTCTCGCTCAAGGTGCTCGCCGTTGTCGGCGGAAGGCTCCGCCGCCTTGTCTCCATCATTGAGGAGCTGTCGTTCACCACAATTCGCCAGCGTCTTGTCGCCATGCTGGTGCGATTGGCGCAGAGCGAAGGGAAGAAATCAGAGCGCGGCGTCGAGTTCCTCTTGCCCTCCAGCCATCAGGAGCTGGCAAATCAACTCGGAACCGTGCGCGAGCTGATTTCCCGCAATCTCACCCGCTTGCAGGCCGAAGGAATACTCGAAGTGGATGCCCGCCAGATCGTCGTCAAGAACATGAAAGGCCTGGCCGGAATTCTCGATCTCGCGCCCTAGCGCCCAGTAAGAGAGGCCCGTCGCCGGGCCTCCTGATTTCCATCCAAATTTCTACTGCACTTCCTTAGTCTTTTCCAACCTGTTTGGTCAGGTACCGCTCGTAGCCGATCTCTTCGATCAGGTGCAGTTGCGATTCCAGCCAGTCCACATGCTCTTCTTCGTCCTTCAGAATCCCCTGAAGAAATTCCGCGGTCGCATTGTCGCCTGCTTCGCGGCAGAGTTTGATCGCGCCGTTGTACAGCTTCACGGCGCCCAGTTCCAGCTCCAGATCGTTGGCGAGCTGCTCTTTCACGTTCTTGCCAACCTTCAACGCCGCAGGTCCGGTCAGCGAGGGCGTCGAATCCAGGAACAGAATCCGCTCCACCAGTTTTTCCGCGTGTTTCATCTCGTCGATCGACTGCTTCTTGATGAACTTCGAGAGCGTTTCATACTTCCAGTTCTCGCACATCTCCGCATGGAGAAAATATTGGTTGATGGCCAGCAACTCTTCCTGCAGTGCCTCGTTCAGCACGGCAATAACCTTGGCGTTTCCCTTCATCGTTGAATCCTCCGGATACGTCCGAACCGCGGGACTGATAAGAATAAACTATCTGTCTCCCGCGTGCAGCCAGGGCGGCCTCATTTGCCCCGTCCCCCTCCAGAAAGCGCTCTTCTTGGGCGCCCCGGCTTCGCCGTCCAACCACCAACGTGGGAGCGTCGCCATCGCCCCTCCCTGTGCCCTTGCCCTGCTGAAGCTGCGAAACCTTATAATTCCTCCATGCCCTTTTCCGTCCAGAACGTCACCATCGGCGGCCCCGAGCTTTTTCTCATCGCCGGGCCTTGCGTCATTGAAAGTGAAGAGCACGCGCTCTTCATGGCCCATTCCATCGCTGCCATCTGCCGCGAACTCGCCGTCCCCTACATCTTCAAGGCCAGCTATGACAAGGCCAACCGCACCTCCATCACCAGCTATCGCGGCCCCGGAATCACCGAAGGTCTCCCCATTCTCCGCAAGGTTCGTGAAGAGGTGAAGGTTCCCGTCCTCACGGATGTCCACGAAGCCGCGCAGGCCGCCGCTGCCGGAGAGGTCGTCGACGTCCTCCAGATTCCCGCCTTCCTCTGCCGCCAGACTGACCTGCTCATCGCTGCCGCCCGCACCGGGCGCGCCGTCAACGTCAAGAAAGGCCAGTTCTGCGCGCCACAGGACATGCGCCACGCCGTCGCCAAAATTCACGACAGCGGCAATGACCGCGTCTCACTCACCGAGCGTGGAGCGAGCTTCGGCTATCACAATCTTGTTGTCGATATGCGCTCGCTGGCCGTCATGCGTCAGTACGCTCCCGTGGTCTTCGATGCCACGCACTCCGTCCAACTGCCCAGCCAGGGAGCGCAGTCCGGCGGAGAGCCCCAGTTCATCCCGCTCCTCAGCCGCGCCGCCGTCGCCGCCGGCATCGACGGCATCTTCATGGAGGTTCACGACAACCCCGCCGCCGCCAAGAGCGACGGAGCCAACGCCCTCCCGCTCGCCAGCCTCAAGGCAACGCTCGAAACCCTGCTCGCCATCCGCAAGGCACTCTCCGTCTAGCGTAGCGTTGTTGATCCTGCAGTTGAACTATGGTGTTTGTGTCGCATAGGTGTGAAGTTGGTGCGGTGTTGGTGTGGTACGGGTGTGGTGCTGGTGTGGTGTTGGTGCCCCATATCTGCCCATCTTTGGCAGATGTGGGGCCGTTGCCGTTGCCGTTGCTGTTGCCGTTGCTGTTGCCGTTGCTGTTGCCGTTGCACTTGCAGTTGCTGTTGCTGTTGCACTTGCAGTTGCTGTTGCTGTTGCCCTTGCTTTGCTTTTGCTTCTCCTTTTGCTTCTGCTTTTGCTTCTGCTTTTGCTCTTAACCTTCGAAACCTTGAAACCTTGAAACCTGCGAAACCTTGCCTTTACTTCACCTCCAGCGGATACTCCACCGTACCTATCTCGCCGCTCAGGTTATCCCGCACCGCAATCCGCAGATCGTACTTCCCCGGAGCCAGTTCCATCCCCACCTCCACGGCCATCCCGGAGCGCTTAATCTTCTGCGCAGTCTCCGCCTTCAGCTTTCCCGCCACGTGATTCTCACCCTGCCCGGCGTTCTTGTCATTCGCTCCGAAGGCGACTGCCACCACCGTCAGGTCCACTTCGTTCCCGTTCTGTTCATTCACCATCACTGATTTCGCCGGCATCCTCACCGTAAATTCGTGCCGCGTCTTGCCGGGCGCTGCCGGCTTCGTGTCGCTGCCGGCGGGAACTTCACGAACATTCATCCTCACGCCCGTAAACTCCACGGGCGAGCGCAGCGCATCCACAATCTGCCGTTGCCGCACCTGCGGCGTGTCTTCCACCGCTGCCCCCACGTAGAAGCCCTCGCGCGCCCGCGCGTGCGTCCCCTCGGCGTTCACCTTCACCTTCAACTTCCGCCAGCCCGGCTTCTGGTCGTCCGAGGGCAGATAGTAGCCCAGCAGGTAGTACGCGCGGGAGTCTTCCACCGCCTTCGCAAAGCACCTCTCAATATCGTTGGTGTTCACACACGGCAGTCCGCCCGTTGCTTCGGCAAAAGCCCGTAGAGTCATCTGCCGCTGCTGGTCCTTGTTGTATGGAATCGTCATCGGCTTGCTCGCCGCCGTCCGGTTTGTGGGTGTCATCGCCGCGGCGCGATTCGACGCATCGAAATTGATCGTTCTTCCGCTCGCCGTCGTCATCGTGGAAAGGCCGGAGAGTCCCGTCACATCCACCGTGTACACGGCAATCCCCGCCGACATCATGGCCCGCCACGTCTCTTCGTACTGACTCACCATGTCCGTTCCCATCCGCGCGAACGCCTGCGGATCGTCGATCATGAACGGAAATCCGCCGCTCGCCCAGATCAACGTCTTGCGCCCTGGAACGGCTTCAAACGCGTGCGCGATCTGCGTCATCGCCGTCAGCGTCGTGCGGGTCGAGTTGCGCTGCTGGTATGCCGCCAATGTCGCTTCCGCGTCTTTCATGAACTGCGAGATCGAATCCGCCGACTGGCTCACCGAGTTGCTGTCCAGCGAGTCTGTCATCTCCGCGGTCATCTGCGCCGACTCGTCGCTCATCTCGACGGTGCTCACCTCGCCCCTCACTTTTTTCAGCGCCGCAATCAGCACTCCCGTGTCGGTGGAGAACGGATGCAATTCCTTCAGGCCGCTCTGGTTCAGCCCAAACAGGGCCGTCGGTTCCTCGCGCCGCAAACTTTTCTGCAGATACTGCATCAGGGATTGCTTTGCCCGCTCCTGGGAGAGATATGGCGTGTTCAGCACATCCATCACCACGATCGTCATCCGCCAGTTTTGCGCGTCGCCAAAGCTGAAGTTCGAGTGCCCCTCAGCAGCCACCGCTGTCCGCTCCTTCGCCACCGGAGCAATCGTCGCCACCTCTTCAAAGATGGTCGCCTCACGCACCTTCCCGTGCTCCTCGATCCTGAAGGCCTCGCGCGTCAACCCGCCTACATGGTCTCCATTCTTCCCCGTCACCACCACCGGCACCAGCACCAGTTGAGAGCTGCTGGTAAACTTCGGCGCCGGCGCGGCTGCAGCCTTCACCTCTGGCGCAGCGGCCTTCGCGTCCGCCGCCTGAGCCCAAAGTTGTAGGTTGAAGAGAATCGAAATGAGGATGACGGTACCCTGCCCCAACCGCGGAATCATGCGCCCCATGGAATGCTCCACTGGTTATTTTAAGAAGACGAAAACAGTGTACGCCTCTTTTGTTTACCTCCTGTTGCATCTCCACAAATACCCCACATACAACTCGTTGTTGTCCACGCCCGGATTCATTGAGGCCGTGTTGTTGTTCGAGATGTGGTGGTACTTGTATCCCAGCAACACCGAGCCGCGCCGTCCGGTGAACACCTGCACTCCCGTTCCAAAGTTAAAGGTGAAGTTGAACTGCGAGGATTTCGGCACCGGCTCCTGACGCATGAAATACAGCAGCCCGCCGTGCGCGTCAAAGAACGGTTGCACCCGGTGTCCGTTCCAGAAATTCACCTGCATCCCCAGCGGCGTCGCTCCGCCGGCGTAGGTTGTTGCCCCTGCGCGGTAGCCCGTCAACTGGCGCTTCGCGTTGTAGTACCACTCGTTCGGCTCATTCAGCAGCGCTACCGGGATCACTTCGCTGACCCACTTCACCGCGACCTGCCGCCCCGTCCAAACGGTCACCGCGTACTGCCCATTCAGCTCGAAGAATTTCCGGTCAAGCACCCTTCCGATGCCGATCATCGAATCCGGCGAGTAGCCGCCCCACACGCCCGCTTCACGGCTCCCGCGCTTCAAGGTCGCGGCTTCGTCCGCCTGCGCCGCAACTCCGGCGGCCAGACACAGCACAACGCTCCAAACCTGCAAGAAACGTCCCATGCCTACATGGTACGATAGCCATCGGTGACTCTCATACGCGCGCGGCGCTGCACTCATCCATCATGACCACTGGCGAAAACGTAGTTCGCATTGAAGCCGAGGCTCTGCGCCGTCTTGCCGACCGCATCGCCGGACCCATGTCCCGGGATTTCTCGCGCGCCCTGGAACTCATTCTCAGTTGCGTCGGGCGCGTCGTCGTCACCGGCATGGGCAAGAGCGGACTCATCGGCCGCAAGCTGGCCGCTACCTTTGCCTCCACCGGAACCCCGGCCCTCTACCTCCATCCCGCCGAAGCTTTGCACGGCGACCTGGGCATGGTGATGCGCGGCGACCTCGTCCTCGCGCTCTCGGCCTCCGGTGAAACCGCCGAGATTCTCGAACTCCTCCCCACCATCAAGCGGCTCGGCGTGCTGCTCATCACCCTCACCGGAGATTGTCTCAGCCCTTCCAACGGACATCCGCCGTCATCGCTGGCCCAGGCCGCCGACGTCGCGCTCGACTGCTCGATTCACAAGGAAGCCTGCTCGCTCGGACTCGCGCCCACGGCCTCTACCACCACCATGCTCGCCCTCGGTGACGCGCTCGCCGTCTCACTTAGCGAGCGCCGCGGCTTCCGCGCCGAAGACTTCGCCGATCTTCATCCCGGCGGCAAACTCGGCAAGCGGCTCGCACGCGTCTCCCAGCTTATGCATACCGGCGACGCCATCCCGCGCGTTGCGCCCACAACGCCCATGATCGAAGTCATCTACGAGATGTCGCGCAAGGGACTCGGCATCACCGCCGTCACCGAAGACAATGCGCTCGTCGGCATCATCAGCGACGGAGACCTTCGCCGCCTCCTCGAACATCGCGGCAAAGACGTGCTCGATCTCACGGCCTCGCAGTGCATGACGGCGAAGCCGCAAACGATTTCTCCGGAAGCCTTCGCCGCACAGGCGCTCGACCTGATGGAGCAGAAAAAAATTACCTCGCTCATGGTCGTCGGAAACGGAAATCAGCTCGAAGGCGTCGTCCACCTGCATGATCTGTGGGGAGTCGAACTGGTCTAAAAACGCGCCGACGATTGACTCTCTGGATAATCGTTGAAAGGCGCGTATTTACGATTCAGTCAATGGTTTGGTGTCCTGCCGAACGATTCACCAATTCGATAACATCTGCCCGCCAACGATTATCCAGAAGGTCAATCCCTGCCCTCCTTCAGCAGAGCTCAAGGGTCAATCTAGCTCAGTCTTTCTTCACCGGATTAGTGATGATCGGATGGAGAGCCAACCTGGATTCGGGCGACCACCCCGTCCGCAATCTCCATGAGGGCTCTCCCCATTCGTAATTGAGGAGAGATTGACCATGACCGATCAGAAGCAGAAAACCGCGACGCCGCTACCAGCCGATGCCAAGCACTCCACGCCCGCGGAAGAAGAAGCGCAGTTGGAACGCGTCGCCAACGAAGCTGCGGATAAAGCCGGAAAGACGGAAGAGCGTTTCGACCGGAATCACAGTCTCTTCACAAAGTAGAAGATCGCGAATAACGCACTATGCACTCTGCGCCCGGCTTAGGTCCGCGTGCGCGTCTTCTTGCGCGCCGCTGATTTCACCGCTTTCTTCGCGCGCTGCTTTGGGATGAAGCTGTGATGGTGGACGAGCATGTTCACCTTCAGGCCAAGGAAGCCAACGCCTTCGGCCTGCAAATTCATGCGCTGCTCAAAGCCGTGTTCGCCCGTCAGCAGAATCGCTCCGCCCGCGCCCACAATGCGATGCCAGGGAAGCCCCGCGCTCTCCGCGTGCAGTGCCCACGCCACCTGCCGCGCCGCTCCCGGATAGCCCGCCGCATACGCGATGTCGCCATAGGTTGCAACTTTTCCGCGCGGCACGCGGGCTACCTGCCGCAGCATGTCGCGGAACATGCTGCTCTTGCGAGCGTCTCTTGCGGCACCGGCTTTCACCTTTTCACCGCGCGTTTTTTCACGCCGGGCTTTGCTGCGCCCGCTTTTCCGGTGACGCTGCGCATGATCGGCTTCTTCGGCGAGCGCCGCGCGACCTCGCGGAAACCCGCATGAACAAAGGTCGGCATCACTCCCATCCAGACGAACGCTGGCGGCAGTTTCTCCGCCAGTTCCTGCGGATAGCCTTCGACGATCTTCGCGCCCTTGCCGCGCGCAAATTCCACCGCAGCATTCAGCACGGCAACCGAAAGCCCTTTGCCGCGCGCCTTTTTGTCGATGAAGAAACAGCTCACGGCCCACACTTTCTGTTCGTCCACCGGAGCCCACACCTTCGATGCGCCGAGCCGCACGTATTCCTCCCGCGGAGCCACAGCGCACCATGCCACGGCGCGCCCATCATCGTAGAGCAGCACTCCCGGCTGCGCGCCCGCGTCCACCAGCGCGCGCATCGCCGCGCGATTTCCCGCTCCGGCGTTGGCCCTGAACTCCGCGCGAGAGAGACGCCACGTCATGCACCAGCATCCGCCGCACGCGCCGCGAGGGCCGAAGAGCGCTTCAAAATCCTTCCAGGTATCCGGGGTGAGTGGCTTCCATTTCCGAGCGCGCGTCATCGCCAACAAGAATACTCGCTTTCTCATGGGATGGAAGCGCCGATGAAGCGCGGCGCAAACGGAGTTATGATGGATGTTCCATGGATTTTTCCGCACACCGCTGGAGCAAGTATCTTCCGAAATCCGTACTCTGCCTGAAGGGCTACTCTGCCCGCATCTTCGCCGCCGACCTGGCGGCGGGAATCACCGTAGGACTGGTTGCTCTGCCGCTCGCCATGGCCTTTGCCATTGCCAGCGGAGTGTCGCCACAGGCGGGAATTTATTGCGCGCTGGTCACCGGCTTCCTCATCTCGCTGCTGGGCGGATCGAAGATGCAGATCGGCGGGCCGACGGGCGCGTTCGTCGTGGTCATCGCCGGCATCCTCGCCAAGCATGGCATTCACGGACTCTTCCTGTGCACGATGATGGCCGGCGTGATGCTGGTCATCATGGGCGTGACGGGACTGGGCAAGGCCGTGCAGTTCATTCCTCGTCCGGTGGTGATGGGTTTCACCAACGGCATTGCGGTGCTGATCGCAAGCACCCAGATCCGCGACTTCTTTGGGCTGCGCCTGGAACACAACCCCGGCGAATTCTTTGCGCGCATGAAGGAACTGGCGGAGCACGCGGGCACGGTCTCCGTGGCGGCCACCGCGCTGGCCGTAGCTTCGCTGGCAGTCATTCTGCTTACACCGAAGGTCAGCAAGCGCATACCGGGATACATTGTTGCGCTGGTGGCCGGAACCGTCGCGGCCGCGCTGCTGCATCTTCCGGTGGAGACCATCGGCTCGCGCTTTGGTGGAATTCCCTCGGGGCTTCCGCACCTGCAGCTACCCGAGTTCCATACCAGCCTGGTGTTGCCGCTGTTCTCCTCAGCGGTGACCATTGCCATGCTGGGAGCCATTGAGTCGCTGATGTCGGCCGTGGTGGCTGACAGTATGAGCGGCGACAAGCACAATCCAAACGTCGAACTAGTGGCGCAGGGCATTGCCAACATCGTCTCGCCGATCTTCGGCGGGCTGCCGGCGACGGGAGCGATTGCACGCACGGCCACCAACATCCGTTCCGGCGCTAAGACTCCGATGGCAGGCATCATTCACTCCGCCACCCTGCTCGCGGTGCTGCTCTTTGCCGCGCCCCTGGCGCGCTTTATCCCGATGGCCGTGCTGGCCGCCATCCTCTTCGTGGTCAGCTACAACATGGGACAGTGGGGAGACACGTGGCGGCTGCTGCGGCTCAACAAGTCGGCGGTTGCGGTGTGGCTGGTGACCTTTGGACTTACGGTGATGGCCGACTTGACGACGGCGGTGGAGTTCGGCATGATCCTGGCGGCGCTGACGTTTATCCGCAGCGTGGCCGAGACCACTTCGGTTTCTCCGGTGACCAAGGATTACATTCTCACCGGACGGGCCCATGTGCTGCACGACAAGCACATCCCGGATTACGTGGAGGTCTTCACCGTGCAGGGGGCGCTGCTGTTTGGAGCCGCGCAGAAGCTGGAGATCATCATCCATCGCCTGCACGCGCTGCCGCCCGTTGTGATTCTGCGGCTGCGGGGCATGAGCGCGATTGACTCGACGGGGCTGGGCGCGATTGAAGAAGTGGCCGCGCGCCTGCATGACTCCGGACGCCATCTGCTGCTGTGCGGAGCCAAGGAACATCCGGCAAAGCTCATCCATCAGGCAGTGTTTGAAGAGAAGATTGGGACGGAGAACATCTGCGTCAACATCCAGCAGGCTCTGGACAGAGCCGAGCAGATCATGGAGCAGAAGCAGGCGGCGGAGAAGGCGTAGGGCAAAGGCTGGAAAAGAAGCGGGAGGCGAGAAGGTAACTCAGTCCTGCCTGGTCCAGAAGCTGTCCCCACCCATCATGGCTCCAAAGCCGCAGAAGGCCGCAAGCCCAAGGGTGATGAGCAATCCCCTTCCATGAAATGGGCTCGTTATGCGCTCGGTTTGAACGTAACGCCAAGCCGAACGCAAGAAGAAGCCCACTCCCAGGAACGCACCGAAGAGCGCTCCGCAGAAAAAGCGCACGGCTCTTGAGAAGCCATCATCAAGTTCGTCAGCCATGGAAACAGAGTAGGACGGTTGACGACCTTGTGCAAGCACTCTACTTAGAGCCATGTCATGGCGAGCGCGCCCTACGCTCGCCATGACAGTTTATTCTTCACCATGGGTGATCCTGGAGCGCAAAGAGGGCGCCGCGATTGCGACGCCCTCTCCGTCTCTGAACTCAAGCGATGAAACTATTTCGTGGCAGCGGCCTGTGCGGCCTTTGCGCCTTCGCGCAGGGCCTCGGCCTTGTCCGTCTTCTCCCAGGTGAAGTCCGGATCGGTGCGGCCAAAGTGGCCGTAGGCGGCGGTCTTCTGGAAGATGGGGCGGCGCAGGTTGAGCGACTCGATGATGCCTTTCGGCGTCAGCGAGAAGTTCTTGCGGACGAGTTCGCCGAGGACTTCGCGGCTGACCTTGCCGGTGCCGAAGGTATCCACCAGCACGCTGACCGGCTCGGCAACGCCGATGGCGTAGGCGAGCTGAACTTCGACGCGGTCGGCCAGGCCGGCGGCGACGATGTTCTTGGCGATGTAGCGCGCCATGTAGGCGGCGGAGCGGTCAACCTTGGTTGCATCCTTACCGCTGAATGCGCCACCACCGTGACGGCCCATGCCACCGTAGGTGTCCACGATGATCTTGCGGCCAGTGAGGCCGGTGTCACCCATCGGCCCGCCAACTACGAAGCGGCCGGTGGGATTGATGTGGTACTTGGTGTTTTCGTCGAGCAGGGTGGAGGGCAGAGTGGCCTGGATGACGTACTTGAGAATGTCCGCGCGGAGCTGATCCGTGGTGACCGACTCGGCGTGCTGGGTTGAGATGACGACGGCGTCAATGCGCAGCGGCTTACCGCTTTCGTCGTACTCGACCGTGACCTGGCTCTTGCCGTCAGGACGCAGATACGGAAGCTTGCCGCTCTTGCGCACTTCGGTGAGCTTGAGCACGAGCTTGTGGGCCAGCGAGATCGGAGTTGGCATCAGCTCGGGCGTTTCGTTGGTGGCATAGCCGAACATCATGCCCTGGTCGCCAGCGCCGCCGGTATCCACACCCATGGCGATATCGCCACTCTGCTTGTTGATGCTCGAAATCACCGCGCAGGTGTTCGAGTCAAAGCCGTAGAGGGCATTGTCATATCCAATGGAGCTGACAACGCCGCGCACCAATGCCTGGAAATCGACATAAGCGCTGGTGGTAATTTCGCCCGCAATCACGACGAGGCCGGTGCAGGTGAGCGTTTCACACGCCACGCGGCTGTAAGGATCCTGCTCAAGGCAGGCGTCGAGGATTGCATCAGAGATCTGGTCTGCAATTTTGTCGGGATGCCCCTCGGTCACCGACTCAGACGTGAAGAGAAAGCGGTTGTTTGACGACAATGTGTTGCCTCCTAAAGCTGAACGCGTAAGATCCCGGACAGGAGAGGGTGCAACAAGCCGGGATTCCGCAGGAAAGCTTGCTGTAAGTGTATCGTGCGCAAGGGAGTGCGAACAATGCGGTTGATATCCGAGAGCGACATAAGGCAGCGAATGGGGAGGATAGGGGGGCGAGCGGAGAAGCAGGTTGCGCGGTTCGAGGTTTCAAGGTTTCAGAGTTTCAAGGTTTCAAAGTTGAAGAGCAAAGGCCGGAGGGGATCGCGAGTAGCTTGGCGATTATCTGCCAACTAACCGTCCACTGGCTGAACGTCGGTTCCCGTCTGTAAAGAGAATCGGGGGGTATAGATCATTTACCGTAGATGCTTAGGAACACCCACATCGCCAAGCCATTGGGTAAGCCCAAGTATAATCACTGCTCCTGTGATCGTACTTCGTACAAACAGAAACAGTGCAGACAAGATGTTCTGAGGCCACCAATACATGGCGTGTCCGATCAAGAACCTATTCAGGGGATATAGTGCAACTACTCCAGCCGCGAGCGGGATCGCAAACCAGATTCCGGCCCTGGAGGGAGACTTACGATCCAGCCGGCCATTCCAGTACCCAAGCAAGCCAGCAGGCAAAATCAGATCGGAATAGAAGTACCTTGATCTACCAATGACATCAGTCGTCAAATAGATATTGAGCAAAGATCGGCAATACGGCTGGGCGAGCAGCCAGTGTATTACGATCTCACCGCCTGCAACGCAAAGATAACCAACAAGCAGAAGCGCGAGTTGTCTCTTGAAAGTCAATATTTCTTCGTCGAACATGCGGAAATTATTGCAGATACACTGCATTCACGCGATACCTGTCGCAAGTAGGCCTTTCAACTCACAACTTCCCCAGCCCGGGTGACGAACTGTGGGCCATCTGACGTGGCCGCTCTCAACTTGTTACAATCAGCTTTCACCATTTCAAGACGGGAATCCACTCATTCTATGCAACGCTGGTCCAAGCTGTTTATCCCCACGCTCCGCGAAGCTCCGGCTGACGCGGAAGTTGCAAGCCACAAGTTTCTGGTTCGCGCCGGATATATCCGGCAGTTGGCGGCTGGAATCTACTCCTACCTGTTTTTGGCCCAGAGGACCATTCTCAAGATCACGGGCATTGTGCGCGAGGAGATGGACACCATCGGACAGGAGTTCTACCTGCCGGCGCTGAATCCGCGCGAGGTGTGGGAGGCGAGCGGACGCTGGGACGTGATGGGCGACAACATGTTCCGGCTGAAGGACCGCAAGGGCGCGGACCTGTGCCTGGGCATGACTCACGAAGAGATCATGACCGACATTGCGCGCAAGGAACTGCGCAGCTACAAACAGTTGCCGCAGATCTGGTACCAGATTCAGACGAAGTTCCGCGACGAGCCGCGCCCCAAGAGCGGGCTGCT
>Ga0181531_10000081_pt1 | contig 73194 bp, 68 predicted proteins | sample PEATcosm2014_Bin_38_FD_119743 | JGI IMG/M metagenome (GOLD analysis project Ga0181531, IMG submission 119743) | Peatland microbial communities from MTU Mesocosm Facility, Houghton, MI, USA - PEATcosm2014_Bin11_10_metaG | ecosystem: Environmental > Terrestrial > Soil > Wetlands > Peat | place... | reverse complement strand
TTCAACCTGCCGCAGCAGTGTCACAATCTGCTCCGGCTTGTATTTCTTCATCGGCATACCAGCTTCCCTCCAGAGTGAATTCTCTCTCACTCCCGCTGGTACAAAAAACCCCGGTCAGGTCAATATTCAGCAGATGATTCTAGGCGGGAAACTAAGCTATCAAAAGAATTAACAAATATGCCTGCATATGTGAAGCTACAGTAGGGATTACAGATCAGACTGCGCAAGAGATGCTCTGTCGATTTTGAGTCGGTGGAAAAGCTGGACGGTGGAGCGACAATGCGTTTATTTGAATCGACGGCCCAGGATATTCGCTATGCGCTGCGCGTGATGAAAGGCAGCGCGGGGCTGACGGCGGTTGCCGTGTTGTCGCTCGCGCTGGGAATTGGCGCGACGATTGCGATTTTTTCGGTGATTTATGCCCTGACGCTGCGGCCGTTGCCGGTGGAGCGCCCGGAGCAGTTGGTGCAAGTACTTGGAGTCTTGGGCGAAGACCTGCACACGTACGCGGAGTGGAAAATCTTCCGCGAGCGGCAAGATATCTTTTCCGGCGTTTTCGCTTACAACCACTCCGACGTCTACTTCCACCTCACGAACGCGAAGCAACAACAGGAAGTAGAAGGCACCTATGTTTCCGGCGATTACTTTTCTACGCTCGGCGTGTCTGCCGTCTTGGGTAGGGCTCTGCAAGCTTCGGACGACAAGCCGGGTGCGCCACCCGTATGCGTCATTGGATACAGATTGTGGCGACGGTGGTATGGCCAATCGCGAGATGTTCTCGGTCAAACCATCCGGGCGAACGGGAATGAATTTGTGATCGTGGGCGTGGCTCCGAGGTCCTTTTTCGGAGTGGACGTCGGTGGCATACCTGAAATCTTCATGCCACTTGAGACTGAGCGAACGTATAAGGACTATCCGATCCGCTACGGACACCAGACGCCGTCGCTGGACGACCCGGCGACGATTATCAGCATCGCCGCCCGGCTAAAGCCAGGAATCAGCACGAACCAGGTCAATGCCGGATTGCAGGTTTTGGGTGCCGAAATATACAGCGCCCTGACGTCAAGACCCGACGGAGACAAGTGGCATCGGGCCGCGCCCAAGTCTCTCTCGGCGCGCTCCATGCAGAACGGCACTTCGAACGAGTGGCTGCAAGACATGGACCTGGTGGTACTTTTGATGATCATGGCCGCGGTTGCTCTGATCATCGCCTGTGCGAACTTAGGCAACCTCTTGCTCGCGCGCGCAGCAAAGCGGCGGAGCGAGATCGCCACTCGGCTGGCCTTAGGCGCGAGCCGATGGCGCCTGGTGCGGCAACTGCTGACGGAGAGTGTGGCGTTATCGGCGGCAGGTGGAGCGGCGGGACTTCTTATCGCACGCTGGGGAAGCCAAGCGCTCCTATGGACGCTTTCCTATCCAGACGATCCACTTCTGCTAGATTTGTCATGGGATGCGAAGCTGGCGGCCTTTGCCGTGAGCATCACATTGGCATGCGCGCTTCTGTTCGGGTTGGCTCCCGCGTTTGGGGCGACGCAGATTTCACTTTCTTCGGCGATGAACAACGGGGTGACTACGGGAAAGCCTAGAAGCAAGTTCATGAATTCCGCCCTGGTTGTGGCGCAGGTGGCATTGTCCGTAGCCGTACTGGCTAGCGCGGGCTTGCTGGCGAGGACGCTCCAGGCATTTCTGGCACAAGACCTGGGTTACGATCCGAAAGGCGTGGTGACGGCCCAAGCGACCTGGCAGGGTGGCGGTGAAAGCCCCCAGCCCACTGCAAAGGTCGCCGAGGAAATACTGAAGGCATTTCGATCCCTACCTGGTGTCACATCCGCGTCGGCGTCATGGGGTCCGGCGTCTTCCAGTCATGGGCTTCCCCAGTTGACGGTTCCCGGGCCAGGCGGATCGGAGCCACGGATGGGCTCTTATCCCACCTTGGTTTCTTCAGACTTTTTCAAGACCAGGCGCACGCCACTGCTGGCAGGCCGCGACTTCAATGATGGGGACACGGGCACATCGCCGCCGGTGGCGATTCTCAGCGAAGCCCTGGCGAAAGCACTGTTTGGAGCGGTGAATCCCGTCGGGTTGACATTTAGTGAAGACGATCAGGACGGCAGCGGCCGAAACTACTACGTCGAGGTTATAGGTGTCGTCAGAGACATACAGTATCGTCGACCTGATTATGGGCCGCTTTTCATCTTCTACAGGCCGGTTTCGCAATGCGGATGTTCGACGATGATCATGGCCTTCTACGAGATTCGAATCGCCGGTGCATTCGCCGAGTCGTTTAAACGGCTGGAGAACGCAGCCGCGGCGATTGATTCTCGCGCCTCTTTGAAATTCGGCCTACTGAGCAATGTGATGGACGGTGTACTGCGTCGCAATCGCGCGATAGCTGTAATCGCAACGACCTTCGGTTTGTTCGTCGCTCTGCTGGCGATGATCGGCGTTTATGGAGTGACCTCGCATGCGACAGCGGAACGGACACGCGAAATCGGTATTCGAATCGCGCTAGGCGCTGAGCGACGCGATGTGCTCGGTATGTTGCTTGGGGAAATGATGCGAGTCGTGTGCGTCGGCGTAGTGTTTGGATTGACTGCTGTTTTTCCGGCAGCGCAGATAATTCAGGGAGCCATCTGGGGCGTAAAGACAACGGACCCACTGAGCCTCAGCTTCGCAATTTGCTTGATGCTCCTCATAGCCGGAATCGCTGCTTTTCTCCCGGCGCGGCGGGCGATGCGCGTCGATCCAATGGTGGCGCTGAGATACGAGTGACTACTCCCGGTCTATTCTCGTACGTGCCATTTCTAGCTCCTGGTTAGTACGCATAACCGGAGAAGTGGTTTTGAGCCGATCCACCGCGTTAATCAAGACTTTGGTCAATTGGAGGATTTAAATTTGTCTTGCGGCGGCGCACAGCGCGGTATCCCTGCTGTACCAAGAAGAACATCGTCAAAAGGCAAAGCAGGAGGACCAACAAGAGTATCCACCTTAATACCCAGGCTGGAGATTGCGATTTGAACAAAGCGAGCATCACTATGAAGGCAATGAGAGTGACGCTCCCGCACTGGATTACCTTGTTTGCGGAATTCCGCTTGAAAATAAGCCAAAATGCGGAGCCGTAGAACAGAACCAAACCGATGCTGTCAGCGATCCCGCGAAGGTTGTTTGTGTCAACGGCAATCATTTGCGCCGTATTCTAGCCCAAATCCGCACCGCTGCCCGGTTAGTCGGGCGTTACCGAACAATGGAGTCTGGGCGGATTTCACACTTTTCCGGTAACGGCGTTATCGGGGACCTGGCCAAGAACCGTCCAGACCAATCCCTTCTCAATGAGGCCGTACGCTTCCTAGGGAAGAGGACTTTCCTGTTTTGGGGGTTTAGTACCTGCGGAGATGACGCTCGCTCGATTTCCACGATCTAGATTCTTCTGAATTTCATCGTCGGTGAGTCCACCAATGCGCCCAAGGATTATGAGCGAGTACAACGCATGGCCTATATTTTTCCAACCAGCCATCTCCACAAGCGATGGGAGAGCCTGGTTGCGGATTTCGGCGAGGAGCGCGGGGTCACGCTTTTCAGTGAGTTTTGCGAGGGTACCCGAGGACTTGTTCCGATCAGACCAAATACAAGAATTCAGCATTTCGATGAAGGGCTGCGGGGAGATTTTTATTTTCTGGGCCGGAGGCTTTGGAGAGAACTCGGCAAAGACGAGAAGAGCGCGGGTGGAATTATTGCGGACATCGGCGTCGGGGTCGCGCATCGCAGCGACGAGGTCGGGAACGATGGCTTGCTTGTCCTTGACGTAGCCGAGAACTTGCGCGGCAAAGGCGCGTTGCTGGCCGTCGGAAGAGTTGTGAAGGACGTTTTTCAGGTTGGCAAGGTGGGCGTCCGCAAGGACAACAAAGTGCAGCTGAATTGCACGAACGTCCGGATCGTCATCCAATGCGTGGCCCTGGGAATCGTCTTCGGCAAAGTTGCCTTTCAGAATGGATTTGTGGAATGCAGCGTCAAAATCACTGCCAGCACGTAGCACGCCCTCAGTGAGTCTCACATTGCCAGTTGGAGCGTTTTGGAACTTTTGGCAGGGTGTGCTGGCCTCTTCAACGCCGACGTAAAGAATGGACTTTCGATCTTCGGTGCAGCACACCAGTGTCAGATAAGCCCCAGCTACACCGGGCAGGGAGGCCAGTTTCTCTTCCACGCTGCGTTTTTGTGATTTGAACTGAGCGACCGAAATGGAATCGTTCACGTGGTACGGGAGAGCCTCGCGGAGTCGTGCCTCCGGAGCAGTTCGTATGCCGTAGAAATCGATGATGCCAAGGGGAGGGAAGGCATTGGAGGACTGTGGCAAAAGAAAGAGGATAAAGGCGAGCAGGTAGCTCATGCAGAGTCTTCTTTTTGGCGCGAAAAAACAGGTGCGATTCTACACCCATTCTATATTGCCTGGTCTGAGTACACTTGGATTGGTAACCGGGTTAATCAGGCTCAGAAGTGGAGAAATGCGGCAGCAAACGTGTCGATTTGCGCACCGAGCCCTGGGAACTTTGAAGCCGATCAGGGAGTCCAAATACCATGGAGGGCGTTGTAGAGGGACGGACAAATGCTTAGGGCATTCATGGAAGTCAATTTCCGGGCAATATGGTCAACACTTTCACCCAGCAATAGGCTGTTCTTGCTGTTCTTCTGCGGTGTTTCTTTCTACACCCTGTGGGTATCGTTTCGTGCGGTGCTGGGGCTTCGCGGCTTCAAGAAAGAGAAGGGGAACACCGCCCCGAGCCTCAGCGGTCTCAGATTGCACAATCTCCGCAAACGTCTCGCCAATCTTCGACAACTTCATCTCTTCGCCCTCTATCTGCTGTGGTTCTGTATCGTCATCAACCTTCCGACGGCGTTCGATGTTATGGGACTCTATAAAACTTACCCTCTCGGCCCAATCCTGCAGAAATTGGCGTTTTTCTTCTACTACTATGCCCCGATCTTTCTAGCGTTCGTCCTCCTCCACTTGCAATGGTTCATCTCTGCTCGCGTCGAAGCCTCTCTTGAAGAATCGGCGTAACCTCCAAGTCTGATTACCGGTAACTTGGCTCCTAGTACTTGACTTTACCGGTTACCGCGTTGCGGCCGGCCGCCCAAGTTCGGCAAATCCTGCTAAAAAGCTCATTCTATTGAGAATAGACGATCGAATGGCGAAAACTGTCTGATTGACAGCCGCCCCTTCCCAAGATTCTCGTTGACGTTTTCCTTTTTCAAGGCCTCTGAAGTATAGGGGTATCGAAGGCCCCAAAAAAAAGGCCTTCCCGAGAAATTAGTCGATGAGGTTTCTCCTAAAACTGGGCCTCTTAGATAGTAGGGGGCTACTCCGTTGCTTTCTTTGAACTGAGGGGAAACTGCCCCTCAGTCTAGTCAGCTTCTTGCCCTTCCTTATGGTTGCAGTCCAAGGAGCCATGCCATGTCTCGAGGTTTTGACGGACCCGGAATCGACGACTTCCATCACCCAGAGCGCGATGTGAGCCAAGGTCCCGAATCGAACAGTCGCGCCGGCTGGGACACCGTTAGGAGGCTAGAAAGAATTCGCGGGGAGGAGGAACGGGCCGATCAGCGTGACCAGGAAGCCCGAGGAGCCGCTGGAAGCAACCGCCCGCCTCTACCTCGCGAGGGGCGGGTCCAGCTGGTTCTCGCTCGAACCAGCCGCACGAACTACGTGGATCGCAACCGGACCTACCAACTGCGCGACTCCGAGCTGCACGCCTTGACCGAGGTCGGCAAGTTTCGCGTCGTGGCCGTCCATGATCTCGCCCAATTCGCCTACAACGGCGACGCCTCTCGCATGCAAAACGATCTAGCAAACCTGAGCCGCCAGGCGCTTGTGAAACAGATTTCCATCCTGGATTCCGACTTTTCCCGGGTTCGCGCCGTGACGCTCACCAAGAAAGGCCATCGGGCTCTCTCCCACAGCAGATTCCTTCGTCCTGACCAGGCTACCTACCACGGTCTCAAGAAGCCCAAAGAAGCCTTCCACGATGCCGAACTCTACCGGCTCTATCACAAGGTCAGCGATGAAATCGAAGCCCGTGGCGGCAAAGTCGTCCGCGTCAAGTTGGACTACGAGATCAAACGCGACCTCTACGCCGATCTGGCCCGCACCTGGCAAGACAAGAGCAAGTGCCCGGAAACGGTGAAAGAGGCAGTCGCCCGGCGGCATGGACTCAAAGTCGTCAACAAGGAAATCCAGATCCCCGATATGCGTCTTGAATACGCGAACGACCCCGACTTGGAGATTCACACGAGAGACGTGGAACTCGCGACCGAGCACTACCGCCCCCGTGGACTCGCGGCCAAAGCCCGCGCCGGCTTCCAGATCTACGCCCGGCGCGGCGAGGCCGATCGCTTGCGGCGCATTCGGGATCAACGCGAATTGAACGCGGTCATCTTTAGCCTATGAACTTTCCTGAATCCAGTCTCGCCAACCTTAGCAGCCTCGGCTACACCGAAGACGAGGCTCGCTTTCTCTACCTCGTGGCCACACATTCCGGGTACTTCTCCATGCGCCAGTTTCTGCAATTCACGGGAACCAAGAGCGGGGACAAGAGCATGACCTTCTCCCGAAAACTCCTTGGCAAGGGCCACGCCACAGCCCGCTCCTTTCTCCGCAATGGCCTCGTGTACCACCTATTCTCCCGCATCGTGTACCGGGCCATCGGCCGGGAAAACCTTCGCAACCGCCGTGCTCATTCCCTCGAACACATTCGCACGCGGCTCGTTGCCCTGGACTTCGTTCTGGCGCATTTGCAGTACGAATATCTCGAAACCGAGGACGACAAACTGAACTACTTCTGCCAGCAGCTGGACATCCCGAAAGAACTCCTGCCCAGGAAGCGCTACTCCGGAGCCATCCACAACCGAACGATCGAGCGCTATTTTGTGGACAAGTTCCCCATGTTCCTTTCTTCCGGCTCCTCCTCTTCCCCTGTGGTTACCTTCACGTTCGTCGATCCCGGACTTGGCATTCTGGACAGCTTCAAGACCCATCTGCTGGCTTATGGAAGTCTGTTCGAAGCGCTTCCCGAGGTACGGCTCGTCTATGTTTCGCCTCGTCCAACGCAGTTCGAGATTGCTCGGAAAACCTTTCTGGCCGCCGCCGGCCGCCCTCCAAAGAAGGACCCGGGCGACGAAATCCTCCGCTATTTCAGGCTTCAGAAGCTGTGGGACGAGCGGAGGCACGGGAAGCTCACAACCGACGACATGGAGTTCCTCCATCTCTCGGACAAGCGCTACGCCCGTCATCGGTGCCAGAGACTATATCCAGGTTGGCGAGACGGCATCGTATCGGACGACTACGTCCGCTCGGAAATTCAAGATCTGTCCCCACCACGCAAAGTGGTCTTCCGAAGCGAGCTGATGGACGGACAGACTAGCTTATTCGAAGCGACTCCGAAGCGGAAACCAACGCCAAGCACAGCAGGCGAAGTGAAGAACAGCCAGGAGGGAACGTTCGGGGGATCGTTCGGGTCAGCTTTCGCCGCAGGAGTGGATAAAGCTATGGAGAAATGACCAGATGCGTGAGGCCAAGGCAAGAATGGGGACGCGGCCAAAACACTAAGATGGGCGGGAGCGACCCCACTTTTGGCGGCTTCCAGCCGCCCAAATCAAAAGTGGGGTCGCTCCCGCCCGTCACCCAACAACGGTGACCGTGTTTTTGCCGCGTGCATGCAGAGATGCAATCAGACCGATTACAGAGTCGAAGTAGTTTCAAATTCCGAAAGGAGAGATTCAAATGGCAGTCTTGAAAGCACCTCCAAAGCAACCTAAAACCACAGTCGTACAGCTACGGCTCGACGATGATGCAAGGGAAAAGCTGACAAGATACGCGGAGTTTCTGGACTCATCACCGTCTTACGTTGTCACAGAAGCGTTGAAGCTTGTCTGCAACAAAGACAAGGAATTTCAGGTATGGCTTTCGCGCCAACACACGAGGACTTCTGAACCGAACACGAAGGGAGGGTCGTTCCAACTTGAATTGAAATGACGAAGCATGCGCCAGCGACAACAATTCGGTATGCGTGAGAGCCCAGCGTCCGACCGACGACATGGCTCACGCCAACTCATGCGCGGCCTCACGGACGACCCGCGTGTCTCAACGGAGATCGCAACTCCGACAACGCCAGACAATGCAAATGCCGCGTTAACTCGCGCGGCCACAGTGGGGGAAGAGAACCTCGTCGAGCACGAGCGCGTGCCCGTGCAACCGAGACGAACGTATCCCGAAGACGCCGGGCAATTCGAATCACTCATCAGCAGTTCACAAGCGGCGAAGCTACTTGGAAATCTTCACGTCAAAACACTGCAAAGATATGCGCGTCTAGGACGACTGCCGGGATATCAGATCGGCCGGCACTGGTATTTTCGTGAATCGGAACTAGACGCATGGCTTCGTCTTCAGCTAAATTCAAAATGCCAATCCGTCCGCTAGAACTAAGGAGAAGCAGAGCCAATGTTCAAGCGGGCACGATATCAACGAGGTTGCACTTCACGAGAGGAACGCTGCAATGGACCAGATGTTTGGATCTATCGGTGGCGTGAAACGCAGCCTAACGGACGAAGGACAAACCGCAAAGTTGTTGTGGGCACGGTGGAAGAGTATTCCACGAAGTCTGAGGCTCAGAAAGCAGCAGACGCGCTTCGTATCCACGTCAACAAAGACAGTCCTCGATCGCTGCTTTACCCGGTTACGTGCGAACAGCTCATCGCACACTACCTGGAGAAGGAACTGGCGGAGGACAACAACAAGAGAGCGTACTCCACGAAGGCCGCATACAAGAGCTATCTAGACAACTGGATACTTCCGCGGTGGCGGAGTTGCTTGCTAAAGGACGTCAAGGCAGTTGCCGTTGAAGAATGGCTCAGCCAACTCTCAATGGCCTGCGGGACAAAAGCGAAATTGCGGAACATCATGAGTGCGATTTTCAAACACGCAATGCGGCACGAATGGGCGGACAAAAATCCCATTTCCCTCGTACGTCAAAGCGCAAAGCGGGAAGTAATTCCTGCTGTCCTGGACCTCACGGAGATCAGCGCCTTACTGAGTACCTTAGAACACCCATTCAGGCAGATGGTCTTTCTTGCGGCAGCGACAGGACTACGAGCCAGCGAACTCCTCGCACTACAGTGGGGAGATATCCGTTTCGATTCGCTCGAAATCTGTCTGAGCCGTGGAGTTGTCCACCAGGTCATCGGTGACCTGAAGACCGAAGCTTCACGCAAACCATTGCCCCTAGACCCTGACTTGGCTCAATCGCTTCTTGTGTGGCGGAGAGTATCGCCATTCAATCGAGAAGCCGACTGGGTTTTTGCAAGTCCAGACATGGAAGGCAAACAGCCCTACTGGCCAGAGAACTTATTGCGTCGGCACATCCGGCCCGCAGCGAGTCGATGCGGCATTAGCAAGCGGATAGGCTGGCATACGTTCCGGCACAGCTATGCAACGCATCTCAAGGCGAACGGTGAAGACATCAAAGTCGTTCAAGAATCCTTACGTCATGCCAACAGTCGCATCACGCTTGATACGTACACCCAGGCGTTGACGCCGGCGAAAAGAGAAGCACAAAGCAAAGTTGTGAGGATGATCTTGCCAGAGCAGACTCGAACTGCAGTGGCGGGAGGAGGGAAATGAATATTCTTAATGATCCTTTTTGTTCCTACGCCGGGAAGCCAAATTTTCCGCAAGTGTATGAAAAGAATGGCGGGGACGACGAGACTCGAACTCGCGACCTCTGCCGTGACAGGGCAGCGTTCTAACCAACTGAACTACGTCCCCGCTGAAGGGTGAAGCGTCACAGGTGCTGCAACCTACTGAAGTACAACGAATGAGGCATCGCAAAGATTGGTGGCTAAAAACCGCGATGCGCTTCATGGTGGGCACTGAAGGATTTGAACCTTCGACCTTTCGGGTGTAAACCGAACGCTCTAACCGCTGAGCTAAGCGCCCTACTTCAATAATCGTACAGGAAGCATGGAGTAGCGTCAACGCAAGTGGCTACCAATTCGATCCGCCGGGGGCGAACCGTGTGGCACGCAAATCCATACTGCACATTTGCCGGGCCGCGCTTGCCATGCATATTCGCCATGCTGCACTTGCTATGCTGCACGCAAACTTGCCGCTTACAAACTTCCCGCTTCCGAACCTGTCTCATTAGAAGCCTACTGCACGCAGGCTTGGCAAGGATTGAGGACTTTGCAACGATTCTGGACTTGGCATGAATTGCCTAGGACCTTGCGCAGTCCCGCTGTTGCACAGTTTCAAAAGCGGGAGTAGAGCTCCCGCACTCCATAAAGTGCTCCGCTGGACGCGAACGGAACCAAGGCCAACGGAACTGGGGCGACCGGGACTGGGGCGGACGGAACCTAAGCGGACTGCAGTGCTTGAAAGTTCGCGGTTGATGCTATAATTTTTGAAGCTCGGTTGCAGACGAGCGATTTGTTCCTTTCTGGATGAGGCGCGGTAGCCAAGTGGTAAGGCAAAGGTCTGCAAAACCTTTATCGTCGGTTCGATTCCGTCCCGCGCCTCCAATTCTTTTTTTCCACTTTTCTCCGGAACGGCAAGAACGATCGGCCTCGGAAGGCCGACCCTGCAAATTCGTTGGAAAATCTCGTCCGATGCGTGGAGAAACCGTGCAAATACGCTCAGAAATGGCGTGGATTTGCTGGATTTGCTCTCTTCCTTGCACTTTGTTGGCGCTGCCAGTAAACTCTTTCTCTTGCTTTCACCTAAAGGACTCCATCTGGGATGCTGCTTGCACGGGATTACGTCGCGTACATGGCCACGGAAGTGGTGAAGAAGTTGGTCGAGGGAAAGCTGATCGAGACGAAGGCAGCGGAGGCCGTTGGGCAGAGGCTTCGCTTGCGCATGATGGAAGAGATCACCGTCGAAGACCGGCTGAACGAAGAGGTGCGCAACATCCTTACGGAACATCAGGAGGAAATGCGGCGCACAAACGTTTCGTATCAGGAGATGTACAAGAAAGTGAAAGGGCAGATCGCTCGAGACCGCAAGCTGATCTTGCGATAGGGAATTGGCGGATTTGCTGGTAGGATTGACACTTTTGGACTTGGCTGTATTAAGTTGCGGGATTCGGCGCTGCGTTTTGCAAGGGCCAGAAAAAGAAAGAATTGAGGGCGATTCAGCCGAATGCGATTGAGCCGCGAAAAGATTGTGCGATTGTCTCATCAGATCACCGATGTGTTGGTCGCCAGCAACGATGTGGAGTTCGTGGAGGACCGCGACACGATTCGCCAGCAGGTGGTGCAGATCCTGACGGCGACCTTGCACGAAGAAGAGAAAGCCGACCTCGAAGTCCGCAAGAAAATTACCTCACAGAAAAAAGAAATCCTCGAAGGCAGCGAAGAGTGGGAAGTTCTGTACCGAAAGTATTATCAGGACGAACTGCGGCGCATGGGAATTGCCTCCGCGCCAGACGACCGCGAACGGCGAAAATCCTAGGAACGATGGTTTGGTTTGGCGCCGTCAGGCTCGCTGTAATGTCCCCCTCTCCCCTGGTTTTTCCTTGCGATTCATCCGTGACCGTTTCCCGATCAGGCCACCTTGTCGAGTGGATGCGCCTGCGCAATTCGGCAAGTTCCGCTTCTGAAACATTTACTTGAAACGGACGAGTAGCCGTCTTGTCAGCAGCAGGCCCGCTGCCCCGTTGTGAAGCGCTGCTTTCAGCCATGGTGTCCTCCTTTGTAATAGTTTTGGAATGCGAATCTGCAAGTGCCTCGCCGGTCGTCTCCGGGCCAAATGCGGCTGCCAGACCCAACATGGAACTCGCCTCGAGAAATAGACGGCGCGATCTGTCGCCTGGTTGTTCCATGGCGCCTCCTTTTGAGTTTTTTCCTTTGCCAATAGAACGTATATTATTGAAAGGTAATCCCTGGTATCCCGGTGCCGGCTCTTCGTAACGGCCGACGCGAATGACCTCGGCGGGATTAGGCAAGAGATCCTGCGAGGCGCTTCGTTAACGAAGTCCTCGATCAAGACTTGCAGGCTATTGATGGACACGAGCGGAGGTGGCAGCCTCTTCGATGAGCTTGGCTGTTTCCTTAGGGTGAGAGATGTAGGCCGCGTGGCTGGAGTTGACTTCAATGGTCTTAGCATTGGCGCGCTTGGCCATCATGCGCTCCTGCTCCGGGTTGATGGACCGGTCTGCGGTGGACATCATGTACCAAGTGGGTTTCGACTTCCAGGCAGGGGTCTTAACCGGGGAGGTGAACGAGTCGGTGGAGAACAAAACCTGCGACTGAGCCATGAACGCAGTCTTCGCCTCAGGAACGTCCGCTGCGAAATCGGCATGGAAGGTTGCCGGGTCAATGTAGAGGTAGCCATCGTCGGTAACTTTGATTCCCGTGCCGGCTGGGGGCAAGGCTTTCTCGATGGTGGCAGAACTTTCCCCGGCGTCCAGCGCGAAGGCGTTAATATAGACGAGAGCGGCAACTTTTGGATCGTTGCCAGCTTCGGTGATAACCGCTCCGCCGTAGCTGTGGCCGACGAGAACCACGGGCCCGGGCTGCCGGTCGATCATCGCCTTTGCGAACTTGACGTCGTCGGCAAACGAGGTCTCAGGCTGCTGCACTACAGCCGCCGTGTACCCGTCGTTCCTGAGGATGTTAAAGACAGTTTCCCAGCCGGAGCCGTCGGCGAATGCACCGTGGACCAGAACCACATTCTTGATGCCGCTTGGCGCCGCCGCCGCAGCAACTCTACCAACCCTCTCCGGCAGCAGAGTCATGCCCATCAGCACCGCGGCGAGCGTTATAACCGCATAAAACTTCTTCATGATTATTGTCCTCTCTCATTTCCAATTTGAACTTCGATGAATCATTCAAGTCCGAGGGCTTGCGGTTGGCGGTATAACATCAAGCCCGTTGGCACGGTTCCGGATCGTCTTTCGGTCGGCTGCGCTCCTGAAGCCTGCAAACAACGAACGGATCGAACTGCTGCCATCCAACACTTCGTGGCCGATTCTGAGACTCAGCCGTGCCTTGCCTTAGAGTGTTTTGGAGTGCTGCCGGATGCTATGTTTTTTCTTTCCGATCAATGGCCGCCGGGCGGGGTTTTCTGTAAACGCAGCAGTAATCGTAGAGGTGGAATCGGCTCGATCCTCAATGCCCGGTTATCCGACTTCCATGACACGTCTTTGTCAAGAGGGCAGTAACGCCGTAACCGGAATTCTGGATCTCCGACTACGCGGCTACACAGGAACCGGCGACCAGATTGAAAAACGGACAGGAGGTTGGGGGCTCTTCGACAGAGCGCCAGCCCTTACTAACGATGAGCCACCGATTCTGGCTTTTGGTGCGCCGGCGCACGCCCAGGAAATCCTACTCTTCCTGACCTTCCTTTGGTTTCCATGGACCTTTCCGGTTGTAACGCTCCATCTCCGCGCGTTCTTCCGGGGTCTGCTGCGGCAAATGTCGAATGAACAGCACCAGTTTCCAGCTGTCGTGCAATCTGTGGACGCCGCCAAACCCCGGCATGCCAGTGAAGCGGACCCCGTTTTCGATGATCCAGTAGATTTCGCCATCGGAAAGCTTTTGCGTTTCCGGTAAGCGCAAATCCGGCGGCTTCGGGTATAAGCCCTTACCGTAAAGGGTAATGCCGCTTCCATCGTTGGCATGACAGGTTGTGCAAGGATCCGCAAAATGGTCCATTGCTTCTTGAAGAATCTGATCGGACGGCGTGACGGGGTTGTGCTCGTTGCGAGCGTTCGCGGGAATCGCCAGATGGCGGGCGTTTCGCGCCAGCACCGCTTCCATAGCGGTCGGCGTGGCACGAGCGCTGAGACCGTTGTGTAGTATCGAAACGCCAGCGCCAATGGCCAGCCCCGCCAGCACGAGCAGGAGAAGAATCAGCTTCCAGCGTTTCATGACCGGCGTATCGTAGCGGACCGGTATTGACGAGCGCAACGGATTTGACCCGCCGCGCACGGATAGCACCAGAAGCGCATCGGCGAGGCAGATGGCCCGGTTACGGGAGGGTGCTAATTCCGCGGGGTAACGTCTACGACTTTGAAGGCTGGTGGCACCACAAACAGTTCCGCGGCTGGCTCCGTCCGATTCACTTGTGTGACGGTCGTCGTGAAATCGCCTTTTCGGGGATCGTTATGCTTCTCCAATAAGTTGAGCCGAATATCTTCCGCGTACCAATATTCATCCGTCACCACAAGGGATTGGCCCGTGCCCGTGCTCTTGGCCTCGTAGGTATTTGTCCGGCGGTATCCGTGAACGTAGAACCCTTCGATCGTTTGCATTCCCAGGTCTTCCAGCTGCACATTCGTACTCGGACGAAACCGCTGGTTCATTTGCGCCCAGTTCGCGGGAGGAGCTGTAGACGGTTCGCCTGAAAGCGTGCTCTGCCGCGCGATGTGCGTGGTCGGATTCAGGTGCGTGTTCAGCCGCGTTTGCGGGTCATAAATGTGAACAGAAATCAGCGTCTCCGCCGGCTTTCGCTCCTGTCCCAGCGACACAAACGCATGCGCCTCGTTGTGAATTTGCCCTTGCGAGTTGCGGGCAATCAGGGAAGTTGACACGCGTTGCCAGACGCTCCCGTCTCTGAGATCGCGTTTCACCTCGGTCGTTACCGTCGCAGAAAACGGTTGCCCGGATATCGGCGTCACGAAAATGCCCTCTTGCGGTTCGACTGTTGGCAGCCCCGGCGCCTGCGTTGCCACGGTCCGCCAACTGGTTCGGCCGCCGCTTTCCCAATTCCGCCTGTGACGCCCTGTTCGTTACGTCCTCCATTACCCCACCTCTATCCAATCGCGTAGTATAGACGAGCACGGAATCTCCAGGACATAAAATGCCGGAGGTGACCAGGCCGAGCGGAAAAAAATCCCCACCCTTCGCGAGGAAGGATGGGGATAATTACGGAACGAAACAACGGTGATAACGCAGCGAGGCCGAGCTAGTTGTTGGTTGTTATTGTTACCATCTCAGCGATTGCCACCCCAACTAGGCCCACCGTGGCAGGAGCCGACGCCCTGATCGCTGAAAGTAGCCGGTGTTCCTGCAGGTGCTACAGGAGCTTGCAGTGCCGACTGGAAATACCACTTGTAGCCGTTCGGTTCAAGCGTCAGGTACATCACACCCCAGAAGTTGCCGGTTGACCCAGTCTCGAGATTCAAGGCGTTGAAGTTCGGGTTGCCGGTAGGATCCTCCAGGTTGGTTTCGTTCGCGCCGCTCGTCACAGTGGTGGTGACGACTGGATCGAGGGTCTCGCCGCCGGTGCCCACGATGAATTCACGGATGCCATTTCTGGGGTCGAAATTCCCCGAGGGGTCAAGGGGGCGGTAGTGGGCGTAGAGGTGGTCGTGTCCGTTTAGCACCAAGTCGGCTTTGTGTTCATAGAGCAGTTGCCAAAAGGCCTGAGCGGCAATGCCCTCCGGCGTGATGCTGTTTGTGGCGCTGAACGTAGGCTGATGCCAGTAGGCGGCGGTGCACGCGGAATGATTCTCCTCGAGATCCTTTTTCAGCCATGCGAGTTCGGCGCCAAACCAGGAGCCCGTGTTGGAGCAGCCGCCCGGCTGGGTCGAGCACTCTATATTGAGTGAGATAAGGTGCCACGAGCCGAGATTGTAGGAGTACCAGCCATCCGCGACGCCGGTTCCATTCACGCCTCCGTTCGCGCCCAATTCGAAGTGCCCCGCCTGTCCATCAGCGTGAGGTATGGGTTGGGGGTTGGGAGTGGTAACGCCCGGATAGTTGCACGCTGCCGCCAAAGCTGGCGGGCAAGGGTCCGGGACCGTAGTGGTGATTGGGTTTCCGCTGGTATCGATCTGGAAGCCGTTGTAGTAGGAAAAGTAGCCGTAGCCAGCAACGCCCGTCTGACTATGTTCGTCATAAAACTCGTGGTTGCCGGGCGCGGGCCGATGGAGGAATTTAAAAGCGCCGTAGGTCAAGTCGAATGATTGTTCAAAGTCTGAGTATTGGCCTACCTGGTATTGTAGATCGCCAGCGATCGCGACGGCGTCGGGCTTCATGGCCTCAATCTGACTCGCCGTGGCCTCCTGGGATTGCCACAGAGAGGTGACGGTGTAGGGGGACTTGGGGTTGAGGCAGAGTTCATGGTTAGCCTCACCTGTGGGCTCCGTCTCGCCGGGCTGGCAGGCGATGTCGCCAACGACTGCAAGTACAGGCGAGCGCCACGTTCTTGCGTAAGGCCACTTATTGTCGGAGCTTGGATTGCCGCTGCCGTTTTGACTCTGTGCCATTGCCCCAGGTGCGAATACCAGCACCGAGCCGACCGCTCCCGTGAGCACTACCGCTCGGTACCTTTCTCGGATCGTTTTCACGCGGGTCCTCCCGTTTAAATCCTGTGATTGGATAGTTGCCAAACTCCCGGGTTGTATTCCTTCAACATTTCGCTTGCATGTCAGATCTGTGAAAAGGCCGTAACATGGATTGTTTTCGCAGGTTGTTTAGAACCATAAGCAAAAAAATGTCTATGACGCAATCCAGGACTAATTGGACTGATACCTGCGAGCGATGGTTCTCCCAGTCTCGTGACACCCGCCCGGCTTGCAGGCGATAGCGTGCCTAGGCGTAGCGAAACAGAGCCTTGAAGCCAAAGTCCATGTGCTGTTGGATATGGCAGTGAAAGAGCGTGAGGCCCGGCTGGTCGGCAACGAGATCCACAGCGGCACGCCCAAACGCGGGCATGATCACCGTATCTTTCTTGATGCCGGCCGTGGGCTTGCCGTTGATCTCGATGAGCTCGAACAGGTGCCGGTGGAGGTGCACCGGGTGGCTGTCGTCACTACGGTTGTGAAACACCAGCCGGTGGCGGCGTCCCTGGCGGAACACGAATTCCCGTTCATGCGGATATTCCTTGCCGTTGACGAGCCAGTGATTGATCCCGTGAGGCCCGCCAGGCACCTTTTCAAAGACCATGTCAATGGTCTCGTCTGGCTCGGGGTGTGCTGCGGTTTTGCCAAAGATGGTGTAGTCCCAACGGGCATTCACTAGCGGAAGCCATTGCGGCCGCGGCTGCGAGTGATTGGCATACTCCACCACGATGCCCATGCCGGATTGCCGCGCGGCGTTGCGCAGCTCACCTAAAATCCAAACGCCGGGCAGGTTCATCTCCACTATCGCATCCACGCGCTCACCTGGGGCAATCTCAATCACATCGACGGTCTGAGGCGTGGGGACGGGATTGCCGTCGAGAGCGATCACTTGAAAATGATGGCCGAAAAGACCTATCCGATGAATTTGCGAGGCGCTGGCATTGAGCAGGTGTATGAGTATGCGCTCACCGGGCCGCACGCGGAGGGGCTCGCCCGCGCCCAACATTTTGTCGTTGATCGAATAGAGAGGGGCGCTGACTTCGAGCCCGTCAGGACGTGGATCGGGAGTGGCTGGCTTTTCGGGCATCGGATCGTTGGGATTCTGCTGCTGCTCGTCTGGGTCCGCCGTGGTTAGAAAAGACTGCCATTCCCGTAGCGCTAGAAAGATTTCTTGATCGTAGAGCCCAGGGTCATTCGCGGAATCGATCATGAAAAACCCGAACTGCCCGGTGTAGGCGCCCCGATGCAGATCCAGCATGGCTTCGGCATGCGAGTGGTACCACCGCGAGCCTCCGGGCTTGGCCACGAATTGATAGCGCCGCTGGCCGTGCGGCGGAACCGGGGGCGTGCCTTCTTCCTCGGCCCCATCCACTTCCGACGGAACGAATAGGCCATGCCAATGGACGTACTCGGGGACGTCGGTGTCATTCACGACGTCGACGGTTACGGGCTGGCCTTGGCGCACACGCAGAAGGGGACCGGGAACCTGATTGTTGTAGCCGATTGTGCTGATGACGACCTGTGGAGCCAGCTCAACCAGCGTGGGTGCGATTCGCAGGGTGAAATCCGGCGCGCGTCCGATGGGCTTAACCTGTGGCAGCGCCGGAAAGTGCCGCAGCGCGAACGGGTCCGCGAATGCGGGCCGCAGCTTTCCTGCCCCCACCCCGATCACCGTGGTCCATCCAAGCCGCACAAAATCCCTTCGGTTCATCGGATCCTCATCCCGCCCGCTATGCCGGCCCAAAGAGCGCTGCCCTTATGAAAATCCCCGGGTGGTCTCGCTATTTCTCGCCCCTTCAGCCGTTGGTTGAAAGGTTGGGAAACCGCCACCAACATACGAAGGCGAGGCGTGAGAACCGGCTTGCTTTCTCTTCCGGGTGAGAGCAAGAGCTAAGATTCTTGCCCACCGCAACAATTTGCTCAAGTCCTGAGTGATGGAACGGGAAGCGGACAAGCGAAATACCGGCCAGAACCAGATCTCAGACTATGTGACTACACAGGAGATAGCGATCAGATTTGAGGATCTTTTGTGCCATGATCGGATAAATTCTGTGTGGGGACGATTGATGAGACGAGCGGCAGCGATGGTTCTGGTGATCGTTGGGCTTTGCGGCGGGGTCTTAGTGGCTGCGGGCGAGCGCGGGGACGGGGCCGTTATTGATCGGTTTATCCATGGGCAGGAATCGGGCGAGAACGGGACAGAAGCGAAAGACTACCGGACGGCTTTGAACGGAGATTTGAATCATGACGGGATGGCTGATGTGGCTGTGATGTACACGCTAGAAGGCGGGAACGGGACTAATAATTATGTGCGGTGGCTGGCGGTTTTCGTTCGGGAGAATCGGCGGTTGGTTCCGGTGGCGCATGATGTGGTTGGGGGAAAGAATTATCGCGCGATTGTGATGCGCGGTATCAAAGACGGCGTGATTTTGTGTGAGACGACTGGGTATGCGCCGAAGGATGCGAGTTGCTGCCCTACGATCAAAGGGACTACACGGTATGTGTTGGAGGGGGAGAAGCTGAGGGAGTTAAAAGGGAAGTAAGTGGCGAGTAATGATGCTGGAAGACGGATTGTATGACGGATGAGCAGGCTCGGAAGTTTGGTGCGGAGTGGATTGAGAATTGGAATCGAAGAAAAAGGCCGCGACCTACAGGTCGGCCGCTACCCGAAGGTGAAGTCGAGGGCTTGGACGCCGGGATCGAGGAATTCGATTTCGAAGGTGCGATCGATGATGGGGCCTTTTTGGCGGATAAGTTGGTAGAGGCGGGGTTGGCGGACTTCGCCGGTGCCGTCGGGGGCGGAATCAGAGCCGCAGTTGTCGCCGGGGGGCATACCGTCCAGCGTTACTTTGAAGCGGACGGGCCTGCCATCTTTCGCGGGCGCAATTACCAGGTGGAGATCGCGGCTATGAAACCGGAACACGACTTTGCCCGGGGCTGCTTGAAGAACGGCGCTTTCTGGACCGACATTCCACGATCCGCTCAATCCCCATTGATTTAAAGAGGGACGCGGGGGTGGGTTGTAGGTCTTGCGGGAGTCTTTAACCAGTTTTTCGGACGGTGCGAAGTGCTCGGCTTGACGATAGCCGAGGTAAGTTTCGGGAGAGCGCTCGTCCATGATGTCAGGCGGCGCTTCGATACCGACGCCCGAGGCGCCGGCCAAGCTGGTGTCCAGGCCAGTTGCTCCGTTTTCCTTGAGAAGCTCCTGGATTGCGCGTTCGATTTTGTCGTAATCGTCCTCGCCGAAATGGTGATAGCGAATCCGGCCTTTTCCGTCGATCAGGTATTGTGCGGGCCAATATTGGTTATTGAAAGCGCGCCAAATGGCATAGTTGCTGTCGATGGCGACCGGGTAAGTCACTTTCAAATCCCGAACTGCATTTTCTACGTGTAAGCGTTCGTGCTCGAAGGAAAATTCGGGCGTGTGAGCGCCGATGACGACCAACCCCGCGTCCTTGTATTTCGCGGCCCAACTTTTGACGTAGGGCAGAGGACGAAGAGAGTTGATGCAGGTGTAGGTCCAAAAATCCACGAGGACAACTTTGCCACGAAGAGACTTCCGGTTCATAGGAGGGGAGTTGAGCCAACCGATAGCGCCGTCGAGGTCCGGCAGAGGCCCCTCGTCGGAAGGGGAATGAAAAGATTCAGCGGCGCTGACGGGATTCGCGATGGAAGATCTGGTGAAGCTGAATGCGATGGCGCCGCTTGCGATGGCCGCTGCTATGCAGATCGCGCGACGGCAGAAGACGTTCATGGACCAGGCGAGCTTCATGATTGCGGATCGACTCGGCCTGGCAGGCGGGTTGTTACTTCCTGGAGCAGCCAGGTGTTGTTGTCTGGGTCGTGGAATGTGGCGTAGGAGCGGTAGCTGGTGCGCTCGGGGGAGGGACCGGTGAGGCGACTGGGCGAGCCTTCGGGCTGGAAGTGAGCGCCTGGTTCGGCGGGGTGGAAGATTTCGCTGACTTTTGCGCCGCGGGAAAGGAGTTCAGCACGGGCAGCCTGAATGTCGGAAACGACGAGGTAGAAACTTTGGGCGGAGCCGGGGGTGGACTGAGTAACCTTCGTGCCAAATTGGATGGAGCAGCCGGAACCCGGCGGGGTTAACTGGACGACGCGAAAACCGTTGTCGAAGGCGAAATCGGCGTCGAGACGCCAGCCTAAGGATTGGTAGAAGCGTTTGGAGCGGTCCACGTCGGCGACCGGCAGGATGGCGACTTCCAGCTTCATTTCCATGAGTTGGCTCTCGAGTCTTTGTGCGATGCGCAGCTGCAGAGCCATCAAGGTGCGAAGTGGGCGAAGACGAAGTCGCGATCTTTGGCGGGTTCGTGGCAGGGGAAGCAGGTTTTGTGCAGAGCCTCGTCGCCGGGTTTGTCGCCTGTAAAATCTGCGAAGCCCCAGCCGCCTGACGCCGCATACTTTTTTGAGTCCTTGACCATGATCTGCATGTTTACGCGGGACCCGACGACGTTCGATTGATCGCCGGGAAAGATGTCGTCCAGGACTTTGTTGTTGGATTCGGAGGAGACCTGAGTATAGTGCAGCGCGACAATGATGGAGCCGTCAGGGAAGGGACGCTTCCCGTCCTGAAAAGCCTTGAACGCGATATCGTTGCCGAGTTGGGCGCGTAATTGGGTGCCCATTGGAGTTACGAGTTGGTTTACAGCGATCATTTTCCAGCTGCGGTATCTGTCGGGAATTTTGACTCCGTAGATTGGGGAGACGGCTTCGCCGGCGTGGCTGGATCGGGCGGCGGCAAAGACGATGATTGCGACGGTGGCTCCCAATGTGGCCACGAAGAGAGAGATTTTATTCATGTGACCTCTTTAAATTTGTGAGCATTGTAATTTGTCCTTCAGGAATAAAGAATTGGAACCTTTTTCGCCAACCTCCGAACCTTTTCGCCGACCCAAAGGTAGGCCACTACTGGGGTAGGGGGGCGCCCGATTGCTCCGCTACCATGTAGGCGGCGTACCAGTCGGCCCAGTTGGCGTCGTGTTGGCCGGTGCGTGCCTCGTGCTGACCGTGGGCGGTTTCCGCGCGGCGAAATGCAGCGGCCAGATCGGTCACCGACGCGAAAGTCGTTGCGGCGGGGTCGAGGCGGCCCGGCAGGCGGTTCGTGATTTCCTGAAGCAGCCAGCCATTGCCGTCGGGATCATGAAACGAGGCGAAGGAGCGGTAGCTGCGATGCTCTGGATCCGCGCCGTTGACGCGGACACGTCCGAAAATGTAGGGCTCATCGGGGCCGGAGTAAACACCATCGGCTCCGTGGAAAGCTTCGCTGACCGCGACGCCAAAGCCGAGAAGCTCTCTGCGGGCGGCTTCGAGGTCGGAGACGATCATGTAGAGGCCCTGAGCGGAGCCGGGGGCGGCGGCGGTGACATTCCTGCCGAAGATGATTGAGCAGCCAGACCCAGGCGGAGTGAACTGAATGACACGGAAGTCGGTGCCGTTGTCGTAGTCGGCGTCCAGCCGCCAGCCGATACTCGAATAGAACGCTTTGGCACGGTCAATGTCGGAGACGGGGATGACGACGATCTCGAACTTCAGTGGCACTTTAGCGATGGCAGGGATCTTGGTGTCCACGGGGGCTGACTGGGTTGCTTCTCTTGCTTGTTCCGGTTGAGCCATGGGGGTTCCTCTCAGAGATTTGCGCGTGGGGACGGTGCTGCAAAGACCGGCGGGATAGCACTCCCCCCAACTGAAGCGGAGTTTTCCATATTGGGGGCAAGGTTTACAAACCCAATTGGCATGATTTTCGATTACCACTTTTAGGGAAGCCTTTTCTGTCGTTCGCTGGGGTATGTACGGTTCACCCATGGGTCATCCTGGGTGCATTGATGGAGGCACTGCTTGGGCGGCAGAGTGTGAGTGTGCAGATGGCGAGCGGATCCGCCTAACTGTACGCGGAGCGGCACGATGGCTAATTTTATGCGCGGACGGTTTTACGAGTTTCATGTGGAGAGGGTGATTTCGCGGCCGGGCCAGCCGATCACTACGGCGGTCGGAGCGGAGATTGGTCCGGAAATACCCAAGGAAGTGGCACTTCGGCAGGTGCGGGAAGGAATGGACGTATACACCTTGAACAGAGAGGATGCATATAAATTGTCAACGAGCATCAACGCGGCGAGACCCCTGGAACACGCTGCGCACAACCAGGCGTTCTATGCGCACTATCATCCGGGAGGAGTGGCGCATGAATACGATCCGGCGCGACCGGGGCGATTGCGGGCCAACATGGGTCCTGGGCATGTTTTTTACGGGGACCGGCGCGGTTAGAGGGTAGGGCGCTGGAGGTTAATAGAAGAGCACAAAGTGCAAGATGGCCGTCGGGTGATGCGTGTCGTGCCCTGAAATAAAAAGGGCGGCACAAGACAGACTGTTACGAAACGGACGGCAAGATTGAAGCAAAAGAGACGTTCCGGGTTCCGGAGCGTCTCTTTTGCTTTTGGTGAATGCTGCTCGTGATTCCGCTTGTTTCAAGCGGTTCGTAGTATGGAAGTCAGTCGGTGTCCTCTGAGGATGTTCCACATTCTTTTCAGATTGTAGGCAGCCACCGCCAGGCTGACTTCCGTTTGTGCCCCGCGGAGACCACGCAGCAGGAAGCGCGGATGTCCGAAGATGCGGTATTTCAGATTTGCGAATGGATGTTCCACGGTTGATCGTCGCAGCCGCATAACTTCCGGTGTGGCCCGCTGTTGCATGCGTTGTAGGGCCTCTTCGTGCAGGTGACGGGTAATCATCCGTCGCGGCGACACGGTGCATCGCGATTTCAGAGGGCAGGCTCCGCAGACTTCGGGTTGTGCTGCATAGACCACGGCACGATCTTTCCGCATTAGTTGTTTGCGGGAGAGCGTCTGCCTGGCCGGGCACAGGAACGTGTCGCTCTCAGGTTGATAAGTAAATTCCGTGCGGTCGAACAGCGTGCCATCTCCATGATTGTTCACGCCACGGTTGGCAGGCACATTCGGCAAGATGCCCTTAGCCTCGCAGGCTTCGGCCTGCTCTCCATTCGAGTAGCCCGCATCGGCTACCACATTGAGCGGCTGCGCGGGTCCGCTCACTGCTGTCTGCGCGGCTTCCGCCATCGGTTGCAGGCTGCGGTTGTCAGCGGCTTGGTCGGTCACCTGCCGCGCCACGATCAACGCGTGTTCGGCATCGACGGCCGCTTGTACGTTGTAGGCTGGAATGAAGCCTTGCGTGGTGCGCATGAAGCCAACTTCCGGCTCCGGGTGCTGGCGCAACTTTTCCAGCGCGCTGGCCACTGCACTGGAGTCGATGACCACTTCGTCTCGCTCATCGCTCTGCTCCAACTGTTCTAGGTAACGTTCCAGTGCCTCGCGCTCGCGCACACTTTTCGCGCTGCTGACCGCTTGGAGCTTCGAGCCATCGATGGCGACCCACTCGCCCTTCACCAATCCTACCGAGCGCGCCAGTCGCACCAATTCGGCTCCCGCAGCGGTTACGCCTTCTCGATGCAAGCGCCGGAACTCGGCAATCGTCTTGTGGTCCGGCGCCAGCCGTCCCAGCAACCACATCAACTCGATGTTCCGTCGGCACTCCGACTCCAGTCGCCGCGAGGAACGGATCTGCTGCAGGTAGCCATACAGATAGAGCTGTAGAAGGTCGCGCGGATCATAACCAGGCCTCCCCGTCTCGGCCGCCTCGGCACGCTCAAATCCCAAACCCGCCATGTCCAGTTGGCCGACAAATGCATCGATGACCCGGCACACATGATCGTCCGGAATCAACTCTTCCAGACAGACGGGAAACAGCGTTCCTTGAGTCCGGCCTTCTCCCTGCACAAAGCCCATAAAAAAACGCCCTCGCTTTCACGAGGGCATCTTCTCATTTATTTTCAACTGATCAATAGAGTTTCGTAACAGTCTGCAAGTGCCGCCCTTTTCGCAGAATTCTGGATGAATGAAAATCAGGGCTGCTGAGTTGGGTTCGGGTTTGGAGGGGTGCTAGTGCTATTGGGATCGTTCGGGTCGGGACGGCGCTTCAGAGTTGGGCGGTCGTCGCTGCTGCCATCGGTGGTGGCGTTTGGATCGTTTGTGGACGTTGGTTGCTTGGACTGAGCGGTTTTGGTTCGCAGACTTGGCTTGCCCGGCTGGTCTGTAACCTTGCGCGCGAACATGATGTTACGGAGACGGGATTTTACCGAGTCAAACTCGGAAGTTGTGACGATGTATTCCGGGCGATTCGGGAGAATGCGGGCGATCTCTTTCTGAGTGGCTTCGATACGATCCGGAGTCGGCGGATGTGTTGAGAAAACTTTAGGAATGGTGCCGGGGCGGCGCTTCTCGTCGGCCTGGATGCGTTCGAAGAAGGTGACGTAGGAGTTGGGGTCGTAGCCGGCCTTGTACATGTATTCGACGCCGAGGTAGTCCGCTTCGCGCTCAGAGTCACGGCTGAATTTGAGATAAGTGACGGGGATGGCGAGGCTGGCGGCTTCGTAGATGCCGTATCCTGCCCATCCACCCGGGCCCAGAAGCATCAGCGGGATCATCGCGAGCTGCATGGCTTCGCCCTTGGTGGCGTTCTTTGTTCCGTGGCGGGCGCAAACGTGCGAAATTTCGTGGGCCATGACGCCGGCTAGTTCGGATTCTTCCTGAGCGCGCAGGATGAGGCCGCTGTTGACGTAGAAGAAGCCACCTGGAAGGGCGAAGGCGTTGACTTCGTCGGAGTCGATGACCTTGATCGTGAAGGGGACGCGAGCATCTGAGTTGCGGACGAGGTTCTGGCCCACACGATTGACGTATTCGGTGACGACCGGGTCGTCGATCATCTTGGAAGAGCGTTCGACTTCCTGGGCTAACTGTTTGCCGAGGGCGATTTCATGTTCGAGCGAATAGAAATTGATGCCTTTTCCGACGTTGCGATTGCCGATCGCATCGACGTCATCCTTGGAGTTTTTGGGATGAACCGTGTCCTGCTGCTGAACCGGTTGATCGCCGGGATTCTGCGTTTGCGCAGGGGGCGCAGGTTGCGGGGGAGCTGGCTGTTGTGGGGCAGGCGGAGTCTGCGTCTGCGTGTTGTTGGGGTCCTGGCCTGTTTGAGGAGTTGGGGCGGGTTGCTGCGCTGGCGATTGACCCGTTTGGCCTGAAGATTGGCCCGACTGTTGACCTTGTCGAGCTGCGAGAGCGGAACCCGTGACCAGAAGGCCTGCCACCGTAAGACCTAGAGCTAATCTCGGTAGTTGAGTCATGGCAATTGCCTCCTGCTGCTAGTCAGTATACACCGGTTTGCAAATGAAAGGGGCCCAAGGCGCTCGAGGCCTTAACGACTACGATGTTGAGGATGGGGAGAAGGTTTCCTATTGCGAAGGACAATGAGCAGATTATTAAGGACTGCACTGGGAGGCAGGTCACAGTCGAGAGCTGGATGGCAGGAAAGGCGAATGGCGGTGTACCGGAGTGAACCGGGGAGGAAATGTGTCTAAAAGGCTTTAATGGAAGGGTTGACACGTTTGGCGAGGGCCTCTAGAGTCGAAGAGACAAATGAGCGTGAAGAAGATTCAGATCGGACAGCTTTGGAGAAAGAACGATACCGGGGACATTTACCTGGTGACACGTGTTTATAGCGAGGCGTTGAGCACGATAGTTGTGTTGCGGAAGTCCGGGGCCGAAGACGAGGCTTTGACGCGGTTGCGAGCGGAGAGTACGCCGAAGGGGCCGGGGATACCGGGGTATTCACCGGCGCAGGATGAGGAGAATTTCTAAGGAAGTGACTCGTTGACCCGTAACTCGTGAGAACCGCGTCTCCGTTCTATTTGCCTGCATTGTGGTCCTTAGATTCAGCCGCTTTTCTAGATTGAGCGGACGTCCATTTCCACTACGTCGTGGACTTGCATCAGTTCTTTGATCAGAAATGGTTCGCCATATTTTACGCCGATCATTTGGCCGTAGTGGCGGGCCAGCTGGTTCATTTCGTCTTCGAGGCGGTCAATTGCCAAAAAGACGTTGGTCTTTTTGAATTGGCGGGCGGATTCCTTTTTGTTGGGCAGAAATTGTGAGGCGAAGGCCTGGATGGCGCGCCGGCGTTGCTCGTATTGGGGGGTAATGTCTACCACGAAGGTTGGGCGGATGTCTGCGAAGGCGGTGGCGTAAAGGATCTTGAATGGGCGATGTGGTTCGCCTTCGATGGGAAGCTGTTTCAGGCCTGCCAGGAAGCAGCCTTCGTAGCCAAGGGTGGAAGCGTTGTAGTGATCGGGATGGCGTGCTTCCCAGTAGGGAAGAATGACCGTTTTCGGGCGCAGTTGGCGAATGGCACTGGCCAGCCGGAGTTTGTGTTGGCGGCTTGGCTGGACGTCTGAGTCTGGGACGCCTAGTGTGCCTCTCCAGCAAGCGCGCAGAATCTTCGCAGATTTGGCAGCTTCTTTGGCGCGTGTTTCGGGCGTGCCGCGAGTGCCCATTTCGCCGGCGGTCAGGTCGAGAATGCCGGTTTTGTAGCCGAGTTTGGCCATCTTCAGAAGCGTGCCGCCACAGCAGAGTTCGACGTCGTCGGGATGGGCCGCGATGGCGAGTACGTCTACGATCATTGTCAGATCCTTCGCTTCCGTTATCAGAGTTTGATTGGAGCATTTTTTCGGAGAGAAGAAAAGTATGGAGGCCGATCGAAAGGTCAACCACTACATAATTGTGCTACTTTGTTTTACTGAATTTACTGAAGACGATGAGTCCAGAAAAATCAAAAACCCAAAGCCTTGACGGAAAAGTTGCGCTGGTTACCGGGGCGGGGAAGCGGCTGGGGCGAGCTGTCGCTTTGCGTTTGGCGGCAGAGGGGGCGGGTGTTGCGGTCCACTATCGCCAATCGGAGTCGGAAGCGCGGGAAGTGGTTGCAGAGATCGTTGGAGCAGGAGGGCGAGCTGTCTCGATTGGGGCGGAACTGACTTCCGTGGATGCCATTCGGCGGATGGTGCGCGATGCAGCGCATGAGTTGGGGCGGCTGGATATTTTGATTAACAGCGCGGCGAATTTTTTGCCGTCGAGCGTTATTTCTACGACAGAGGAAGTTTGGGACGCGGCGCTGGATACGAATTTGAAGGCGCCGTTTTTTTGCGCGCAGGCGGCGGCGCCGTGGCTCAAAAGAACGAAGGGAACAATCGTCAATTTTGCAGACACAGGGGGATTGCTTGGCTGGCCCGGATATCTGGCACATTCGATTGCGAAAGCTGGTGTCGTGATGCTGACGCGCGTGCTGGCAAAATCGCTGGCGCCGGAAGTGCGCGTGAATGCGATTGCTCCCGGGACGATTACGATGCCGGGTGATCCACCGGAATGGGAAGGTGATTTTATTAAAGTAGCCCCGCTGAAACGCAGCGGCACGCCCGAGGAGATCGGCGATGCGGTGCTTTTCCTGATTCGGTCTGAGTTTACGACCGGGCAGGTTCTGGTAGTGGATGGCGGACGGACACTTGGTTAGAAATAATAACGCTCTTGATAAGTTCATTGTGAAAGCATATTGTCTTTTTCGCCCACGAAGTATCTCTCCCCACGAGGTGAACAATTATGGAAAAGCGCATCAAGCTCCCCGGAAGCGACCGCAAAGCCCTGCCCGGAGCAAAAGTTGTCGGCAAGGTGGATCCCAATCAGCGAATTGAAATCACGCTTCAAGTCAGGCGAAAGCCCGGAGCGGACTTGGCGAAAGTTGTAAACGATTTGGCCTCTCAAAAACTAGGCGACCGGAAGTACGAGTCGCGTGAAGAGTTCGCGAGCAAGTTCGGCGCGGATCCAAACGACGTCGCTAAAATAGATGACTTCGCGCATGACCATGGGCTCACGGTTGTGGAGGCCAGCTTGCCTCGGCGCACCGTGAAACTTTCGGGCAGGATCGCGGATCTTAGTAAGGCGTTTGGCGTGAAACTGCAAAGGTATAAAGCCGGGAGCATTTCCTATCGCGGGCGGACGGGAGACATTACCATTCCGGAGGAACTCGGCGGAATCATCGAACGCGTTCTGGGTCTTGATGATCGGCCGACTGTGCGGCCACATTACCGGAGGCTCAGCCAAGTAGTGGCAAAAGGCGGCACGCGTGGCGCCGGCGGAGGACAGAAAGGCAAAAAAAAGAAGCGGCCGGCAGCTCCTCAACCGACCAGCTACACGGCGCTGCAACTGGCTGATATTTATAATTTCCCGACCGGTTTGGACGGTACTGGACAAACCATTGCTCTCATCGAATTGAATGACGTGGATAGTTCGGGCAACCCCACGGGAGCAGGCTATGCCACATCCGATCTGGAAACGTACTTCGAAGATTTAGAGATTTCGCCGATGCCGAGTGTGACTGCGGTTGGCGTGGACGGCGGGGCAAATGTACCGGGAAAAGACGCGGATGCAGATGGCGAAGTGACTCTCGACATTGAAGTAGCAGGAGCTATTGCTCCTGGCGCGAACATCGTTGTGTACTTCGGAACGAACACCGACGACGGATTCGTGCAAGTGGTGTCCGCGGCGGTACACGACGATGTGCGAAAGCCGTCCATTGTTTCTATCAGCTGGGGACAAGCGGAAGAAACGGCGACCGCGCAGCTTCTGCAAGGCCTCGAACAAATTCTGCAGGAAGCAGCGGCGCTCGGAGTCACGGTCTGCGTCGCGGCAGGCGACAATGGTTCGGCCGACGAGCCACAGCAAAATTGGGACGGCAATCCCCATGTGGATTTTCCGGCTTCCAACCAATATTCATTGGCGTGTGGAGGGACTACGCTGGATTCTTCTTCGACAGCCGGCTCTCCGATTGAGACGGTTTGGAACCGGGGACCTCAGGGGGGAGCTACAGGCGGGGGTGTGAGTAACTTCTTCCCGAAGCCTTCTTACCAGGCGAACACGAATGTTCCCGCGCCTCTCAACACGAACGGCGGGCGTGGTGTGCCTGATCTAGCCGCCGACGCGGATCCCTACACAGGATATACCGTTGTGATTGGCGGACAAGAGCAGGGCATTGGCGGGACGAGTGCGGTGGCTCCCTTGTACGCTGGCCTGATTGCGCGAATCAACCAAAGCCTGATCAAAAACGGAGGAACAGCGATGGGCTTCGTCAACCCGCTTTTGTACGCCCAGACTATTCCCGCGGGCGTGTTTCATGACGTGACTTCGGGGAACAATGACATCTACGACGACTTGAACGGCGAATATGAGGCGGGACCGGGGTGGGATCCTTGCACGGGATTTGGCTCTGTCGACGGGACGCAATTGCTTGCGGCCTTGCCAGGTCTGCAACCCGTAGTAGCGCCGACTCCTACCGCGTCGGCTAAGCGAGCGGGAAAATCTTAACTGTCTTTCGGATACCGACGCATACAAGCGAAGCGCCAAAACGTCGTGGCTGTGCTGAGCCGCCACTGCGCTTGTCATCGTTCGGGCATACCCGAAAGCTCGACTGTTCTCTCTAGAAGTCTCGATCTTTGACTGGCAACTTAGACTCGCAACTTAGACTCGTAGTTCGGCACGAAAACACCTACAGCAGAAATTGGCAAAGCGAGTGTGCAGAGAATTGCTGCACGGTGTATTCTATTGTGCTTATAGAGCGAATAAGTTTTCCGCGCGTCCCGCGGGGATGATGGAATCCGACTAAAGAGGGCCAGCCCAAGCTATGGATAATGAGACTTACGCAAACGTTGAGAACCACAACGAAATAATCAGCGTACCGCACGGGCTAGAGGACACGCAGATTCAGGAGTGGCTGGAGTCGCTGGACTCCGTGCTGGAAACGAGCGGGCCGGAAGTAGCCGCGGAGATTCTCGAGAGGCTTCGCGCGCACGCAACGGTTTCCGGTATTGATCTTCCATTCTCCGCGAATACGCCCTACGCCAACACGATCCCTGCGCGGCTCGAACCGCTTTTCCCCGGCGATCAGGAGCTTGAGCGGCGGATTAAGAGCTTGATCCGCTGGAACGCGCTCGCGATGGTCGTTCGCGCGAATCGGTTGGAAAACGGAATCGGCGGCCACATCTCAACGTATGCTTCCGCCGCGACGCTTTACGAAGTCGGTTTCAACCATTTCTTCCGTGCGCGGACTCCGGAGTTCGAAGGCGACACGGTTTATTTCCAGGGCCACGCGGCGCCGGGAATTTACGCGCGAGCCTTTATGGAAGGCCGGCTTAGCGCGCAGAAACTCGAAAATTTCCGCCGAGAACTGAAGCCCGGCGGCGGACTTTCTTCTTATCCTCACCCCTGGCTGATGCCGGATTTCTGGGAATTTCCCACTGTTTCGATGGGGCTCGGCCCGCTGATGGCGATCTATCAGGCGCGCTACAACCGCTATCTCGAAAATCGCGGTCTGAAGCCGGTCACCGACGCTAAAGTCTGGGCCTACCTGGGCGATGGCGAAACGGATGAGCCGGAGTCGCTGGGAGCGATTACCCTTGCTTCGCGGGAAAAACTCGACAACTTGATCTTTGTGATTAATTGCAATCTCCAGCGCCTCGATGGCCCGGTGCGCGGCAATGGACAGATTATTCAGGAACTCGAGTCAGCGTTTCGCGGCGCTCGCTGGAATGTCATTAAAGTTCTGTGGGGCAGCGAGTGGGATCCTATTCTCGAGCGTGATACGGAAGGCCTTCTCGTCAAGCGCATGGGCGAACTGGTGGACGGCGAATACCAGAAGCTGGTTGTCTCTTCCGGGGCGTATGTGCGTGAACACTTCTTCGGCAGCGATCCGCGTCTGCTTGCGCTGGTGGATCCTTTGCCGGATGAGGCATTGAGGCGTCTGCGGCTTGGTGGACACGATCCACGCAAAGTGTACGCAGCGTACAAAGCGGCGGTAGAACACAAGGGCGGCCCAACCGTCATTCTCGCGCGTACCATCAAAGGCTACGGACTCGGCGAAGCGGGAGAAGGCAAGAACGTCACTCACCAGCAGAAAAAATTAAACGAAGAGGAGCTGCGCGAATTCCGTTCGCGCTTCGGCATCCCGCTGAATGACTCCGATTGCGTTGAAGTTCCGTTTTATCGGCCGGCGGAGGACAGCATTGAGATTCAGTATTTGCGCGCGAGGCGTGAAGCGCTCGGCGGTTACGTGCCGGCGCGAAGCGTTCGATCCGCGCCGATCGTCGCTGATCACAAGGAGCTGTTCAAGGAATTCACCGAAGGCAGCGAAGGCAGGGAAGTTTCCACGACCATGGCGTTCGTCAGCATGCTGCGCAAAATGTTGAAAGACCCCGAGATTGGTAAACTCATTGTGCCTATCGTTCCAGACGAAGCGCGAACCTTTGGCATGGAGTCGCTGTTCCGCACCGTGGGCATCTATTCGAGCGTTGGCCAGCGCTACGAACCAGTGGACGTCAACACGCTCCTCTATTACAAGGAAGCGCAGGACGGACAAATTCTTGAGGAAGGGATCACCGAAGCGGGCTCCATTGCTTCCTTCATTGCAGCCGGCACCGCTTACGCAACGCACGGCGTAAATACGATTCCATTTTTTATCTACTACTCGATGTTCGGCTTCCAGCGCATTGCAGATTTCATCTGGGCTGCGGCCGACATGCGTACGCGCGGCTTCCTGCTCGGCGGCACTTCCGGGCGCACCACGCTTTCCGGCGAAGGCCTTCAGCATCAGGACGGCAACAGTCACGTATTAGCGCTGCCAGTGCCCAACCTGAAAGCTTACGATCCGGCGTTCGCGTTCGAGATCGCGGTGATCATCGAAGACGGCATTCGCCGCATGTACAAGAACGGCGAAAACATCTTTTATTACATCACGGTGATGAACGAGCAGTACTCGATGCCTGCAATGCCCGGAGATGTGCGAGAGGGCATCCTGAAAGGTTTGTATCGCTTCCGCGCAGCGGCGAACCCCAAGTCCAAGCTGCGGGCGCAGTTGTTCGGCAGCGGCGCGATTCTGAACGAAGCGCTTCGCGCCCAGGAAATTCTGGAAACGAAATACGGCGTTGCCGCCGACGTGTGGAGCGTTACAAGTTACAAGGAGCTATATACCGACGCAAACGAAGTGGAACGGTGGAATCGCTTGCACCCCGCGGAGAAACCTCGCGTTCCGTATGTAACCAAGACGATTGGCGACGCGCCCGGCGTACTTGTCGCTGCTTCGGATTATCTGAAAACGTTGCCTGGGATGATCAGCAAATGGATGCCGCGGCGTCTCGCCACGCTGGGCACAGATGGATTTGGGCGCAGCGAAGGACGGACGTCCCTGCGCGAGTTCTTTGAAGTGGATTCGCGCTACATCGCACTCGCCACATTGCATGAACTGTTTACCGACGGCAAGATCGAGCGATCCGTCGTGGAGAAGGCCATCAAGGACTTAGGAATCAATCCGGAAAAAGCGAACCCTGTAGTCTCCTAAAGACTGCAAGCCCACAACCAAAAACGGATATCAATTCTTGGGAGCCGGTGGTTCTTCGGCCATCATTCTCATCATTCTCGAATCTGTCCGAATTGCTCAGCTCTGGCTCGCGACCAGGATTTCGCTGGGTTTGATGCGGCCCGTAGCGAGTTGCGCGATGAGTGGAAGGTTGGCGGCGTGGAAATCGTAGTTTCCGAGTTCCCTGGGGAGCGCCCAAACGAGTTGCTCGAACTCTTTTGCGATGACCGTCGCCTCCAAAATGCTGGCGGCGTAGAAACGCAGCTCCAGTTCGCCCGGCGGCGTTGCGTAAGCGTGGCGGGCGCGCGCAAGTTCCACGCATTTTTCCATCGTGACTCCTAGTTCTTCGCGGAGTTCGCGGGCAAGCGCCGCTTCGGGCGTTTCGCCTTCTTCTATTTTTCCGCCTGGGAACTCCCACTTCAGAGGCGACGTATCGTCGCGTTTCCGCTGACCGATCAGGATACGGCCGTCGGGGCGCTCGATGATTGCGGCTACAACGATTCTCATCGCTTTTTGTCCGTAACTGCCACTTCTTGAAAAACACGGAAGAGTTGCCTGGCGCCGGCGACGAGTGGAGGCCCGGGGGTGTTGAGGAGTTCGTCGCGGATTACGTAGACGTGTTTGTTGCGGATGGCAGGTACGTCTTTCCATGTGGCGACTGCAAAGGATCTTTCAGGCTTCGCTTTATCACTCGTCGCTGCCCAAGCCAACACAATTATATCGGGGCATGCGTTTGCGACTTCTTCGTCCGTGACTTTTTGTCCCGGGGGCAAAACCATTTCGCCGCCACAGATTTTTACAAGTTCGGCGACCCACGGAGAACAGCTTATGCGCGGATTCGGCCACGCCTCGCAGTAGACGCGAAGCTTCTTCCCCAGCGGGCGGCTTTTCTTCGTGATCTTCGAAAATTCGTTCCGCATTCGAATGATGAGGCGTTCCGCGTGCTTTTGCCGGCCAGCGATGCCGCCAAGAAGACGGATATCGTTTTCGATATCGGCGAGAGTTCGAGGATTCTTGGCGAAGAAGTTCAGCGGATGCTCAAGCAGTTTCGCCACCGTTTCCGCTTTGAACGGAACGGAGCCGATCACCAGGGATGGCTTCAGTTTTAGGATTTCATCGACGGAGCCCATGTGCCAGCAGTCGCCGACCTTTGGCAGATCGTTGACGGGGGCAACATCCACGCACCACTTGGTGACGCCCACCAGAGCTTTCTGCGCGCCAATGGCACAGAGAATCGAAGTTGCGCTTGGAGCGAGCGAGACGATGCGAAGCGATGGCCGTGGCTTGCGCTTGTTCACACCAAAAGTTTAACAGACAGGCGCGGCCGCTACTTCTTGTCGTAGATGTCGACCGCCTTGGTGTCGTTACGCAGTTCGTCGAGATTCAGCCAGTAATACGCGCCGAAAGGCTTTTTCTCGGGCCAGATTTCGTCCAGAGTATCGGCGTCGTAGAGCGTGCCGGCTTTCATGACCATGGCAATGTTCGCAGTGTTGTGGATGTCGTCCAACGGATTCGCGTTGAGGACCATCAAGTCGGCGAGTTTGCCGACTTCCAGCGATCCGAGATCCCTGTCAGCGCCCAGGAAATGCGCGCCGTGGACGCTCGCCACTTCCAACGCGCCCATCGGACCCGTGGCTTCGGAGATCATCCAAACCTCCCAGTGGGAGCCGATTCCATGCGCCTGGCCATGCGATCCGATAGCGCCATAACCGCCGTTCGCGATAATGTCGGCCAAGCCTTGCGCTTGCACGCCGAAGTGATAGTCGGTCAGCGGACGCATCCAACGGCGGCGAAGGTGAGGCATGAGCTCGCGCCAAGGAGTCCATCGCTGGAGCTTGGCGTCTTTCCAAACGTCGCTGATCTGCTGGAAATATTCCTCGTTCCAGGGAGCGGTGCCGCCGACGGTGAACGTCGGCGAGTAGACGGTGTGGGACTGGCCGAAGAATTTGGCGACGTCGCTGTAAAGCGGAACATAAGGTGTGGGGTGCTCGAAGCCGGTCTGACCGTCCATGATCATGCTGATTTTGTGCAGCACATCGCTCGAGCCTTCGGCCGTGACGCGCAAGTGCTGTTTGCGCGCGATTTCCGTGATCCATTGACGCTGCTCGCGATCAGGCTGGTTGTATTGTTTGAGGGCGACGACGCCATAAGAGGCAAGGCGTGTGATTTCGTGCTCGGTCACCTCGAAACTGGTGAGCTCGTTGTAGTGGTCACCGCTGCCGTTGAGAAGAGGGGTTGCCGTCGAGTAGGTGCGCGGGCCGATGGATTGGCCGGCTTCAATCATTTCGGCAAGGGGGAACACTTCTTCGGACCAGGTCGAGGGATCCAGGGTGGTGGTGACGCCGTAGGCAAGATAAACAGCGGACTCGAAATTGTGCGTGGGCGTGATGCCGCCGGACTCGCGGTGGTGATGGGCGTGCATGTCAACGAATCCGGGGATAATGGTTTTGCCCTCTGCGTCAACAACGCGATCCACTCCAGCGGTGGAGCAAGTGCCGACACAGGTGATGCGTCCCGCTTTTGCAATGAGCGTGCCGTTTTCGATGACCTTGCGATTTTGCAGCGTGATGATTCGTGCGTTCGTCAGTGCGATGGAGCCTTGCGGAATCGCCCGCGGAACGCTCAAGTGAATTTCGGTAGTTTCGGTTTTGGCTGAGTCTACGTGATAGACGTAATATTTGTTGGCGTTGCCGAACTCGATGGTTGCGGCGTCGCGCCAGCGCGGATACATGCCGCCGTCAAGGCTGGCGGCCTTAATCGCGAAGACCGGGGCCTTGCGATCGAGTTGAATCGATTCGTGGCCCGTGGTATTCAGCGGCAAGGGCGCAACATAAACATTGTCGCCTTCCTGATAGGCAACGCGCTGGCTGTCCGGCGAGAGTTGAACGAGCGTGGCGTTAGGAAATGTCGCATGCGCGCGCCGGTCGCTGCCGTCTCTTTGGACCGACACTAGGTCCGTCACATTTTTTGTATCGAATGGGCCAGCACCCTTTTCGGCGCGATGCTCTGTGAAATAGATACGGCCTTCGGGTCCGAACTGAGGATGCGCGCCGGGACCCTCCTCTCCGCTGACGCGCACGATCATTTGGGGCTCGCCACCGGCTGCGGGTTGCAAAACGATGTCGAACCACTCGTTGCGAGCCCAATCGCGTCCTCGAAGGCTGGCGCCCGACCCGCGCGAATAAGCGAGCATTGTGCCGTCCGCGCTCCAGGTGGGATTCAGGTATTCGCCCGCCTCTTTTGTGATGGCTTGTGGCTCGCCGCCGCTCGACGAAATTGTCCAAAGCTGGCCATATTTTCCGTCTTCCCAGCTTGCAAACGCGATGTTTTTTCCGTCTGGCGACCACGCGGGAGAGAATTCTCCCGGCACAAAAGAGTCCGGCGTGAGACGTCGAGGTTTGCCATTCGGCAAATCCATAAGGAAAAGTTTGTGAACGGCCTGGAAAACGATGCGCTTGCCGTCAGGGGAAGCAGTTTGCCAACGGATGAATTTCGCCTCGAAGCTGTCGTCGCGGAACGGGATCGGCGAATATGTCATTTCAGAGATAGTGCGGTGTACATGGGCGGTGAAAGGAATTGTTTCGACTTTCCCGCTATCGACCCACAGCCTGCGAATCTTTCCGCCTTGCGAAATCACCATGGATTTGCCGTCGGCGCCCCAGACCATTCCGGGCAGTATTGGCATCTGACGGGAAATTTCTTCCGACTCGTCGAGTTCGATGGGGTCCATAATCAGGCGCTCTTGGCCAGTTTGCAGATCGCGCAACCAGAGAGCTGTGCGCGGACCGAAGACATGACCTTTATAGGACTCGGTCGCGTCGGGAAGTCGCCTGCCGAACGCGACGAAACGTCCACTGGGTGAAATCTCAGGCGCGATGGCTCCGCCGCTGGTGCCGCGGTCCTGCTGTTCGTCTTCTCCGCCTGTAATGTCCTCGATTTTGCGCGTTTGCAGATTCATGCGGCGAATTTGTGCGCAGCCCAACATCGGATCGGTGTGGCCGAAGGGATACGCCGAGCAGATTTGGACGCCAAAGTAGAGATATTTTCCGTCGCGCGATATGGAAGGCCAGCTTGGGCCCTTATCTGCGCCGACGAGTTCAACGCCGGAGCCGCCGTCTTTGTGGTACATCGCCAACGACCAGCCAAACGGATTGCCGCCGCGCCGCGTGCCTTGAAGCTGCACGATGATGTAGTTCCCGTCGGGAGTCCAGACGGGGCTGAGCGCGCGTTTCGTGTTGTCGATAAAAACGTTGCGCGGATTTTTACCGTCGGCGTCCATGAGCCAGAGATTGTTTTGGCCTTTACGGTCGCTGATGAAGGCGATCGTTTTGCCGTCGGGCGAGAAGCGGGGAGTCTGGTTAAGGGCAACACCAGAATCCTGCGTAAGGCATTCGGCTTTGCCGCCGGAGGCAGGCACACGATACACGTGGCCCAACAAGTCAAAGATGATCCACTTTCCGTCGGGAGAGATGTCGGGTGACATCCAAGTGCCTTCGCTGGTTTCGAAATCGATATCGCGCGTCGATCCACGCGCTTTTGTGGTGTCCCATTCGGCCGCTGGTTTGTCTTGAGCAGCGACCCACGCCGTGGGAATCAGCGAGGCAGCAATGAGCCATCCGAAAACACGCAGAGACTTGCGGGCATCAGGATTCATAAAGGATCTCCGAGAAACGTTCGCCGGACCATGCACGACTCGCGGGGCGCTGTTATAAATGATTTGCTGGCTCGGCGTCCAACCAAGGGCTGAACGCGCGTTGTATCACGCAGACGCAACAAACGCAACAAAATCCCGCCCTCACGCAACAAATGTTTCTGGATGCATTGAATCACTTGTTTGACTTCGCCGGAGCCGTGTGATGCACTCACAATTCTTCCGAGGTGAGTGATGACGAGACGGATTGTTTTCGTGGTTTCTCTGGCGCTCCTGGTTTGCGTGGATACGTTTGCAATGCCGCAGGCCGCTCAAAACTCTGGTCAGCAAGTGGTCCACTACAAAGGTGCGCTCGACAATGTGAAGTATGTCTTCGGCGTGGCACCGCCGGTAGCACGGCTGCGTCCTGGGAATATTTTGGAAGCCAGTTCGCTCGACTGTTTCGGAAATGGCATTCAAAAACCTGGCGACACGACCGCCAACGCCAAGGGTGATAATCCTTTAACAGGCCCTTTCTTCGTCGAAGGAGCGGAACCCGGCGATACGCTGGTCGTACGAATTCTGGATTTGCAAGTGGACGGCAATCAGGGAGTCGGAGCCTTTTCGCCTGGATTTGGCGCAATTAATTCGACGCACTACACTCCGTTCCTGGAAAAAGATCCGCTCGCGGAAAAGATATGGTTCTATCCTATCGACCATGCGGACAACACTGCCACTTTTCAGGCGTTGGATTCCGCTTACAAAGTGAAAATTCCTCTGCACCCGTTTCTCGGCTGCATCGGGGTTGCCCCGGCCAATGGCGAAGCGCGCAGTTCGATCGTTCCCGCGGAATTCGGCGGAAACATGGACGCGCCGGAAGTGAGCGTCGGCAACACGCTGTATCTCCCTGTGAATGTTTCGGGAGCACTCTTTTACTTTGGCGATGGCCACGCTGCAATGGGCGATGGCGAAATCGCCGGCAGCGCCATTGAAGTGCCCATGCGCGTGAAGCTCCAAATTGATGTCGTAAAAGGGAAGCACAGCGGCTGGCCGCGCTTTGAAAACGACAAAGAAATCATGACCACGGGAATCTACCGGCCGGTAGACGATGCCGTTCGCATCGCGTTCACCGAACTCGTCGAGTGGATTCACGCGGAGTACGGCCTCTCCGAACTGGATGCCTACGAACTGCTCTCAAAAGTGGCGAAGATTCACCTGACAGAAATGGTCGATCCAAATTACGTCGTAGTCGCTTCGATCGAGAAGAAATATCTGCCGAAGAAGATTGCCGCAGCGGCAAGTGGAACGACGGGAAGTTCCGGGCGCTAACCACGCCTGTGCCCTGGACCTGCGTTAACCGAAGGTCGTTGAAGTAGGCTTGAGTTCATGCGCGCCAGTATTTTGCGGCATTGCTTCGCGCCAAAGCACTTCGTGTACGTCAATGGGTTCATCGCGCCCTTTGAGCTTCATCGCGGAAAGGGGGCAGCAGGGAATCCCCCTGTGAATCCGGTCATAAGTCGCGGCAGAGATTACGATTTGGCCTGGTCCCGCTTGGGAAGTCAGCCGTGACGCAACGTTGACAGTATCTCCGATCGCGGTGTAATCCATTCGATGCTCCGTGCCAAGGTATCCCACTACGGCTTCCCCGGTGTGAATGCCGATTCCCACATGCAGTGGCGGCTTACCGGAAATTGTATTCAGCACCGCAAGGCTTTTCTGCATATTCACGGCCGCGCGTACGGCCGCCTCGGCGTCATTCTGAAGCGCCAGAGGCGCGCCGAAGAGAGCCATCAATCCATCACCAAGATATTTATCGAGCGTTCCATCGTGCTCAAAAACGACATTGGTCATTCGAGTGAAAAAGTCGTTCAGAACTTCCACTGCTTCGCGGGGTTTCATTTTTTCGGCCATGGTGGTGAAGCCGCGAACGTCGGCGAAGAGCAGCGTGATGCGTTGGCTTTCGCCGCCAAGGCGGATGTCGGCGGCCTCCGCGGCAACTTTCTTCGAAATGGCCGGTGAAAGAAAGCGTTCGAGCGCGCTGAGCTGCACACCCTGGCGCTTGACTTCACTCTTGGCCATCACACGGTCCATCACAAGCCCGGCTTGCGCGGCGATGACAGCAAAGACTTCGAGGTCTTCTTGCGTAAACGTGCCGCGCTTGGAAAGATTGTCCACGTAAAGTAATCCGAACAGACGGTCCCGGCTCGCCAGCGGCGCGCACATAGCCGATTGCATACCCGAAGCCACCATGCTCTGGCTGCCTGAGAAGCGCATGTCCTGCTTCGCGTCCATCACCAGCAGCGGACCCTTGCTCTCCATTACCTGCTGAATGATGGCCCGCGAGAGGGCTACTTGCGGTGTGTCCGCCTTGGGGGTCTGCCGATAGCGAATAATTGCGGGCAAAAAAGCGTAGGCTGCCCCGTCGTGCGGCGCCGCGCGAAGAGAATCCTCGGTAAGCAACATCGCGTAGCCGCGTTCCGCACCGTCAATTTGAAGGACGAGATCAAGCAAGCATTGCGTTACGTCTTCGACGTTGGTTTTGTCCGCAAGAGCCCGGCTAACTTGATAGAGAAGCGTAAGCAAGCGGTTTTCACGCCGGAGATATTCGATCCTGGTGTCGGCGCCCACGCGCGTTTCAGACCTTGCCTCGGGCGGCTTGGCGTTTGAGCGGTCAAGCAGCCTGGCCATACTCTCTTGTCCAAGAATTTGTGTCAGGTGTGACGCAAGTTCCGGCGAAGTTTTTGCAACAATCGTCCCCGAAGTCATGTTTTCAAAGCGCAGTGTGACATCGCCGAGGCCGATTACATCGCCGCTCTTCAGCTGAGAGCTGTTGATGCGCACGCCATTGAGCAGGACTCCGTTGGCGCTGTGCTGGTCGGTGACCAGCCAGACTTCGCCCTTGCCTTCGATTCTCGCGTGGCTGCGAGAGATGCTCGAGTGGGGAAGCGTAATATCGTTGGACGCGGCTCGACCAATGTGAATCGTCGAGCCATCTTTCAGCTCGTAAAGGCGCGGCGGAGCCCCGGGACGTTCGATGAGCAAGCGTGCCATGGTCGGAGAAAGTCGCTGCTGCTATGTTCAGGCTCTTTGCGGCTGCGCGCAACGGGAGTCTGCCGGTATTTGTCTGATTTGCAAGCCAGCCACCTGGTTTTGGGCGCGGTTAAAAGAAACGCCACTTCCTGGGCTACCATAGCTGGATGTTCAGCGAGTTGGTTTTAGACCATTTTAAGAACCCGCGCAACGCCGGCACACTGCCGAGCGCGACGGCACAAATCCAGACAACGAATCCCGCCTGCGGGGATATCCTGGAACTCGCCATTCGCGTGGAAAACGGCCTGATCGCGGAGGCGCGTTTCCTCTGCCGCGGTTGCGCGACCTCGATCGCTTGCGCATCCTTTCTGACCGAGCAACTGACGGGAAAAGCCCTCGCAACAGCGAACGCGCTGACGGCAGAAGACATTTCCGCAGCGCTCGGTAGACTGCCGACTGCGACGTTTCATGGTGCGCAACTCGCTGCCGATGCGCTCAAACTGGTTCTTGGTAAATTAAGTTAGCGGCTGCGAGCCCGTCGAGCGCTCTTCACCCGATGGCTTTCTGCAACGTGTCGGGATCATTCAAATTCAGGACGCAGCCTTCTTCATTCGTCTGCATCACTTGAACTTCTCCCGCGCGTTCCCAGACGACCGAGCGGGCCCCGGTTTCCAGCGGCGCTGCCATCAAATCCTGATACAAACTTGAGGAAAAAATCACGGGATGCCCACGCCGGCCCTCGTAAACGGGCAAAACGATGGATTTGCGCGACGTGTAGAAAGTTTCGATGAGTTCGCCCACCAGCGCGGCACTTATCAGCGGATGATCAATTAGAAAGAGAATCATGCCGTCCGTTTCCGGCGGAAGGCTCCGCAGCGCAGCCTGGATGGAACTCAACTGCCCCTTTTCCCAATCCTCGTTGATGACGATTTCGTTCGACTCAAGATTCGCTTCTTTCGCGATAGATCCCGCGTCAGCCCCGAGAACGACGCGCCTCACGCCGATTTTGGGATGACGCGCTACGTCCAGCAAATGCTCAAGGAAGGGGCGTCCCTGGTAGGAGAGGAGCGCTTTTGGCGATCCCATCCGGCGCGACGCGCCACCCGAGAGGATGACGGCAGCGAGCATGGCACCCCTTTCAACGTTCCGTTCGGGCCGGGCGCGGTTCGTAAAGCAATTTCTTGTGGGCGGCCGATTCCATGTTCCGGCGAATGGCAATCAGCTCAGCGACGATGCTGACGGCGATTTCTTCTGGCGCGAGCGCACCGATCTCCAACCCCATTGGAGCGTAAACGCGCTGAAATTCTTCCGGACGGTAGCCTTCGTTCTCGAGCGCTCGGTAAACGGAAAGGACTTTGCGCTTGCTGCCAATCATACCGATGTAGCGCGCGGGAGTGCGCACGGCCCAGCCGAGCACGCGCATGTCTTCTTTATGCCCACGCGTGACGATGACCAGATAGCTTGCCGCATTGGGGCGAATTCTCTGGAAACCGTCCTCGTAGGTGGGGTGAATTTCGTGCGCCATGGGAAACCGCTCCACGTTGGCAAACGCCTCGCGGTCATCCACCACAACAATGCCGAAGCCCACACCGCTTGCTGCTTTTGCTACAGCCATGGAAACGTGTCCGCCACCGAAAAGATAAAGCATTGGCTTCGGCAGAATGGGCTCAACGAAAACTTCCAGCGTTCCGCCGCAGATCAAGCCATTGTCGTAAGAGGCTTCGTTGTTAAGGTTGAAGACTATTTTCCGCGGCGCTTCCTTGTGCATGACTTCTTTCGCAGCAGCCCAGACTTCGGCTTCCACACAGCCCCCGCCAATGGTGCCGGCAATAGAGCCGTCTTCGCGCACGATCATCCGTGAACTTTCATAACTTGGGATCGAGCCGTTGGTGTGGACAATCGTAGCCATGGCACCGCGCTCTCCGGCCCGCCGCATCCGCACGATTTCTTCAAACAAGTCCACGTTGTCCGCCGTTATTCAGCCTACGGCGCGTGATGGGTCATGTCAATGCAGGTAGCCCTTCTTTCCATGGCGTAGACACTCTGCCAGGGTGCCGCTAGACTTGCATCCATGAGGGCAGAGGATAGGTCATGGCATCGTTCTTACATCGACCTCATAGCCAATGGTTGCTTTACGATTCTTGTTCTGTTTCTCGTCTTTCTCTGGCCCGTTATGGGGGTAAGCATCCATCGTTTTGCCACCTGGCAGCCAGACGCGTCGCATTCGTTCGCTATCCATGAGCATGGCGGCGTATTTTATCTGGCGCCGGTCCTTGGCAAAGTCTATGCCGATCTCCCTTGGGTTTGGTGTGTGTTGTTGGTGGCCAGTATTCTGACCGGCTGGCTCATATCCAAGAGACCCTGGAGGAAAGTGTGAAAGCAATCGTCTTCCATCAGCATGGCGGGCCGGAGGTATTGAAATACGAGGACGCCCCGGAGCCTCACGTTCGAGCGAACGAAGTGCTCGTGCGCGTGAAGGCTTGCGCACTGAACCGCCTCGATCTTTGGGTGCGCGGCGGCTTGCCCAATGTGCCGATTCCGTTGCCACACATTCCGGGCAGCGACGTCGCCGGCGAAGTCGCCAAAATTGGCGAGGGCGTGACAACCGTTAAAGTCGGACAAAAGGTGGTCCTCGCTCCGGGCGTGACCTGCGGAAAGTGTGCCGCGTGTCTTTCCGGTATTGACAATCGTTGCCGCTCCTTTACAAATCTGGGCTACATGATTGACGGCGGCTGCGCCGAATTTGTCCGATGCCCGGAAGTGAACTGCATGCTTTATCCGGAGAATCTCTCGTTTGCAGAAGCGGCTTCTATTCCGCTCGTTTTTCAAACCGCGTGGCACATGCTCGTCTCGCGCGCTGAACTTCGGCCTGGGGAAGACGTTTTGATACTCGGCGCCGGAAGCGGTGTCGGCAGCGCCGGAATACAAGTAGCCAAGTTCTTTGGCGCTCGCGTGATCGCCACCGCGGGGACGGACGAAAAACTTGCAAAGGCCCGTGAACTGGGCGCCGACCATCTCATCAACCACAAAACGCAAAAAATTCGCGAAGAAGTCAGACGCATAACCAACAAACGTGGCGTGGACGTGGTCTTCGAGCACGTCGGCACTGCTACCTGGGACGAAAGTGTCGCCAGTCTGGCTCTCGCAGGCCGCTTGGTGACCTGCGGCGCGACCACTGGTTACGACGCCAAAGTGGATTTGCGCTTCTTGTTCAGTCGGCAACTCTCTTTGCTTGGCTCTTATATGGGCGCGAAATCGGAATTGCTGACGGTCATGAAACTCGTCGCCGCGGGCCGCTTAAAGCCAATTGTCGACCGCGTCTTCCCCCTGGCGGAGGCAGCCGCGGCCCATGCTTATCTCGAAGCGGGATCGCAGTTTGGCAAAGTGGTTCTCGCAGCGTAAATTTTTGTCGCATCAGGTCTGCTATTATCTTCGCGTCGCACAGACAAAATCGTCGGAAAGCACTGGACATGGCAAGTTGGCAAGCACGTCTCGCGGTACAAATCGTCAAGTGGCGCGTCAAGCGCAAGCTGCTTGGCGTTCGCGATTACCGCGTTGCTCGCAAAATTCTCAGGCCTGACCCATACACCGTGCCCGCGACAGTTCGGGTCTCACCATCCAAAGTTGGCGGTGTACCCGGTGAATGGGTCGAAGCAATCCAAACAAATTCGAATGCCAATCCAGTTCTTTTGTATTTGCACGGTGGCGGCTACTTCGCGTGCTCCGCGGAGTCTCATCGGGCTATCACGGTCTCGTTTGCGCGGGAAGGATTCAAAGTCCTCGCTCCGGATTACCGCCTTGCGCCAGAGGATCAGTTTCCAGCGGCGGTAGACGATGCGGTTGCAGCTTATCGCGGGTTATTGAGCGGTGGGCATTCGCCAGAGCGCATTGTTGTGGGCGGAGATTCCGCCGGCGGTGGCCTCGCGGTTGCACTTTTGTTGGCGCTACGCGAGGCTGGCGTGCGGCTGCCTTCTGGCGCGGCTCTTTTTTCTCCGTGGACAGATCTCGCAGCAACCGGCGAATCCATCCGCACCAATGCAGACCGCTGCGCCATGTTTCACGGTCCATCCATTGGTTACAGCGCTCGCTACTATCTGGGTGAAGCCGACCCGCGCACTCCGCTCGCGTCCCCCCTTTATGCCGACCTGACCGGATTGCCTCCGCTGCTCATTCACGTTGGAGCCGACGAAATCCTGCTTGACGACTCAACCCGTCTCGCTGAGCGAGCCCGGGCTGCCGGCGTCAAAACGGAACTAAAAATTTGGCCTGTCGTTCCGCACGCCTGGCAGCTTGCGGCGGGCAAAATACCCGAGGCGCGCCAGTCGCTGCGAGAGAGCGCCGCATTCCTTCTCGCTCTCCTATCGCAGGAACCTCCAGGCAAGGTCGCTTGAATGTCCACGACCAAAAATCCTGTCGGCCAAAATGCAAACGGCCCGGAAATCACCGTAGATGTTTTGATCGTTGGCGGCGGCTTCTCCGGCCTCTGCATGGCCATCAAGCTTCTGGAAGCGCGCATGGATTCGTTTCTTCTGCTCGAAAAGAGCGGCGACATCGGCGGCACGTGGTACGACAACCGGTATCCCGGCTGCGCTTGCGATATTCCCTCGCATCTCTATTCGTTTTCGTTCGAGCCTTCGCCCGATTGGTCGCGCATGTATCCCGGCCAGCCGGAAATTCATGCCTACTTGAAACGCATCGTCGAGCGGCACAACCTGTCTCCCTACATTCGCCTGAACACTCGTTTTCACGAAGCCACATGGGACGAATCCGAAAGCGTCTGGCACGCCACCGCGGGTGAAGGCATGAAAATCCGGGCCCGCCTCCTTGTTTCCGGTATTGGCGGCTTGCACGTCCCCTACTATCCGCAAATTAAAGGAATCGAACGTTTCGCCGGCCCCCAATTTCATTCCTCCACCTGGGACCACAGCATCGAACTGGAGGGCAAAAATGTGGCTGTGGTCGGCACCGGCGCCAGCGCCATTCAATTTGTTCCGCAGATTGCTTCTCGTGCAGGCAAGCTGCTCCTTTTCCAGCGCACTCCCCCGTGGATCGTCCCGCGCATGGATTTTCCCATCGCCGACATTTGGAAACACCGCTTCCGCCGCTTTCCCTTTCTCATGAAAGCCTTTCGCCAGTTTATTTTCTGGCGTCAGGAAATCCGCGTCCTCGGCTTTCTCGGCAATCGCTTTGTCCGGCGCAAAGCCACAGAAATCGCCACCCACAATCTTGAAAAACACATAAAAGATCCAAAACTTCGCGCCGCGCTGAAGCCGAATTACGAACTCGGCTGCAAGCGCGTTCTCGTATCGGATGACTTCTATCCCGCGCTCAAACGCCCCAACGTCGAGTTGGTCACCGAGGCTATCGCCGAAATTCGTCCCAATAGCATCCTCACTGCCGACGGCGTCGAGCGGCCCGTGGATGTCTTGATTCTTGGCACGGGCTTCCGCGCCACGGAACCACTGATCGGCATTCGACTCGTGGGCCGTGGTGGAATCGAGATTCATGATGCATGGCGAGAGCACATGAGCGCGTATCTCGGGGTCACCGTCAGTGGCTTTCCGAATCTGTTTTTGCTGCTCGGCCCCAATACCGGCCTGGGGCACAATTCCGTCGTGCTTATGATTGAAGCTCAGGTGCGCTACGTGATGAGCTGCCTATTCCTGTTAAGACGCCGCAAACGCAAGGTCCTTGAGGTTCGCTCCGATACGCAAAAACAGTTTTTCGCGGAGGTTCAGCGCCGCCTGCAAGGCACTGTCTGGCAATCCGGCGGCTGCAAAAGTTGGTATCAGGATCCGGTCACGGGCGAAAACATGACCCTCTGGCCCCAATCGGTCCTAGCCTACGTCCGCCGCACAAAATACGCTGCGCTTGGCGATTACACGCTCAGTTAGCCGCCGGCGACGGGCCGCGCCGCTCTGTTTGTATCCACTGCGCGCCTGTGCGAAAATGACTTCATAACACGAGGGCACCATGAGCACATCGCTCGGCAAGCACGTCACACTCACCAAACCCGACGACTTCGGCAGTCTGCTCGAAGACGAAGGCATCATTTTCACCACGCTCGATAAAGCCGTGAACTGGGCGCGCAAAAGTTCCATCTGGCCGCTGGGTTTCGGCCTGGCCTGCTGCGCTATCGAGATGATGTCCATGGCTGCCGCCCGTTTTGACGTTGCCCGTTTCGGAGCCGAAGTTTTCCGCCCCTCGCCGCGGCAAGCTGATTTGATGATCGTCGCCGGCCGCCTCTCCCAAAAAATGGCCCCGGTCATCCGCCAGCTCTACGATCAAATGCCGGAGCCAAAGTGGGTGATCTCCATGGGCGCCTGCGCCACGTCCGGCGGCGTCTTCAACAATTACGCCATCGTGCAGGGCTGCAATCAGGTCATTCCCATTGATGTCTACGTTCCCGGCTGCCCGCCGCGCCCCGAAGCCGTTCTCTACGCCATCCTCCAGCTCCAAAAGAAGATCGACAACGAAAAAGGCTCCTTCAAGCGCGCCCTGAATTTGGCCTAGTGACACAGACTTCAGTCCGTGCTCTCTTAACCCACCGCATGCTGAAGGGAATTAAAGAACTCTTTGTAACCCCACTAGCGGTTCTAATCTGTTCAATTCCGCTGCTCCATGGATGCGGCGTGCAGCGCGCGCCTGTCCATCAGCAACCGCTACCCGGCTGGACCCTATCCTGGAGCGACGAATTCTCCACTCCCGACGGCTCTCTCCCCGACCCCTCCAAGTGGACCTACAGCATCGGCGGAGGCGGCTGGGGTAACAACGAACTCGAATACCACACCAACCGCGCCGAAAACGCCCACATCGAAAAGGGCAATCTGGTCATCACCGCCATACAAGAAATCTACACCGGCGCCGACGGCGTAACCCGCAATTACACCGCCGCCCGCCTCAAAACGCAGGGCCGCTTCGCCCAAGCTTACGGTCGCTTCGAAGCTCGTATCAAAATTCCAGAAGGGCAGGGAATCTGGCCCGCTTTCTGGATGATGGGCGAGGACATGCCCACCGTCGGCTGGCCCAAGTGCGGCGAAATCGACATCATGGAAAATATCGGTAAAGAGCCAGGCACCGTTCACGGCACGCTGCACGGTCCACTCCCCACCGGCGGCGCGAGCAATATCTCCGCGTCTTTCAACCTGCCCGACGGAAAACGCTTTGCCGGCGATTTTCATCTCTACGCGATCGAATGGGAGCCCAACGAAATCCGCTTCTACGTTGACGCGAATCTCTTCGCAACATTGAATCGCCAATCGCCCGGCGGAGGCCCGTGGGTTTTCGATCACCCCTTCTTCATCCTGCTAAACGTCGCGGTCGGCGGCGACTGGCCCGGCAATCCTGACGCAACGACGAAATTTCCCCAGTCCATGCTCGTTGACTACGTTCGCGTTTATACTAAGCGCCAGCAGTAGAAACTCCAGCGTTCAAGGATGACCGCCATGTCCAGCACTCCCGATCCCGCACGAGAACTCCTCCGCCACACCGTCGCTACGGTCGCCTATCGCGGAAGCAAAGCTCTCCGCGCCGCGCCGGAAACTTTCGCTTCCTTCACAATCGGCGACAGCCCGCGTACGCCCGCAAAAATCCTCGCCCATATCGGTGACCTCTTCGATTGGGCGCTTGCAATGGCGCGCGGCGAATCCGCTTGGCACGATTCGCAACCCCTGGCTTGGGACGGCGAGGTCCTGCGCTTTTTCGCAACCCTGAAAAAATTCGACGATTATCTCGCATCGCCGGCGCCGCTGCACACTTCCGCCGAAGCCCTCTTTCAAGGCCCCGTTGCCGACGCCTTGACGCATGTCGGCCAACTAGCCATGCTGCGCCGCATCGCTTGCTGCCCCATCAAAGGTGAAAATTATTTCAAAGCGGAAATCGTCGCGGGCCGCGTAGGTCACGAGCAGGCCGCGCCCCGTCGCGAATTTTAAATCGAGACGTAACGCTTCAAATCTTCAGGAAATGTCGAGACGACGGCGGTCCCTCCCGACCAATTCAATTTCGTCCCCGGCGCATGGTGGTCTTTGCGCACGTACCCCATCCCGATCGCGCACTCCAAAAAAGACGGCACCGCCGCGCGCGTGACGAAGCCCACCTCTTTCCCGTCCGCCGTCAAAACCTCGCCGCTCGGCGGCGCGCTCGCCCCATCAAAAATCAGCTCCACGCGCCGCCGGTTCACTTGCCCGCGTGACCGCACCCGCTCGACAATCTCCTGCCCCGTGTAGCATCCTTTCGTATAACTGATGTGCGTTGTCTCCAGTCCCGCCTCATGCGGAATCTGCTTCTCGCCAAAATCATACCCAAACCAAGCCACGCCCTGCGCCAACCGCTGCGCACTCAGCGCCGCATACCCCATCGGCCCCCCGCCATGTTTCTTTACAATCTCCAAAAGCACCTGCCACAATTCCGCCAACCTTTCCCGTTCGCACAAGAACTCACAAACCGCAACTCCACCCGCCGTCCGCCGCGTAACCCAGCCGGGAATCGCACCCACCGCAAGCTCTCGCCGCTCCAACTCCGCCAGCGCAGAAATCTCAATCCCCGCAACCTCGCGCGCAACGGCCGCGGCCTCCGGCCCCTCCAGCCCCAAAGTCCCAAAACGCGCCGTCTCATCCGTCAAAGTCACATCATCCATGATGATGTATTTATCCAGCCACTCGACCAGCCGCTCGCGAATCATCGCGTATGAAACGCAAAACAGCCTGTCCCCCGCCGCGTAAGTCTCCATCTCCGCAAGAATATGCCCCTGCGGATTCAGCAGCAGCGACACATTTCCATGCCCTACCGCAAGCTCCTTGATATTGTTTGTCAAAATCGCATTCAAATACCGCACCCGGTCCGGCCCCGTAAAAGAAAGATAAGCCCGATAATTCTTATCGACCAAAGCCACACTCTTCCGCGCAAATTCCTGCTCGAAGCGCACGTCCGTCCACAGCGTCGGCAAATCGCACCCAAACCAAGTTCCCATCGTCGTACCTGCACTCTTGTGCAATGCAGCAAGCGGCGTCTCAAGCGCTGCGGCAGTCTCCGGCAACGGCATCTCCATCAAAATAAATCCTTCCTCTATGAGCGTAACAAGGTGCTCAGCCAGCCGCGCAGCGGCACAGCCCTGCCGGCGAACCTCAGCGCCCGATTCCAGAATTCACAGCAGGCAATGTTATAATCCAAATGATGAGCGACGCCGTTCCCGCATTCGACGCCGTTTCCCAAGGCCTGATCCACATCACCATTCCCGTGGGAATGCTTCAATGCAATTGCACGATCATCGGCGATCCCATAACGCGCGAAGCCCTTGTTGTTGACCCCGGCGACGAAGTCACCCGCATTCTCGAACTTCTCGGCCGTCACCGCCTTACCGTCAAAGCCATCGTCAGCACTCACGCCCATATTGATCACGTCGGCGGCCTCAGCAAGCTGCGCCAGTACACCGGCGCTCCCATCCTCATGCATCGCGATGATCTCCCGCTCTATCAAGGCATGGAGGTGCAGGCTGCCTTCCTCGGCGTTGCTACGCCAGAGATCACCGATGTGGATCAACTCTTGAAAGAGGGCGACGCCCTTCGCTGGGGCTCCTTCGAAGCCAGCGTCATGCATACTCCCGGCCACACTCCGGGAAGCGTTTGCCTCTACCTGCCCAAGGGTTCCGGCGAAATCGTGATTCCCGCGCCGCGCCTTTTTGCTGGCGACACTCTCTTCGCCGGCAGCATCGGCCGCACCGATCTCTGGGGCGGCTCGATGGATCAGATCACCGACTCCATCCACGGCAAACTCATGCAACTACCCGACGATACAATCGTGCACCCCGGCCACGGCCCGTTAACCACCATCGGCCAGGAACGCAACACCAATCCCTTCCTGATCCACACGTAACGAAGCGCTAAATTCCAGGAAGTCACGATTCACCAGTCGCGAATCCGCTGCTCACGATTTACTACCCGCGACTCGCTTCCTTTTCAATTCTTCCATCACGGCCTGTACCAACTGCTTCGCGTGTTCCAGCTCCTGCGCAATAATCCGCAGGTCCATCGCAGGCACCATCGGGTTCCGCTGGCTTGTGCAATAGACCCCGTGCTGCCCCACAAGCACCAGCGCATTCGTCATCCGATCGAGCGAAACCGCCAGCCGTCCGCGTTCACGCCCGTACATCTGCTCAAAATGTTCCAACTCCTCTTTATGCTCTTCAAACGCGTTCATAAACCTGATTCCTCGGCGTCTTTCACTCTCAAACTTGCTGCCCCAGACGGTTGCACTTCGGGCACACTCAGCACGCACCAAACTTTACCGCATGCCGTGCTCGGAACATAATCCGCTGAAGCCAATCAGGGGCGTTTAACGCGCTTCTCCTGATGTTTCATCGACTCTTAGGGTAACGCGACAGGCCCTCGGCGAGTTCGGTAAAAGTTTGGCTGGAGCAATCTGACAATGCGACGATCCGACTTGGTGCAGCACAAGGAAAAGGAGAAGGGCGCTACGACGCGCACTTCCCAAATCGTGTTCGGCGAGCGGCAGCATCTGCTGCGTGTTCTCGACTCGCTCGAAGGCACCGATCTGCCGATCGCTCGCATGCAACAGGAGCGCCGCGTTCTCGAAGAACTCATCCACGCCCGCAGCCGTGAACTCAACCAGATCAATACCGCCTGGGACGAAAAAATTGGCCTCGTCCTCAGCGCCGATGCCAAACCGGAAATGCTCGAGAAGCTTGTCAAGCAGGCTCCCGAAGAGGATTTTTATCTCCTGCGCCTCATTAGCGAGCACCCGCGCGCCAACGCCAAGACCTTAAACAAGCTCGCGAAACATCCGTATGGCGCTATCCGCGAAAACGTCGCTCGTCATCCCAACGCCGACGCTGGCACCTTGACCTGGCTAAGCCGCGATCGCAGCCAACCTCTCTGGTACCTCGTAGCTTTCAATCCCAACACCCCCACGCCTCTACAGCGCCGCCTCCGCGACCGCCTCAAAAAACTTGGCGAAAATCAACTCTCCCGCTAGCCCGCGTCAAGAAGTGCGCAGTGCGGCAACTTGCTGCCGCTTAGGGATAGGCCGTACCCCAACGCCGAACATAGCAGCCGAAGATAGTAGAATGGCGCGACTCTATTTCCTTAAGGGGTCTCTACTCTGCGTAACCGCAAGCGAGAAAGAAGATGACGGGCGAGACGCGCGAGCCATCGTCAGGCTTGGAGTTCGTGCGCGCCAGAAAATGGGCCATCCTGGCGCTCTCGCTGGCAATGATCGTCCCCTGCCTCTGGCACCGCCACATCGAAGCCGGCGACCTCGGCAGCCACGTCTACAACGCCTGGCTCGCCCAGCTAATCGAAAAAGGCCAGGCCCCAGGCCTCTACATCGCCCGCCAATGGAACAACGTTCTCTTCGACTGGCTCTTGCTCCACACTGCCAATCTTCTCGGTTTTGCCGCTGCGGAAAAAATTGTAGTCTCTGCCTCTGTCCTGATTTTTTTCTGGGGGATTTTCGCTTTCCTCGCCGCATCCAGCGGCCGTCCTCCGTGGTTCCTCTCTCCCTGCATCGCCATGCTAGCTTACGGTTTTTCTTTCAACATGGGTTTCTTCAACTACTACTTGTCCATCGGCTTGGCCGCATTCAGCCTTGCCTTATTCTGGCGGGGCAGGGGATTGGATCGTTTGCTCGCATTGGCGCTCTTGCCGTTCGTTTGTTTGGCTCATCCCATCGGATTTCTCTGGCTTGTAGGCACGGCGCTGTACGTCGTGCTCTCGCGAAACCTCCCGAAGTGGTGGAACTGGGCGGTGCCAGCCTCAGCCGTTGTCTTCCTTTTCGCCACGCGATGGTATTTAGCCCATCGCGTCACGTTCCCCGTTGATTGGATGGACTCCCCGTTCTATCTTCTGAACGGCGCCGACCAATTGGCTCTCTTTGGTGATCGCTATGTTCACCTCGCCTGGATTGCCGCGATCTTCGGGATCGTCTCGTTCGTCTTTCAAGTGCGCGCCTCGCGCACCGACGCGGACGCTCGCAAGTCCTTGCTTCTGCCTCTTCAGTTCTACGTCATTGCTTTCTGCGCAACGGCTCTTCTCCCCGAGGATCTCCGCCCGTCGCTCACCGGAGGCTGGATTGGCCTGCTCGTTGTGCGCCTCACGGCCATCTCCGCAATCTTCGGTCTCGGCGTCTTGGCCTGCCTCAAGCCCATGCGATGGCAATGCGTCGGCTTTGCGGCTATTGCCGTGGTCTACTTCGTCTTCCTCTACCAGGACACACAGTCCCTGAACCGCATGGAGTCCAACGCGGAAAAACTTTTTGACTCTCTGCCCTATGGCACACGCATCATTCCAACCATCGGCGCGCCCGAGGACTCTCGTATCCAATTCATCGGCCACCTCGTGGATCGCGCCTGTATTCACCGCTGTTTTACCTACTCCAATTACGAGCCCTCCTCCGGCCAGTTCCGTGTCCGCGCCCGAAAGGGAAGCCCTCTAGCGACCGACTCCGCCGATGATTCCTCGGACATGGAGGGCGGCTCGTACGAGGTCCAGGACACGGACCTTCCTCTCTTCCAAATCTATCAGTGCGACGAGTCCGACCCCACCAAACTCTGCCTGCACAAACTGGTCGAGGGCGAAACAACCGGTCAGGTCGGGTTGCACCCGCCGGTGGCTCCGAAGCCGGACGACTCTTCGAAGTAGACAAATTGGCTCTTGCAGCAGTCCAATTTCATGTAAAATTGGCTCAGGGTGAGAGACAATGTTGCCGCTGCATCTCCAGCCTGAGAGCCACGTTCCCCTGTACGTCCAGCTTCGCGATCAGTTGCGCGCCCTCGTTCATGCGGGCGACCTGCGTCCCGGCGACCGCATCCCCGCTAGCCGCGAACTCGCCACCATGCTCGGTGTTCACCGCACCACGGTTGCCAACGCCTATGCCGAACTGGAATCGGAGGGCCTCATTCAGGGCCACGTTGGCCGCGGCACCTACATCAAGGGCAATGGAAATGGACTTACGCTGACCCCGCCTGCGCCACCCGTTCTGAACGGCGGCGAAGGCATACGTTGGGAGTTGCTGTTTGCCGATGAACGCGGCGAAGAAGCCCTCAGCCGGCTTACGGCCAGCGCCCCCGAAAATGCGCTTTCCTTCGTTATGGCGCGTCCAGCCGAAGAGTTCTTTCCTGTCGAGGAATTGCAGCTCTGTGTGAATGCCGTGCTGCGCCGCGAAGCCACCGACGTTCTAAAGCTGGGCCCCTCGGATGGCTATGCCCCCTTGAAGGAAGCTCTCCTCGAACTCCTTCGCACCGAAGGAATTCCTGCGAAAGACGAAAATCTTCTGATCACCGACGGCTGCCAGCAGTCGCTGGACATCATCAGCAAAGCGTTTGTGCGGCCCGGCGATACAGTGATTCTGGAGAATCCCACGTATCCCGGCGCGATGGCCATTTTTCACGGCGCCCGCGCAAGGTGTCTTGGCGTCCCCGTGCAGACGCGTCTCGAACCTGGCGCGACGCTGGGAATTGATCTGGAGGCGTTGGAGGCCACGCTTGCAGCCAATCGCGTGAAGCTGATCGTCCTCACTCCAGACTTTCAGAATCCCACCGGCGCCTCGATGCCGTTATCCTCGCGCCGCAAAGTTCTTGCACTTGCCGGACGCTATCAGGTTCCCGTCGTCGAGGATCATATTTACGCGCGCTTGCACGCACGCGACGAACGCGTTCCTTCGCTCAAGCAACTCGACCGCGCCAACATCGTCATTCACATTGATAGCTTTGCGAAGGTCGCGTTTCCGGGATTGCGCGTTGGCTGGATTGTTGCGCCGGCCACCGCGATCGAGCGTTTGCGCATCGTCAAGCAAACCACCGATCTGCACACCGACCAGCTCGCGCAAGCAACGCTCGCCGAATTCCTGCGCCGCGGTCTCTTTACAAAACACCTTGCGAAGATGCGCAAAGTGTACGCGTCGCGTCTGGCAGCCATAGACGACGCGCTGCGTAAGCACATGCCCGAGGACACGCGCTGGACTCGTCCGGACGGCGGAATGTGCATGTGGCTCGAGCTTCCGCCTGGATTTGACGCCAGCGAACTGCTGATTCACGCGAAGGAGCGCGGCGTCCTCTTCGCACCCGGACGTTATTTCTATGTGCAGAATCCGCTGCCCAACACGCTGCGGTTTGGCTACGCTGGTCTGGATGAGAAACAGATTGCACGCGGCGTTGCCACTCTGGCGGATATCCTGCGGATCGAGATGCGCAAGCGCCAGCGCGGTGTCCGCCGCGCGGAGCGCAGCCGCGTTGCGCTCGTGTGATGCCGCCGAGCATCTAATGGGAGAAGCGGTAAGTTAAGAAGCGTGGAAGCAAGAAATAAAGCAGCAAAGCGGAACCAATAACCAAGGAAGAGTCGAGAGGCGGACCGAATTTGACGGACAAAATTACGCTGGCTCCGAACCCGGCGAACAAGTGTTTTGGCTGTGGCGGCGCGAACGACGCCGGGATGAAGCTCACGTTTGAGCAGGATAACGTCAACCGGAGGATTGTGGGGCGGTTCGTTTTGGGTGCGGCGTATCAAGGCGGAGCGGGAATGGGGCATGGGGGAATCATTGCGCTGCTTCTGGACGAAGCGATGGGGAAGGCTTGCCGCTTTCGCGAAGCTCGGGCCGTGACGGCGGAGATGACCGTGCAATATCTGAAGCCAGTGAAAGTTGACGAAGAGATTGTGGTGGAGGGTTACGAAGCGGAAGAGCCGAAGGGACGGAATCTGTTTCTCGCGGCGGAGATTCGCAACGGCGCTGGAGACATTTTGGCGCGCGGGAAGGGAAGATTTGTTGTCGTCGGCCAGAAATCGCATTAAGGCCGCGAAGCGAACCGGAGAATTTGTCAGGGCGTGGCGCTAAAGGATCTGGCGCGAAAAGGTACAGTGCTGACGAATCTGGAGCGAAGAAAGTTTAGAGTCGAAAAGTTTGCAGTGGAAGAGTTTGGCGCTGAGAAATGCGCTGATGAATTCTGAACAGGTAAGATTTTGAACCGAGAGGAGAAGTGAGATGGATCCCAAGAAAGTGAATGGAAGCGGCGGGGCAAACGAGTGGCGCGTGAAAGTCGGCCTGGCGGAGATGCTGAAGGGCGGCGTCATCATGGACGTGACCAACGCCGAGCAGGCGAAAATCGCGGAAAAGGCAGGCGCTTGCGCCGTGATGGCTCTGGAGCGCGTGCCGTCGGATATTCGCAAAGAGGGCGGCGTTGCGCGCATGGCCTCTATCAAGGTCATTCGCGAGATCATGCAGACCGTGACCATTCCAGTGATGGCCAAAGTTCGCATCGGGCACTTTGCCGAGGCGGAAGTGCTTCAAGCGCTCGAAGTAGACTTTATCGATGAAAGCGAAGTGCTGACTCCCGCCGACGAAGAAAATCACGTCTGGAAGCATGATTTCCGTGTGCCGTTCGTTTGCGGCGCGCGCAATCTTGGCGAAGCCCTGCGGCGCATCGCGGAGGGCGCGGCGATGATTCGCACCAAGGGCGAGGCGGGTTCCGGCAACGTGGTGGAGGCTGTTCGCCACATGCGCACCATCGTCAGCCAGATGAAGAAGCTGACGACGATGCGCGACGATGAATTGATGCACGAGGCGAAAGAGCTCGGCGCCCCGCTCGAGCTGATTCGCCAGATTGCCAAGACCGGGAAATTGCCTGTGCCAAATTTTTCCGCGGGCGGCATCGCTACTCCGGCGGACGCGGCGCTGGTGCGGCGTCTTGGCGCGGAAGCTGTGTTTGTCGGGTCGGGTATTTTTAAGTCCAGCGATCCGGAAACGCGCGCAAAGGCTGTTGTTAAGGCCACGACGCACTTTGAGGATCCGAAGGCGGTTCTTGAAGCCAGTGAAGAGCTGGGAGAGGCTATGCCCGGGATCGATGTGCGCCAGCTTGAACAGAAGGACATGCTATCGACACGCGGTTGGTAGAGCATTTCGTCTGAATCGTTCGCGGGAATCAAGACGGGGCACGGCATGCCTTGCCCCTAATAACACCTGGCGTCTGAGGGGTGCCAACCGAAAGTCTATCGGTGCCCGCATATCAAGTTCATGGAGTTGTGTGGTGAAGATTGGGATTTTGGCTGTTCAAGGAGACTTTGAAGCGCATGGGGCGATGCTTGCGAATCTCGGCGTCGCGACCGTGGAGGTGCGCACGGTTGAGGATCTGGCCGGATGTGACGGGTTGATTCTGCCCGGCGGCGAGAGCACTACACAGCTCCAGTTCCTGCAGGAGGAAGGCTTATACGACGCCGTCAAGCAATTTGCGGCCGATGGCGGAGCTATCTTTGGAACTTGTGCCGGTGCGATTTTGCTGGCGAGGGAAGTCAAGAATCCTGGGCAAGCCTCTCTCGGATTGCTGGACATGACGGTTTTGCGCAACGCTTACGGGCGACAATTGGCCAGCGACGTCTTCTTTGGCCCCAGCAAGTTGACGGATGTGCCGATCGAAATGGTGTTTATCCGCGCTCCGATCATTGAGAGCGCGGGTTCCGGTGTTGAGGTTCTCGCGGAATACGAAGGCAAGCCAGTTCTGGTGCAGAAGGGCAACGTAATGGCGGCGACGTTTCATCCAGAGCTGACCGAAGACAACACAGTGCACAAACACTTCCTGGAGTTGGCCGGGCCAAACCGGTCAACTGCGCCTCGTTAGCCGAATAGAACCTCTTCTTTTATTTGGTAAGAATTGGCGAGTGATTAGTGGCGAGTGACTCTCGAATTTTGTGATCTGCGTGTTTGGCAGATTCAGTAGGGCTGTTTCACCAGGGGATCGGGCCGGCGGTCTCGAAGAAGCCACCGGTTGGTCCGTCCTCGAGCAGGGATAGCCGGACGATCTCGGCGGATCCTTCCTGCACGGTCTGGTGGCCGCGGTTCTGATTGATGTCGGTCGCGGTATAGCCGGGATTGACGGCGTTCACGGCGATGCGGTCCTGTTTCAACTCGAGCGCCAGTTGCACGGTAAACATGCTCATTGCCGCCTTTGAGGAGCAGTAACCCAGTAAGGACCACTGGAGGTCCCATGGCGGGTTGGCGTTCCGCGCGATGGACCCCAACCCGCTGGAAACGTTGATGATCCTAGCGGCTTTGGACTTGCGCAACAGAGGAAGCATGGCTTGCGTTACGGTGACAACTCCGAAAAAGTTTGTGCGCATTACGCGCTCGATGGCGGCGACACTGGCCACGCTCGCTCGCCCATCCTGCTGATCAACGATGCCGGCGTTATTCACCAGCGCGTCCAGCCATCCAAACTGGGCCTTAATCTTTGCAGCTGCCGCTGAAATGGTTTGCGGCTCGGTCACATCGAGCGGCACAAAGTGGGCATCGGCCTTTTCGGCGCGCAGTTTCGACTCGGCGGCGCGGCCCAGATCGGAATTGCGCGCGCCCAGCAAGACTGTCCAGCCGGCCTTGCCTAACTCGCGCGCCGTCTCGAGCCCGATGCCTTTGTTGGCACCGGTGATCAATGCAATTTTCTTCCCTGTTGGCATGCTTTTGTCTCCTCAGAAGAATAGATGAAACATTCTTCGTTTTTGGCACGCGCAATGGAGGGTCGAGGTTGCGGCGAGCCGGCTAACGGGGCTACGCTGGATTTAACGGAGGGTGGCCGTGTTTGGGACAGGGGCCACGTCGAGGAAATGAAGAAAGGCCGGGTCAAAGTGCTGTTTGTGTGCATTGGGAATGCTTGCCGCAGCCCTATGGCGGAGGCTATTGCGCGGCGGGACCATGAGGATGTTATGGAAGTTTGCAGCGCCGGGCTGGCGCCGCTAGGCCGCGTCGAGGAAATGACAAAGCGGACGCTTGCTGACAATGGGTATCCATCGGAGGGACTGGAATCCAAGAAGATTTTTCTTCAAACGTTCGAGGAAGCGGATCTGGTCGTGAATATGAGCGGGCGGGAAAAGGGAATTGCTTTCGACGATCCCAGCAAAGTAGAGGATTGGCAAGTGGAAGATCCTTATGGCGAGGATGCGGAGGTTTATCAGAGAATCTTCAAGGACATTGAGAAACGGGTGGGCAAACTGGCGGAGCAGTTGCGAAGGGCCCGAAGCGGGGGGACGCCGGCTCGAAAAATCCGTGGTAAAGAAACTCGCGAGCGGTGAACTGCGGTTGAGGAGAAAAGTTTGAGGCGGGAGAAAACCAGCGTATCGCAGGAAGATTATCTGAAGGCTATTTGGGAAATGCTGGAAGAGGACCAGACGCCAATCAGCGCGCGGCTGGCGGAGGAGCTGAATGTGACGCCTCCGGCGGTTACGGCGGCGCTGAAGCGGATGACGCGAGATGGGCACGTTCGCGTGGAGCGCAGCGGACGGATTGATCTGACGCGCAAAGGGCGAACTGTGGCAGAGAGGCTGGCGCTGCGGCATCAGTTGGCGGAAATGCTGCTTACGGAAGTGATTGGACTGAACTGGGCGAAGGCTCACGACGAGGCAGAGCGGCTGGAGCATGGGATTTCGCCGGAAGTTGAGGCGCTGCTACTGAAGCGTTTTGGGAATATGAAAACTTGCCCGCATGGAGTGCCGATGCGGGGCGGAGTTGCGAAACTGAGGAGCCAGGGGGCGGTGCTTTTGGCGGATTTGCGGGCGGATGAGAATGCGGAGATTCTTTGCGTTTATGAGAAGGACGGGCAGTTTTTGGAATTTTTGGAGGGGTTGCGGTTGCGGCCTTCGACCAGGGTGGAAGTTTTGAAGAAAGAGTATGACGAGACGATGACGTTGCGGTCGGAGGGAAGGACTATGCATTTGGGGAAGCCGGCGACGTCGAGGATTTGGGTGCGGCGGATGAATTAGAAACAATACGATGAATCGGATGCATCTCGTTTTGCTCAGAGGAAGCCGCATTCTTCTTCTCCCATCCCTTCTACTGACGTCGCTCCGTGCGACCGCGCAACAATCACAGGAGATACCTTCACATCCCCCAGCATCATTCAGCGCAGAAGACGATAAGTTTCCGGGAGCGGTGCCACTACCGGAGTGTGTCCGTAATTTGCTAGCCAGCGACCGACACGTCCTCAACCCACGCAAATACGAGCAGCTCTCTCCTGAGCAACTTCCCGCAGACTGGTTCACCGCCGCTGAGCAAGATCTCGGGCAATCTCGGGGAGCGCTTTTCGTTGTAATGGGCGCGAGGGTGAGGCGGGGCGCAAACATCAATCCGTTCTGGATCTTTCAGCGTACTTCGAATTCCTGGGCCCTCTGGTGAGTGTCGCGGCCCACGATCTTGAACTTCTTAGTGCAAAAAGCGACGGCCTGCCAGACATCAAGATCGTCGCTTACACGGCTGTTCGTTCTTTCGAAAATCGATACAACTTTGATGGACAAAAGTACCAGCCAGCAAGGCGCACATCCCTGCCCATCGGCGAAGAAATCCCGCGCAACGTTTCTGACTTTGAGACACGAGCGCCAGTAATTCAAGAAGCTGGAGAGAATCCCGACTCGGTATTTACTGAAGCTCGCGCCTGGTTGTGGCAGCAATGGAAGCTAAAGAAACCGTCCTACCTGGGAGTTATGCTTCATTCCAAAGAGGGGGACGAGACAACCACGACCTACTTCATCAGAAAGAGCGGCGGCAATTTAGAAGTGATGATTCTGAAGCATCGAGTGTCTGTTGACCGTGTTCCACACCCTGGTAGTCGCAGGCCGGCCATAGATGAAATTGATGTCGTCGCGGCACATGTCGAGCGACGGATGGCTTTGAAGGATAGTTCGGATCGGCAGACGAGCATTTCAGATGACCAGAAAGCATTGCCGGACTCTTACGAGATCTATTTTAACGACGATGCGGGGAACGACCTGGCCGTCTTGCAATTCCTAGAGAGCAGATTGATTGTTTGCGCCTGGGTAAGTCGGGCAACGCAGTGCTGTGCCCCTACAGGAGACGGCCGGTTAATTGCGCTGATCGAGGAGGGTTTTTAGGCGGGCGTAGCCGGATTTGCTGACTGGCAGGCGCGTGCCGTCGGCGAGGATGGCGATGCGGCTGTCCTTGGTGTAGGGCTCGATGCGGACTACACGTTCGAAATTCAGAAGGTAAGAGCGATGGATGCGGACGAAACGGTCCGGATCGAGGCAGGCCTCGAGGCTTGCGATCGTTTGTTGCTTTAAGTGCTTTTTGCCCTCACTGGCGAGTGCTACGTAATCATCCTGGGCTTCGGCGTAGTCGAGTTTTGCAGCCGGGATGAGTGTGACGCGGGTGCCGTCGCGGACTACGATGCGTTCGAGGAATTGTTTTGGAGCGCGGGCGGCCGCGGCCAGATCGGCAGCCGGGGGAAGTTTGTCGCCGAGGCGGGATTTGGCGCGTTCGAGGGCGGCCTCGAAGCGATCGCGGCCAATGGGTTTCAGAAGATAATCCACGGCGTGGACTTCGAAGGCACGCATGGCGTATTGATCGTAAGCGGTAATGAAGATCACGGCGGTTTCTGTGCCGATTAGTTCGAGGACGTCGAAGCCGGAGAGTTTGGGCATTTGGACGTCGAGAAAAATGAGATCGGGTTTGTGTTCGGCAACAGCTTTTACGGCTTCAAAGCCGTTGCCACATTCGGCGGCGACTTCGATTTCGGGATGCGATTGGACTAGTTCTCGAAGAACGAGGCGGGCGAGATCTTCGTCATCAACAATCAGGGCGCGAATTTTCTTTTCGACCATGGCGCTTAGCCCTTTACCTCTGTTACCTCGGATGGAAAAGACAACTCCACCTTAAATTTTCCATTTTCAGCGCTGACCCTCATATTTGCGTCTTTGCCGTAACGGGCTTCGAGACGTTGGCGGACATTTTTGAGGCCCAGACCGCCCTTGTGCGTGGGTGTGGATTCAGCGTCGAAGGTATTTTCGACCGCCAGGGAAACGCGGCCGTTGTCGCCGTGGCCAGAGAGCCGCACCGTGCCGCCTTCGGGGAGATTGGCAATGCCGTGGGTGACGGCGTTCTCAACGAGCGGCTGCAGAAGAAGAGGCGGCAATTGGATGGCGCTGGAGACTTCTTTCATATCTTCTTCCATTTGAAGGCGAGAGCCGAAGCGAACTTTTTCGATAGCGAGATAGCGATGGAGGAGGGAGAGCTCTTCGGAAAGAGGGACACTGGTTTTTTCGCCAAGGCCCAGGGTCATGCGGAGAAATTCGGCGAGAAGAATGCACATTTCGCGAGCTCTTGCGGGATCCACACTGGTGAGCGCGCTGATGGAGTTGAGGCTGTTAAAAAGAAAGTGGGGATTCACCTGGGCTTTGAGGGCTTTCAACTCGGCGTCGCGCGCGAAGATGCTTGTTTCCAGAACGCGAGCCTCCGCTTTGCTGGAATCCTCGAGCGCCAGAATTACATAGTGAGCAGCGACGGAAAGCAGATAGAGGAGGAAACCCAGGCCGAAGAGGACCGGGACTTGCGGCTTGAAGAGCTCATCGAGGCCTTGGAACGAGGGCAGCTGCGCGAGACTGTAAGCGAGAAGGCGGGCGAGTTCGACCCACAGGAAGCTGATCGTGACGGCCGCGGCCAGGTGCATGACCCGGGTGCGCAGAACGGGAGCGTTTTTCAGTGGCGCGGCCTTGCACATGTACCATGCGGAAAGACAGACGAACTGGTAGATCAGGCAAAGCGGAATGATGAGAACGGAGGCATTCCACCAACCGAGCTTGCCCGGGACGGCCATTAAAGCGATGAGGATTCCGGCTATTGGGGACCAAGCGGACAAGTAGATGACGTAACGGCTGATGGGTTTGAGGAGTGGATGCATTGAGCTGGCTTAGTTTCTAATCTCGACGCCTCCGAAGACGATCTGGCCCGTGACGATGAGTGTCTTTCGCTTGCCGCCGACGGAGTCGTCGATTTTGGTCTGGCGGGTCTTGTCCTCAAGCGCGCCAAAGAGGGGGAGGCTGCGAGACTCGACGTACCACGTTTCCGGGACGCGGATTTCGACGCCGCCGAAGATGCAGCTAACTTCGAGGATAGCCTCGTCGTCCATATCTGCCTCGCTGAAGTCCAGCTCGACGCCGCCGAAAATGCAATTGACTCTGCCGCCCTGGAAGTGTTGGCCGGAGTAACGGCGCTCGCAGCCGGAGAAGACAGCCATGGCATTGAAGGACAGAGGATCATTGTTGGCCTGGTTCATTTGTTCGCGAAAAGCCTTGACGGCATCGGGATCGGTCCAGTTGATCCCGGCCTTTTTGAAGGCCAGGAAGCGAGATTCGAGGGACCCCCAGATCAGAAGCACGCCGACGGCGATGATTGCCAGAGGCCAGATAGCCGCGAAGGTGAGGTGAATCAAGCCAAGTTTGTCCGTCTGAAGAAGCAGTCCGGCAATGATGCAAATGAATCCGAAACTGCGGCCATTTTGCGTGGTCATGTTCATTACGCCGAAGATGACGATCAGCAGGGGCCAGAAGCGGTAGACCTCACCGAAAGGGAGGATATTCAAGTTGCTCAGAAGCAGCGCCACGCCGATAGAAACGACGATGAGGCCCCAGATAAAACCCCAGCGGAAGTCACCGAGCAGCAGGACCTTGGGTCCTACTATCTTTGGTTCGCGCGGATCATGCTGCCGGCCCATTAATTGTCTCCCCCGAACGAAACGATGTAGATCTGTGCGTCGCGTGGAGCAACTTCGGTTGAGCGCCTATCCCAAAGAATGCCGCCAATCACCATAAGGGCGAGCGCCGAGAATAATACCAAGATACGAGAGATTATAGAGACGTAGTCTATCTGCTGCAGGAGGATGACGCGAGCAGCCTGGAGAATGGAGAGACCGACGGTTGGAATCAGGCTGGAGAGACCGTGGCTGGCGCTATCGAGGAGTGGTTCGAAGGACGGTGCCAGGAACGCGAGATCGGCCAAAAGGAACGCCAAGCCCAAGATTATCAAGGCTTTTGCGATGTAGCGTCGTTCTGTGTTTGCGGCTGGTTTGTTTGCGGCCATGTGCGCCCCCTGGTCGGACTGTTCTCTGACCATGGGCAGATTACGAGGCGCCGCGGAGGGGTGCATTGGGTATTCGGCGAGCGGGGCGGAATTACCGGCGAATGGCGACTGGCATCGGCGAGAATGGCGTTGTGCCGGAACGTTGTACCGGGAAGAGGAGCCGGGGCTTGTTCTGAGAAGACCCCAGCTCCCTCTTGCTATTTCTACTGACACACCATATGGTAGGCGGCAAGAAGTGGTGGATTTTCAGCCTGTTGGTTGAGCAAAACTTGCGAGGGACGGAGACTGTTTTGAACATGGAAACCGGGCAAGCTCTACGTGCGGAGCGCTGGCGGTGGATTTTGTATGTCGCGCTGGCGATTGCAGGCGGCCTGCTGACTTTTGTGGGAGCTAGGGCGCAGCAGAAAGCCACAGATGATGCGACCTTCCGCAAGCTGATTGACAATTATTGCGCGGCGTGGAGCACAGGAAACGCCGACAGTCCGGCGCGATTTTATGCACAAGAGGATGGGCTGGTTTTCTATGACATTGCGCCGTTCGCTTACCACGGCTGGAAGGAATATCACGACGGCGTGAAGAAAGAGTTTTTTGACAATATGGCGAGCGGGACGCTGACTGCCGGCAATGACCTGAAAGTGAGACGGCATGGAACGGTGGCCTGGACGACGGTGTCCATGCATTTTTCCGAGAAAACAAAGGACGGTAAGACCACGGAAACAGAGATTCGGTATACCGGGATTTGGGAGCATCGCCCCGCTGGATGGGTGATTGTTCATGAGCATTTGTCGGCGCCTCTGGGAGGGAATTAGGGCCGAGAAGAGGGAATTAAAGTAAGAAAAAGCTTGGGACCTGGTTTTAGATAGAGCTCGTGCAAGACCATGTTGAAGACACTGGGGTACTACTGGAACGTTGCACGCGGGTATCGCTTCAAACCCTGGAAGAGTCCTTATTTGCGATGGCGTTTTGAGACTTTTCTTGGACCGGAAGCAGCCAATCTGGACGCACGGAAATTTCTTCGGCTGTCGTGGAAGTATCGCGCGAACATGATGAGTTTTGTGGACTGGGCCGCGGAGCGGCGGCGAGTCCAGCGAGACGCGCGACGGCACGCCTAGCATTACCAAATCGATAAAAAACGGAACGTCCGAATCGTGGTTGTTTGTCGATGCGGGCGTATACTGACGGTGGAAGGAGGGTCATGGCGTGAGCGAATTGACGATCCTCCAGAAGACTATGCGGTTGCACGAAGCACGCTGGTGGGAGCCGGAGAACGGCGGGCGCGCGCACTGCTACCTATGCCCGCGGCATTGCCGTATTCATCCGGGACAAGCGGGATTTTGTTTTATCCGCGTGAATCAGGGCGGAAAGCTGTACAGTCTGGGCTATGGAGCGCCGGCTGCCTTGCAAGTGGATCCCATTGAAAAGAAGCCGCTGAATCATTTTTTGCCGGGGACACGTGTGTTTAGCATGGGGACGGCTGGTTGCAACATGGGGTGCTTTTTTTGCCAGAACTGGGATATTTCGAAGTCTCGACAGGATCAGGTGCGTTCGCAGGCTGTGACGGCGGAAGATGTGCCTTTGCTGGCGTTGCAGCATGGTTGCGATTCGATCGCGTTTACCTATAACGAACCGACGATCTGGGGCGAATATGTGATTGATATTTGCGCAGCGGCCCGGGAATACGGGCTAAAGACAGTGATGGTTTCGAATGGCTACATTACGCATGAGGCTTTTCGAGATATTTATGCTCAGGTGGATGCGGCGAACATTGATTTGAAGGCGTTTACGGAGGGTTTTTACGGGAAGATTACTTTGACGCATCTGGAGCCCGTGCTGGAGACGCTGGAATGGCTGAAGAATGAGACGAAAGTCTGGTTTGAGATCACGAATTTGATGATTCCGACTTTGAACGATGATGCCGGGGAGACACGCAGACTGGCGGAGTGGATTTTGGGGCGGCTCGGGCCGGATGTGCCGCTGCATTTCACGGCGTTTCATCCGGATTTCAAGCTGCGGGACAAGGCGAGGACACCGCCGGAGACCCTGCACCGAGCGCGCGCGATGGCTCGGGAAGTGGGGCTGAACTATGTGTATGAAGGAAATATTTACAGCGATGGAGCGCATACAGCGTGCGCTGGTTGTGGCGAGTTGCTGATACGCCGGTCGTGGCACGAGGTGATCGAGAATCGGCTGGTGGATGGAGCCTGCCCGAAATGCTTGCTGGCGATCCCTGGTGTGTGGAGCAAGTCTGCTGGGCAACAGCGGTTGTCAAAAATGGGACGCAGCACAGAGGAGAAATACGGTCATTTGAATTTGTAAGTTTTGATTTTTTTTTCCCCGCGATGGTCCGCGCGGATTGATCCTCCCGAGCAGGGGAGCAGCAATGCAGTGCTCCTACAAGTGCGTGCAAGTGAATGTTAAGCGCGTTAACGCGGATGGAACGAGTAGAAACCGGGGCCTACGCGCATGCCGTGGTGCCAGATGACGGGGAATGCCCCCCACGCAAGTGTGCCGATGACGGCTTGACCGGCGCTTAATGGGAGGATGTTGCGCTCGCGCAGGAAGAGCCAGCTCATTGCCGCGCCTCCGACGAAGGTTAGTGGAACGAGAACGGGATTTGGCCAGTGCAGCGCGGCGAAGACGGCGGCGGCGACGAATGCGGTCCAGTGCCGCGATTCGAGGGAATATTGAAGGCGGTTCGAGAGGTAGGAATTAAGCGCTACCTGCTGGAAGACGCAGAAGGCGGCGTAGTTGAGGAAATGGCGCGCGTCAACCAAATGATGCGGAAAGCGATGGAAAGTCCCAAGCAATAGGCCGACGCCAGCGGTCAGAGCAACCATGGCGACGAAAACCCAGGCTCCCTGGCGGGTCGCCGGCCACAGGTTGTCAACGCGCCAGCCCAGCGTTTGGAAATTGTCGCGGTGGAGGATGGCGCTGACGAGAAGCCAGACAGGGAAGACAAGCACGGACTTTGGGTAGCCCGCTTGAAGACGCCAGATATAGCAAGCGATGTATCCTGCGAGGGCAAACGCTTCGAGGAAGGTGAGAACCCGGTAGCTAGTTTTGGACATCAGTGTCGGAAGCGAAGAGCGATGGGTCATCCGAGCCGCCCAGCTTCAGCAGGCGGAGAGTGCTTTCAAACAATTGTTCGATTTCGGCTTCGCTGGCAAGTTTCGGGGCCAAGAGCTTCTCCAAATTGAAGACCGCAAATCCGCGTTCGATCACTAGGGCTGGCAACGAAGCCCTGAGTTGCTTTGAGCTGATGAGACCTGCCGCCAGAATCTCTTCAAAAACGACGCGCCGCATCGCATCTGAAAAATCCCGGGGATGAAGGAGACGGCAAATCTCCAGGCGCGTGCCGGGCTTAACCAACACCGAGCATAACAGACGAAGGGTGTCGCGCTCCATCTGATCGCGGTCTTGGGGTGCAGGTGTTGGTTTGGCTTTCATAGCGTGTTGATGGTAGAAAAAAGTCTACAGCTACTGCTCACAGCTCAGAAAACGCTTACGCGGTGGACGCGGAGAAGAGGTGACGCGGCTTCAGAAGCTCTAGCGGTGCGCGCACGCGATTTTGCTATCCTCCGGTTTCGGCTGAGCATCTGAAGTAGAACAGTCATCGTAAATGAGATGACGGATGATGGAATGAGGTTGCGTTTAGGGAGCGCATGGCATGGAGACACGGCACCGGGTCATGATTCTGGGGGGCGGATTTGGCGGGCTGAATGCGGCGCTGAAATTCAAGCGGGCGCCGGTAGACGTGACGCTGATTGACAAGAGAAACTTTCACCTATTCCAACCTCTGATGTACCAGGTTGCGACGGGATCTCTTTCCCCAGGAGAGATTTCGGCGCCGTTACGAGGAGTTTTGAGCCGTCAGAAAAATACGCAAGTCTTGCTTGGTGAGGCCGCGGACATCGATCCTGTCAATAAACGCGTGATCCTGCGTGACGGCGGAACTTATCCATACGATTCGCTGATTGTCGCAACCGGATCGCAAACGTCTTATTACGGCAACGATGGATGGCGAGAGTGGGCGCCGAGCTTGAAATCCATTGAGGAAGCCACGGCGATCCGGCACAAGATTCTATATGCGTTTGAGAAGGCAGAGCGCGCGACGAGCGAAGGGGAGTCGCATGCATGGCTAACGTTTGTGATTGTGGGAGCGGGTGCGACAGGGATGGAGCTTGCCGGGGCTTTAGCGGAAATTGCCACCGAGACACTCAGGCATGATTTTCGGAAGATCAATCCACAGGACGCGCGAATCATTTTAATGGAAGGCGGCCACCGCGTGTTGGGGTCGTTTCCCGAAGATCTTTCTGCAAAGGCGGAGAAGTTGGTGCGGCGACTGGGCGTCGAAGTCACGAAAGAAGTGATGGTCACGTGCATTGATGCAGATGGCGTGACGTACAAATCGGGCGAGGAGTCCAAACGATTGGCCGCGAAGACGGTGCTGTGGGCTGGCGGCGTTACGACGAATGAGTTTGGCAAAAAGCTGGCGGAACGCACGAATGCAGAGACGGACCGGAGCGGGCGCATCAAGGTGAATCCCAACCTCACCGTTCAGGGATATCCCGGAATATTTATCGTGGGCGATTTAGCGCTTTCGCTGGATGAAAAAGGGAATCCGCTGCCGGGTGTCGCCCAGGTAGCCATTCAGGGTGGAGCTTACGCGGCAAAGACGATCAAAGCGCGACTGAAAGGGAATCCGGAGGCCAAGCCTTTTCATTATTTCAATAAAGGAAATTTGGCGGTTATCGGGCGAGCGGCTGCGGTCGCGGATATTTTTGGGCTGCATCTTTCGGGGCTGCCCGCGTGGATTGTCTGGCTGTTTGTCCACTTGATGTACATTGTGGAATTCCAGAATCGCGTGCTGGTTTTTGTGCAATGGGGCTTTGAGTATCTAACGTTCAGCCGCGGAGCAAGACTGATAACGGGCGTTGCGGCCACTGATTCGGTAAACCAGCCCGACGCAATGAACCATCCGGGAGATGGAAACTGAGCAAGAATTCCAATCACTTCGAATGACTTTTCGCGGCAGCTTTCCTGGCAACGAGAAGGAAACCTTTTGTGGTTGCCTCTTTTTCCAGGTTGGAGAAGGCCTGTTGGGCATCCGGGGCCCCGGCTTTCGCGCTGGCCTCCGCCAGCGCCAGGCGAGCATCAAACTGCGTAGCGAAGGCAGTTTTTGGGCCCACAGCGGCGAGTGCGTCGGTGAGGTTCTTCGCGGCTTCCTTGGCCCCGCCGGTTGCCGTTAGTATTCGGGCCTGCTCGGTCGCGATCCAGAGGCGCATTTCAAACCATCCGCTTTGCATAGGAATCTCAGCGGCTCTCTGGATCAGGTTCTGCGCTTCGGCGATTTGACCTTGCTCGCGCACGGCGCGGGCAAGAACGATCAATGCTTCCCCCTGCATCTCGATGTTTTTCTGATGCTCAGCTGCCGAGAGCACATTTCGTGCGAAGACGCCGGCCTTGCGCGGGTCACCCTGTTCCAGGTGATAGCGAGCGATATCCAGATCGAAGACAACGGATTGCCAAGTGTCCTTTAGTTCTTTGGCGAGGGCGAGCGCTTCGTTGACGGCTTTGAGCGCGCCAGGAACATCGTCGCGGGCTACAAGGAGGTCCGCCTGCGCGTCGAGCACAATCGCAAGCATATTTTTGTCGTTGCCTTTCCGAATTTCCGGCAGGATGGCATCAATAATCTTTCCGCACTCTGCAAGATCACCTTGTATGTAGTTCAAGTAGGCCAGATTGCGTGAGGCGTCCGCGATGAGCAGAGCGTCGCCGGATTGGCGGGCAAAAGAGAGCGCTTCTTCCATGGATTTACGGGCAGAGGCAAACTCGCCATCGTGACGATCCATAATGCCCAGGGAAATTTCGGCACTGGCGGCGGTGGCCGGGTCTCCGCCCGTTTTCGCGATATCCAAAGACTGCTGGTAGTTTTTTCGAGCTGAGACATAATCTCCCTGGTTGGAGTAGAGGTTGCCCAGGGCGCTGCGGACTTGAGCGACGCCGCTGGGGCGTCCGATTTCTTCGAAGTCGCGTGCAGACTCTTCGAGAGTCTGTTTGGCGACATTAAAGTTTCCGGAGCTGGTTTGCAGCATGCCAAGATTGGCGAGCGCGACGGCGGTGCCCCCTTTGTTGCCCATGGCACGATCCATATCGAGCGCTTGTTGATAAAGCTTCATTGCTTCCGCATTTTGGCCCATGGCCTGGTAGATGTTGGCGAGGTTTCCGAAAGAGTTGGCGATGGAATTTTTGTCGTTGATTTTTTGCGCGATGGAAAGACCCTGTTTGTACCCTTCGAGGGCGCCCTTCAGGTCGCCTCGGCGCTCTTTCAAAAGAGTCGCATCATTATAGACGCGGGCAAGGCCGCGGTTGTCCTGAATCGCGGTGCGTATGGCAATCGTTTGCTCGAAATACTTCTGCGCGTCATCGAACTTGCCAAGCTGCATGGAGAAGGTTCCAAGATTATGCAGCGCGCGAGATACACCCACACGATCGCCCACTGATTCGTAAATGCCCTTGGACTCCAGGGACATAGTGATCGCTTTTTCCGGATCACCAAGATTGAAGATGGCCCAGCTTTCCATGATCAATGCGCGGGCCAGGATCAGGCGTTCGCCGCGCTGCCTGGCTTTGTCGGCAGCGCGCGCCGCGGCGGGTTGTTCCGCTTTGTAGTTGCTCTGATCGTCGGAAATGCTGGCCTCGCCAAGGTCGAAGCGCGGGTCATCGGGCGCGGATGGAAATGCGGCGCGCGTTTGCCGGAGAAGAGACAGAGCATCCTGCGATTTTCCGGCTGAATTGAGGGCTTGAGAAAGTTGGAGGGGATATTCTTCGACGTCCGGGAACAGCTTGATCAAAGAACGGTAAGCTTCGATGGCGCCATTCCAGTCATGAATGGTGCTCTTGTATTGAGCTTGGACGGCTAGTTGCTGCTCGCGGGGCAAGCCGGAAGACAAGTCGAAGGCCTTTTTGGCAAGTTCACGGGCGCGGTCGTCATAACCGAGTTGACCCCAGGCGCTGGCCAAGGCCATGGTTGCCAGAGCATTTGCGGGGTCCGCATTGACGGCTTTTTGCAGGAGATCCCGCGCGGCAACGTAGTCGTAGACGCGGAACTTTTCGAGACCTTCGGCGTACAAGCGCGTGGCTTCTGGAGTTGTGGGCACACTGGCGCGGAACCGGCCGGAGTCTTCAGGAGAGAGATCAGGGGCGCCAAGAGCAGTGCGCAAACGGGTACCCGCGCGGGAGACGATGTCCAAAATTTCCGAGGTAGGTCCGGGCTCTTTGAAGGCGTCGAGAACCTCGCCAGTCCGTGTGTCTTGCAACCTCAGGTCCAGTCTGATTTGTGCGCCCTTGGGGTCGTGGACAACGAAGTAAGAACCTATGACGACCACATCGCTGTCCAATTGTGTGCGGATGTGGCCGAGAGTGTCGGGGGCATAGCTTTCTGAATCGGAAAGCGAAAGATTGATTTTCATACGGGCAACATTTTCACCGGAGACGGTGCGCAGGCGTTCTCCACCGGATAGTTCCGTGGTCAGCATTTCGGAAAGTGCCGTGGAGAGCCACGCGTCTTCCGGACGGCTGGATAGATTTTTAAAACCCAGGACGGCGACGGAGCGCCTCTGGTGCAAACGGGCAATTCGAGCGGCGGCGCTTCCCGGATCCTCCTCGGTGTCGATAATATGTGGTGTCTTGCGTGAGAAATACCAGCCAAGCGACGCGCCCACGGTTAGTAAAAGGACCAGAATCGCGAGGAAGAGACGAGACACGGGGACGAATCTCGCTGGAGCGATTTTCGCGTCCGGGGTGGTTGCGGACCGTTGCAGGTCGATTCGCAATTCACGAGCAGACTGGTAGCGCCGATCAGGGCTGCGATCCAAGGCTTTGGCCAGGATTGCGTCGAGGGCGGGCGAGATGCGGCGATTGACTTGCGACGAGCGGGGAGCGTCGCCGTGAAGAATAGCGTCGATGAGTTTCGCGAGTTGGGGCTCTGGAAAAGGACGCTGACCGGTGGCCATTTCATAGAGCACGGAGCCTGCCGAATAAATATCGCTGCGCGCGTCACACGGTTCGCCGCGGAGCTGCTCGGGTGGCATATAAGGAATTGTCCCGGAGAAACTGGAGGTTTCCGCGAGACTGAGAGTGGCCTCGGCGGAGGCATCGGGACGGAAAAGTTTGGCGAGGCCGAAGTCGAGGATCTTCAGACGCCCGTCCGGCGTGATACGTAAATTGCCAGGTTTCAGGTCGCGATGCAAAACGCCTTGGGCGTGAGCGGAAGCCAGACCGTCGGCAAGTTGGACTCCTAGATGGACAACTTCAGAGAGCGGGATGCTGGCTGAGGAGAGCCGCTTGTCGAGCGAAATGCCGGGGACAAATTCCATGGCCAGGAAATCGATACCGTCCTGCGTATTGAAATCATAGACCGAACAAATGTTGGAGTGATTGAGGCGGGCGAGGGCCAGAGCTTCGTTGCGAAAGCGTTTGCGGGCGTCCGCGTCGGCGAGAGTACCCGCGGGCAGGAGCTTTAGAGCGACATCACGCTCAAGGCGGGTGTCACGAGCACGGTACACCACACCCATGCCGCCTTTGCCAATCTCTTCGATGATTTGGTATTGACCTAGAAGCTGCCCAAGCACCAGGGACCTTCCGTCCGTTAGCCTTGATATTAGGAGGCGTAGAAAAGAGTGTCAATAAAAGATAGCCAGGATAATGTCGCGAAACTGTCGGTAGATTCGTGCTACTGGCAACTCAGGCCTTAGGCCTGTAGGATGAGGGGAATATAAGAACGAATGCAAAGCACAACGTGTTGAATGCGCAATCGAATTGCGGGAATCCTGGGGCTAAATTTGTTCTTTTTTAGTCGATTTTGCGAGCCGGTTAGCATCGCCCGGTTTCGGCGCTGGAAAGCAAGGATAGGCGCCGGTAGTACATACCGCGGGCGCACAGCGAAACTCCTCGGTGCGGCGATCCTGTGTGTCCTGGCCAACGGTTGTAATTTCCGACGAGAGGCGTCGGGGCCTTCGATTGAATTCACGCGGGTACCGCCAGCGTCGGAGGGCGGTCCGGACAAGCTGGACATTATTGAGGGGAAGGTGATTGGCGGACGACCCGGGCAGCAGCTGGTTTTATATGCCAGAAGCGGTGTGTGGTGGGTGCAACCCCTGGTGAACGATGCCTTTACCCTCATCCGGCAGGACGGCAAATGGATTAACTCGACCCACCTCGGAACGGAGTACGCTGCGTTGCTTGTCGAGCCTGGCTATCACCCGGAATCTACTCTGAGTGCACTGCCGTCTACAGGTGGTAGCGTGGCGGCGGTAACCGTGGTTCCTGGCGGGAGTACCACCAATCCAATCTCGAAGACTCTCTTTTTTAGCGGATATGAGTGGAGAATCCGAGATGCACCAAGCGATCGCGGCGGAGGCAACAACTACAACGCGAGCAACGCATGGACGGATGCGAACGGAGCGCTGCACCTGCGGATAGCCAAAGCAGGGGACGATTGGACGTGCGCGGAGGTTACGCTCACGCGGAGCTTTGGATATGGCACGTATACTTTTGTGGTGAAGGACACATCTCAGCTGGAAGCAGCAGCTGTTTTCACCATGTTTACATGGGACTATTCGGGAACCGATCAGAATCACCGTGAGATGGATGTGGAGATCACTCGCTGGGGCGATTCGACAACCAGCAAGAACGCGCAGTATATCGTTCAGCCGTTTTATGTGCCAGAAAATTCAACTCGTTTTAGTGCGCCTTCCGGCGAATTGACGCATACCTTTCATTGGGAACCCGGGCGCCTCTCCTTCCGTACGGTGCGTGGATCCGATGCCGGCAGCAAAACCGGGCTTGTGGCGGAGCATGTCTTCACTTCGGGAGTACCCGTTCCGGGAGTGGAGTCGGCACGCATAAATCTTTATGTATTCCGTTTTTCGAAGGAACCTCCCCACAGAGAAGCAGAGGTTGTCATTGAAAAGTTCGAATACCTCCCGTGATGGGGGGGCGATGCCTCTCCGGCTGTGGAGCTGGTTC
>Ga0181531_10000080_pt1 | contig 73387 bp, 59 predicted proteins | sample PEATcosm2014_Bin_38_FD_119743 | JGI IMG/M metagenome (GOLD analysis project Ga0181531, IMG submission 119743) | Peatland microbial communities from MTU Mesocosm Facility, Houghton, MI, USA - PEATcosm2014_Bin11_10_metaG | ecosystem: Environmental > Terrestrial > Soil > Wetlands > Peat | place... | reverse complement strand
CTACAGTCCACCGGCGCCGGCGGCCTGTAGCCCCCTAGCGCCACTCAATCCGGTTTCGCAGCCTATGGCTGTGATGTAGACTCTCTCACTGCAACTGGTACAAAAACTCGGGCTGGTCATGCCCACCTACCGAGTTCTCAAGGCACACCACAACGTTCCGTTCTGGCGAGGCAGCCTAGGCTGTAGGGCGCCTTTTACTAACAGCTGTTAGTCGATCGCGAGAGTTCGCCATTCGATTAGCCATAAGAGCGAATAAGACCTCGATTCTCGTTCATGACTCGACGTCTATCTCGCGCTCTATTTCGTTTCTTTCAGCGGAGTAGCTGTAAAGTCGCCTGTCACGCCATACGGTTGCACTTCCACCTTGCCCGTTATTTTTTTGGAATCATCAAAGGTCGCGGTGTAGGTTAAAGTCAGGGGACTGCCGTTAAATTCCGTATCGTATTTCCACGACACCTTTTTGCCATCGACGCTTCCGGTGATCTGAACTTCCTTATCTGACTTGCAGCTGCCTGTGATTTTGTTGTCGGCCTGCGCGAATTTGCATTCCAGATCGCTTTCATTTCCGGCAATACTATTGTGGATGGACCACCGTCCCGTAAGGTTGGGGGCATCTGCAGCAAAAGCGGAGGATGCCACCAGAAGGATGGATAACGTAACGAGCTTTTTCATTTTTCATTCCTTTCGATCAATCTAGATTTAACAACCTATCTAAAGAGCTTCAATGCATCACTTGGGAGGTCGCCAGGTCTTCCGACGATGGCCGCTTCATCAAGAACGGCAGTGGAATCAGCAGGGCGGTAAGCACTCCAAGGACAAAGAATGCGCTGACGAAAGCGAGCACGTTTGCTTGGCCATCCACAATCTGCTGAAGTTGAGCGAGCGCCTGCCGACCCGCAACGGAAACGCTTGCGCCGGTGCGAATAGCCGACTCCCTTAATCCCTCCATGTATCGGTCAAAAAAAATACTTCCTCGGTGGAGATGTGACACGAGGCCGTCTCGGCTGACCTGTCTCTGGCGCGCGAGAAACGCAATCAGAAAAGAGGTACCGATCGCGCCTCCCAGATTGCGTACAAAGTTGCTGATGCCGGAGATCTGATTATTGCTTTCCTTGCGCATGCCCACGTACGCCAGAGTGCTGATCGGAATAAAAATTAACGGTAGCCCAACAACTTGGAAGATTCGCATCCAGACGATAGTGTGGAAGTCTACTTCCGGCGAGATTCGCATCATCCAGAACATGCTGATCGAAGTCAGGGCAAACCCCACAGCAATCACTTTGCGGGGATCAAATTTGCTTCCGAGAATTCCCGCCACAGGCATCAGCAGTGCAAGCGCAATTCCCGCTGGGGAGAGTGCCAAGCCTGCCCTCTCCGCCGAGTAGCCCAACTGGAGTTGCAGAAATTGTGGAATAAGAATGATGGACCCGTTCAGCACGACACCGAGAGTAAAATTCGAAATCGTTGCAAATGCAAAGTTGCGGTTTTTCAGCAGCGGTAGGTCAATGATCGGATTCTCGTGGGTCCATTCCCTCAAAACCATCGTGAGAATCGCCGCAAGTGAGATCGCGGCAGCGATGCAGATTATCTTTGAATCGAACCACTCAAGCTGTTGGCCTTTATCGAGGACATATTGCAGGAACCCAATGCCGAGAACGATTGTCGTAATTCCAAAGTAATCGGTTTGGCCTGCCTGCTTCTTGCGTGCTTCAAGAACGTGCGGAGGATCGTGCACGACCCGGTGGGTGAGGATAAGCGAGAGTATCCCTATAGGGACATTAATGAAGAAAATCCAATGCCAGTTGAAGTTATCCGTGATCCAGCCACCTAACGTCGGACCGACCGCGGGGGCAACGACAATCGCCATTCCGTAGATCGCAAACCCCATGTTTCTCTGCTTGGCACTGAACGTGTCTGCGAGGATCGCTTGTTCGCTGGGCCCGAGCCCTCCTCCGCCAAGGCCCTGCATGATCCGAAAGACAATGAGCATCGGAAGGCTGGTGGCTAGACCACAGAGCATGGAACTCAACGTGAAGAGGACTACACACGTCATATAAAAACGCTTTCGCCCGACGCGCGTCGACAACCAACCGCTGATAGGCAGAATAATTGCGTTCGAAACAAGGTAGCTGGTCAACACCCATGTACTTTCGTCGGCCGTGGCTCCAAGATTTCCAGCAATATGCGGAAGAGCGACATTTGCGATTGAGGTATCAAGAACCTCCATGAATGTCGCCAGCGTCACCGTCATGGCAATTATCCACGGATTGAAGGGGATTGGAGTTTCAGCTACTTGAGCCATACCGTAGCCTCAACCGACATGCCGGGGCGAAGCCGCTCGAGAGTTTCTTGGTTCGCGTTCAGGCGAATACGAACGGGCATGCGCTGCACTACTTTGATGTAATTGCCAGTCGCATTTTCCGGAGGGAGGACGCTGCTGCGAGCACCTGTGATGGCCGGAATACTTTCTACCGTACCTTCGAGGTCTTTCTTCAACGCGTCAACGTGAATCTTGGCGTGTTGACCGGCGTACATCTTCACAAGCTGTGTTTCCTTGAAATTCGCTGTTACCCAAGTGTCGCCCGCCGCGACGACCATCAACAAAGGTTGAGCCTCGCCGACACGATTTCCAATTTCGGCGCTGCGCTGCGTGACGATCCCGCGCACCGGAGAGACGATATGACAAAAACTAAGATTGAGCTCCGCACGCTTCAGTTGGGCTGCGGCGATTTCAACATTTGCCTCAGCGGTGGCCAGATCGGCTTCCCGAATAGAGAGTTGCGGCGGCGCCGTACGAGTAGTCTGTTCGCGTCGGGCAGCTTGGGCCTGGATTTCGGCCTTTCGTTGCTCGACCAGTTTCTCCGATGACGCGACGTTCGCCTTGGCGGCATTGACACTTGCGTCAGCGGATTGTGCAGCAGCTACTGCGCGGTCGTACTCCTGACGGGAAGTGGTGCCGGCCTGAAAAAGCTGTTCGTATCGCGTGAGCGCGGCGTCATCCCGGGCGCGAATTGCTTCTGCTTCAGTCAGCTTCGCTGTGGCGCTCGCTAGGTCCTGTGAAGATGCGGCATAGGCTGCGTTGGCCTCCAACACCTGGGCATCACCCGTAATCGCAGCTGCTGCATTTTCCGCTTGGGTGATGGCAATAGCCGGACGCCGCGCATTCAACTGGGCAACGGCCTGATCATATTGAGCTTTGGCTTGATCGTAAGCGACCTGTTGTTCGCTCGAGTCCAGGTCGGCCAGCGGCTGACCAGCTTCGACCGTCTGGTTGTCAGCGACATACACTGAAGTTGTGGTGCCTGATATGCGCGAACTCACGACGTTTAGATGTCCATCCACCTGCGCATCATCCGTGGACTCATAACCCTGGGAATACACAACCCATTCAGTCGCGACTCCGCAGACTAGAAGCGCAGCGAAACTGACCATGAGCATTCGTTTGGTCTTGAACTTTCCTTGGGCTGCGAAAATGCCTTGGAGTTGCTGTGCCACGTGTGCCATAATGACAACATACTGACCGGTCAGTATGTTGTCAAGCGAAAACTAACAGAGAGTGTTTTAATGATGGTCTCTATGGAAACGGTGAGTAAGCAGCGGCTTCGGACAACAGAAACGCAGGCTCGGCTTCTAAAAGCTGCTGAAGAAGTGTTCGTACGGGACGGATACGAAAGTGCCCAACTCGACGAGATCGCCGCGATTGCAGGCCGAAGTAAAGGGTCGGTCTACACGCATTTTGAGAGTAAAGAGGATCTCTTCCTGGCGCTCTTCGAACATCGAACGAGATCGTATATCGAGCGGCTCGACCAAAGCGTTCATAAATGCACCAGTCGAAAACAAAGCCTGGAGGCGTTTCGTGAATTCTACGTGGGATTTGCACAGGACCGGAATTGGCCCATCCTCACTCTAGAGTTCAAACTTTACGCGCTCCGACACCCCGAATCGAAAGAACGCCTCCGCAAGTCCTTCGAAATGTCAAAAGCGGCGAACGATAATGAGTTTTACCAACGACTTTTTGGACAGCTGCATCGAGACAGGAGAAAAGATGTTGATCTCTCGCTGCTTGCTCTGGGCCCTATCATCTCCGGGTTGATGCTGGAAAGCCACTTTGAAACCGAAAAACTGTCCGAATCAAATCTTCGCAGAATTCTAAGTCTGATTTTCGACGCTCTCTTTCCTTAGCGTCGGCACTTGTAGGCACTAGCGTTTATCTTTAGTGTTTGCCAGGCTCGCGACAACTCGGCTACTCCAGCTGGCAACCGCCGTGCCTCACGCGCTGCTTGAAGTAGCACTTTCGGAATGTGGTGATCGTCTTTGCTATTTCGGAAAAACACTTTATCGCATGGCCCTGTCCGGGAAGTCTCAGAAATTATAAAGTGGGCCTTACAAAAATCTAATCTTCGGTTTTTTTGGGAGCACTCATCTAAATACTCCAGCCTCCATCGATGACGAGGGCTTGTCCGGTTATGAATGCCGATTCGTCCGATGCCAGATAAACTGCCAAATCTGCGATCTCAACAGGTGTGCCTAGGCGACCCATTGGCTGGCGCGCAAGAAACGCTTCACGTGCTTTCTCGACATCCCCAAGAGCGACCATCCTCTCGGTGAGGGACGGTGTGTCCGTGGTGCCGGGGCATATCGCGTTGCAGCGAATCCCTTTTCCGACGAGGTCCGCAGCGATCGACTTGGTGAGACCAATCACGGCCGCCTTCGTGGTGCCGTACGCAAACCGGCTCGGAGCGCCCTTCAAACTGGAAACGATGGAAGACATATTGATGATGCTTCCCGTTTCGAGAGCGAGCATGGATGGCAGGAATGCCCGGCAAGTGCGGTACATGGAAGTAACGTTTATGTCGAAGGATCGCTCCCAATCCTCGACGGTACAAGCGAAGATGTCGCCTTGATGAACATAGCCGGCGCAGTTGAAGAGAATATGGATCACACCAATTTCTTTAGCCAAGATTTCCGCGGCAGTCCCAGAGCAGACATCCAGCATGCGCCGGGTGATCGCGGTATGCTCTGCGGCTAGGGCATCGAGCGCATTCCTGTTGATGTCAGTTGCCCAAACGTGCGCCCCTTCAGCTGCGAAGCGGAGCGCCGTTGCTCGTCCGATGCCTTGTCCGGCGCCAGTGATCAACGCGCGTTTTCCGGCTAGTCTCCCTGCCATTATTAGCTTTGCCCTCTCTTCGTACTCCGTAGGTGGTGCTAAACCCATCCCGCATCAATGACGTAACTCTGGTTTGTAATGCCCGAACTGTCGTCAGCGGCCAGAAACAGCGCAAGACGGGCTACTTCGTCAGGACGAATCATTCGCTTCAGCGCTTGGTTGGATAGAACCATAGCTTTGTATTCTTCCGTGAGCCACAGGCGCTGTTGGCGCTCGGTCAGGATTGCGCCCGGCATGATGCAGTTCACGCGGATGTTGTCAGGGCCGAGTTCGTGAGAAAGTGTGCGCGTGAGTCCCACAATTGCCGCTTTTGATGTGACATAAACCGCTTGGTTGGTGGAAGGAATTGCCCAACCGATGGAACTCATGTTGATGATCGAACCGTGCTGGCCCTTTCGCATCGCTGGAATGACAGCCTGGGTCATGAAGAACTGATGCCGAAGGTTGACGGCGATGGTGTGATCCCAGAATTCCTGAGTTACGTCGAGAACCTCATGGCGCGTATCGTTGCCGGCGTTGTTCACCAAGACATCAACTGTCCCAAAGTGTTCCAGAATCGATGCTACGGTGCTTTTTGTGTCGGCAATATTGGTGAGATCGCAATGGTAATAACCCGGCGCCATGCCGCCTGCACGGCTCAGCTTCTCCGTCAGCTTCGCGGCGGCATCATCTTGTATATCCAGGAAAGCCACGTGTGCACGTTGCATGGCAAAAGACTCCACAAGGGCTTCGCCAATGCCTGTTGCGCCGCCAGTGACAATGACGACGCGATTGTGAAGACTTGGATACCTAGCGTACTGCTCTGGATTTGGCAGACTCATATTTTCTCGTTTCATTAGCGTGAATCTCGTGGCACGGTCGCACCCCGGCAGCCAACGAGGAAGTCGAGGTCCGCGCCTTGCGATGCCTGCTTTCAGGATGCGAATCGTTCTACCGGACGCCGCGGTGACTTGCCGCAGTGCCTCGATATCAGTTCGCAACATTCTATCCAACCAGTTTTTGCAGACCGGCGCAGAATCGATCGGAGTCGGCGGTCAGTCAAGGCCCGACAGAAATTTCTCGTCGCCAATCGAATAATCCTTACGCCTTGAAGAATTTGCTTCAGAGCGAGCTGCTGCGGGAGAGAAGGGCGACAACACCTGCACCATAAATAATCGGTCGCCGGTCACACCTTTACGAATCATCCGCTGCAGGTCTCTCAGGAGGCAAGAAGTCCCGAGAGATAGTCGAAATCGGTTTTGGCCGCCTCAAGCGCGGTTTGATTTTTGAAAGGCGGATCCTGGTCCACGATGTAACGTTCAATCCCGATCTTCTTCGCCTCAGCGACAAACTGCTTGAATGGCACCATGCCCTGGCCCAAGTCAACGATCTGTTTCTGCCTGTCAGTTCCGAGTTCAATCACCGGCGGATTCAGAACCGCGAAGTCCTTGAAATGTAGCAGAGGAAAGCGCAGCGGCGCCGACTTGATTATCGCCAGTGGATCCGCCCCTGCGGTTACCATCCAGCCGAGGTCCGCCTCGAATTTCACCAACTCCGGATCTGTCTCTTTCATCAGGATGGAATAGCCGGTCACTCCGTCGTCGAAGCTGCGGAACTCAAAGTTGTGGTTGTGGTATGCGTACTGGAGACCTCGGTAATGCGCGCCTCTGCCAATCTCATTTGCCTTGGCAGCCAAGCGCTTGAAGTCGTCACGTTCCAGATGGTTGAGCTGGTCCATTACCCCGGCCATATTGGTCAACGGCCGAATCATCATGATGGTGCTGATGACATAGTGCACGCCAATCGTGGCAGCATCATCGAGCAGCTTGTTGGTCTCACCGATGCCATAAACGAAATGACCGGAAGGGCACTGGAGGCCTGCGTCGGCGACCATTTTCCGAAACTCGATTGCATTGGTTATGCCCAACGCAAAGTACTCCACAAAGGGATACCCGATCCCCGCGAGCTTGCGAAGCGTGCCGAGTGGGTCCTTCTGCATTTCTGCCTGCACCATGTAGAGCTGAATCCCAGGCAGAGAAACCTTCGGAGCCGCCAGCAAACTATTGGACGCCACCGCATCGACTCCGACGAGAGCGGCAGCAGCGACCGAGCCTGCAAGGAAACTGCGACGTGCAATCGTGTTTGTCATTGTGCGTTCGCCTCCGTGAGAAATGGGAAATTGCATCGCATCGTCTTGCTGTGTCTTTCGGCTTATTGCGGCGTGACGGAGACCTTCACCTCATCGGACCGCGCAGAGACGTAAATGCGCGAATGTGCGGGATCAACCTTGTAGGTTCCCCCGTCCACGGTGACGACTACGCCTTTCGGATACTGGTAGTTGGGGAAGAATATCTCGGTATCAGCGGAAACTGCCTTAGCCGCTTTGAACGCGTAGCGAAAAGACTTCGACTTGGAATCGAACTCGATCGAAACGGGCGTTCCCGCCGTCGCTACCGGATAGGGTCGAACGACTTCGTTCAGAGTGCGGCCGCCAGAGTTGAGGTCGTTCGGGTTTTTACGCTGATCAGGGCTATAGATCGAATAGTCCTCGTTGTTCCAGTGATCGCCCGTCTCGTTGCTGTTGTCCGCTGAGTAACACCAAATCGCATACGACGATAAGGTCTTGTCGAGCGCTCCATAATACAAACGCGCATACTCATCCAACGCGCTGAAGTCACCTGTCCGATATGCTTGCTTGTCGTTGACATCGTACGGAATTCCAACCTCTCCAAACCATGTCGGAACCTGGCCGATTCCTTGGCCCTTCGACTTCGCCTCATCAATCTGTTTTATATAAGCCTCTACTACCGCGTCACTCCCGGTGATTGGCTTGTTCGAGAAAATCGGATATGTCGTATCCATTTCGTAATGCTTACTAAGCATCGGAACAGCGTCATAAAAATGAGGTTCGCTGACTTCGCCCGGTACGCCCAACGCCAGGTCTTTTTGATTAGCGTCAAAGGCGGATGCCTCCTGAGCGATCAATGCGCCTGGCGAAATCTCATGGATCGAAGCTGCAAGTCGTCGGTGAAGTGCGCCAATATAAAAGTTGATCCCATGCTTTTTGGATCCCACTGCGGCGAAGTAGTCAGGCTTTAGCAAGGTTGGTTTGCCGTCCACCACATCCCAGACGCCGAGGCGGCGCCACAAGTCTTCGGTATCAGGAGCCCACAGCCGATTGGCTGCGACGGTCTGCTTTTCCGGCGTGAACCCTGAAGCTGCCTGAATAAAGTCCCAGTAGCTTGGTGCCGGGCTGGCAGGCGCCTCATAGTGGCCCATCACCATCATGAATGTGTCTGGCGAACGGAGATCAGCAACACCAACGAACCCAGGCCCCGGCTCGTTATATGTGTCGTAACCCGCGACGTTCGTGAGATCACGCATCCGCAGAGCGACCTGCCGCATAGCATTTACGTAATGACTCTGGAGCCATTCTTGTACTGGAGTACCGTCTACTTTGAGTTCCGGTGCGAAATCGTTCCCAGCCCAGAAGAGCGTGTCCATCGTATTCACCGACAAACGCGCAGCCGTCGGCGGCCAATAACCGGGGCCACGCGCCGGTTGTTTTTGCGGAGCCCCCGGTTCATTCGTGCGGTCGGGAAGCAACCCTATTTTCGAGAGCGTCCAATAAGGCGCACCGTCGCCACCCGAAGCGCGCGAGTAGAAATCCTGATGGAAATCGATAATGACGCGGATTCCATAGGCGTTCGCACGCTTCACCAGTTCGTGAAGATAGTCGAGATATGCATCGTCATAAACACCGGGGCCGGCGTGTTCGACTGCTTCCCATGGCACGACCAGGCGCTCGAAAGTTAGACCCCAGCTTTGCAGTCGGCGGAAATGTTCGTCCGCTTGCGCTAGTGGAAATGGACGACCAACAAACGAGACTGTTACCGGATCGGATGAGGTTTTCACTGGAATCTTACTAGTGCCACCCAAATTGACGCCGCGCAGGATGAGGGTGCGGCCCTGGTCATCCTTAAATGCGGTTCCGTCGGTATGAATGCCACCTGCAGATTGGGCGCGCGCGGTTCCGGTCATAAGCACAAAAGCCCAAACCCCAATCAGCGTCGTAGCGGAAAGTTTTCTGTATCCAATCGAAAGGCGGGCTTTGTCTGTCGTCTTGTAGGCGCGTCGTACGTTCGTCATGTCCACTACCTCCGTAACTTTAGTTGATTCAAATTCCGGAAAACCGATTCTTGCCTTTGTCCTGCACATGCAAAGATACTGACCAGTCGGTTTTTTGTCAATCGGACGTTTGGCTCACTCACAATATTCGGACCAGTTTGTTCTGAAATGCGATTAATGCCACATTCGAGCGCAGAGGAACGGAAGTACCGAAGGACACACCTCTTGCGCTAAGGGAAGAATTCTCGCGCGACGCGCAAAAGGCCAAACAATGGCGGGCCTTCGTCAGAAAAAGCAATCTCGATCACGACGGAGTTACACTCGACACCGTTGTGGCTGACCTGGCGGAATTCCTCTTGCTCCCACTGAAAGCAATTGGCTCATCTCGAAAGTTTCCGATGGTGTGGCACAACAACGGCCCCTGGTCCCCGACAGCTCCCCACATCTAGGCCTTCTTCCTCAAAACAAAACAATCGCGGCTTGCGCTAGCACACAGCCGCGCCAGGTAAACGACGACCTGTCACGCCCGTTGCCATCCGCTCCAGCCGCAAATTCTGCCGCTTCGCTCTGTCCTTTCCGTGAGTCCGTTGCGACTTGGTTCTCCTTTCGGGGTGAGAGAACCAACTCTCAACTCACCGAAAGGACAAAGAAAATGAATTCAGAAAACATCAACAAAGTGACGAATCAAGCCATCGAACAGCTCATCGAGGCGCTGAAGGCTGGAAAGAGCGAGGCACTCACAAACTACCTCGCTGCCGTGGCGAAGTTCCACCGCTACAGCTTCCAGAACATTCTGCTCATCGCTCGGCAATGCCCGCAGGCTACGCGAGTAGCAGGATTCCACACATGGCGCTCACTGGACCGCTTCGTCAAGAAGGGCGAAAAGGGCCTCATGATCCTCGCTCCACTCGTCCGGAAAGTTGAGTCTGCGGACGCGTGCTCGACCGAGAAAGAATCCCGAATCCTCGGCTTTCGTGCCGTGTACGTCTTCGATGTCAGCCAAACTGATGGGGCGCCGCTACCGACCATCGGCGTCGCACAGGGCGAACCGGGCGAATACTTCTCTCGCCTCGAACAGCTTGTTCGTGAACAGGGCATCACTCTCGAATACTCCGCTGAAATCGCTCCGGCAAAGGGCATATCCTGCGGGAAGAAGATCATCCTACTGCCCGGAATGGCACCGGCAGAGCAGTTCTCAACGCTGGTCCATGAACTTGCGCATGAGATGCTTCACCGCGATGCGCGGCGCACCGAGACTACGCAGCGCGTGCGGGAAACCGAGGCTGAGGCAGTTGCATTCGTTGTGAGCAAGGGAATCGGACTTGATAGTGCCGCACAGGATTACATTTCGCTGTACTCTGGTGATGCGGCTCTGTTGCTTGAGAGTCTGGAGTATCTCCAGCAGACTGCGAATCAAATCCTCAATTCCATTGGCGCGGGAGAATCCTCCGCGCCTCCCGCAAACTAGCGGGGATTGAATGTCTGGTTGGAATCTAGGCGGTCATAGGAGCGCAAGCAACCGGATCAATGAGGATCCGAACTCGGTTTCTGTTTAACATGAAGATAATTTAAATCATCGTAACCATCAAAAAAGTAGTAGCAAGGCGCAAATAGCCGCATATTTACTGGCGATTTGTGCTATGGCGGAGAGGGGGGGATTCTGTCCGAGCACCCTAAGAAATTCTCAGTGATGATGGTAAAACGCAAGTTCAATAGAATCAATGGCCGATTTGATGAAAAACCATTTTGCCGGTGTCATTGGGAAATCTGAGGGCTGCAATTCTGTCCGAAGTCTTAGGAAAAGCTTAGGAAGTTGGAGGACGGATTTGGCCTGTCTATGGGGTTCGTCAGGCAAAGACCGGCGGCGGTTTGCTAGGGCCTGTTCACACTATCGAAGCGCCTCGATGATGAAGGCAAAGTAGATGAAGGCCCGAAACATAACATCGAGTTTCTCGAAACGTGAAAAAATGCGACGGAAGCCTTTCAACCGTCGAAACAGGCGCTCCACTTGGTTCCGCTTCTTGTAGAGTTCGTGATCGTAAACCCAAGGTTCGCGCCGATTGGATTTGGGTGGAACCACCGGAATCATGTTCAACTCCAGCACCAGCTGCCCGGTTTCATCGCTTTCGTAAGCTCGATCCATCACCAGCGGAACTTCGACAGGCAGCGGCCCTAGTTCCAGCAGCAACTGCCGGCCCACCGGAGCATCGTGCGCAGATCGGGCCGTGTCAATCAGCGCTCAAGCCCCAAGGGAAACGTTAGGCGAAGAGTTTCATTCTGTGCCTTTGTAATTTCTGTCAGGTACTGATAGGGATTTGCCTGAACCTGCTTTTCTTTGAGCCGCATTCCCTTACTAATCAAAAGCGCAATGGCAACGCCCCCGGCGACCGCCAGATCAGTGATCTCAGGTCCCTTTAAAAGCACTTTCAGTGCCTCCCCAGACATTGTCAGGCCCGTCTCGAAAAGGATGTCCTTCAAAGCTCCGCTAATGTCGGTCTTTGTCGCATGCCAAGCAGCGATAATTTCTTCAGCCTCGCTCTTAAGGTCTTCTTCGTAGTCTCGACGTTCATTCCCCAAATCGATATTCCGTGCACTACTCCTAAGGAGATGCTGAAAACGTTGAAAGTGTTTGGAATACTGGAGCTCACAAATGTTTTCGGGACGCAACGCCTCGTAGTTTATTCCGCTCATTGTGATAACGAATTGCCCGAGGTCATGGCGCACCTGTGCCAATGATGGAATCGGCCCTGGCTTCTTGATCGAGAGCAGCGTATCGAAAACCTCGTCCTCTCTTGTAGCAAGGAGTACTTCATGGAACTTCGAGCTAGGCGTAACGATGTCGTAATGCTGCTCACGAGCGATGCTGAGGCCCAGCGCGGTCATAATTGCGCTACCCAACTCGGGGTGTAGTGCATACCATGTCCGATGGCCGTACGCGCCGGGATCACTACTGAGCCAAGCGAGATTACATTCTCGGAGATAGGTCAACAGTTCTATGTTGAATTTTGCGTCGTGGATCCAGTATTCGTCTTGACTCGGTGCATGACTGCGGTGGTACTTCCTCTGGATCTCCACCTCGTGCTCTCGCAAGTCCTGCAGCAGACGCCATTGAGCCTGCTCCGCGGCAGGGGATGATGCCGGAACTCCTTGCAAGAGGGGGCCGTTTGGACCGTTAACTTGTGTGTATCTGATAATCGGCGGGAGGTCCTCGGGAACGTAATTCTCGGGTACGATGCGCTTCACCGCCGGTACGCACATGAGGGTTGCTTTGAGCCAGTGCTCACTTCTAATGTGGATGTACGGGTAATAAAGTGCGGATCTTTCGTGCGCGTCTTCCATCGTGTATCGCGTCCGTTGGAGGTGCTTAACCTCATTGCTCTCACGTTCATGCTGGCAACGGCATGACGTAACGCAGGATGTAATTTACCAGAAAAGTGCTGTAAGATCGCAATCGTCTTTTCCGCGGTCCGGAAGCTCGATCACAAACTTTGTTCTCTCGATATTTTGCCGATTCCCAGGAGGATTCATGGCTAGAGAAAAGGATATTCGCGAGTTCGCTGCCGAGCGACCAACCTTTTCGCTGCCGATTCTGGAAGGAGCACACGAGGTTTCAGCGCTAACGTTTAATCCACTTACCGGCAGCCCGCGTGCTGTGTTTGTCAAGAATCCACCACGGGCTGACGGAACGCTCATCCAAAAGGCATTACAGTACGTGACCGGAGCTAAAAGTTCATTAGGGTTCGAGGCCACAGACCAATCGGAATTCACTCCTGATCCACACGTTCAACGTACCTCAAACGGTCAGCAGTCCATCGTTCATCTCCATCAGCGTTACCGCGGTATTCCGATTTTCCAAATGACTCGGAGTGTTCAATTTGATGCCGACGAAACTGTTGAACGCGTGGTCGGCGACAGTACTCAGGTCCGCACTGAGCTGAATATTGTGCCAAATCTTGATCCTGTTTCCGCCGTTAGAATTGCATCGCAGTATCTCTCGAATAATCCCGAAGGGAGTGAGACCGATCATTGGGGACAGCCTCTTGAACTGCCTCCAGTGGACACCAGAGACTTTCAGCCTCGGATAATTGCAAGATTCGATTCTCCTTCTCAGCCCACGACAATCGCACATGGCCCATTTGCGGAGGACATTCCGTTGGAACTGAATTTCTTCGACGTCGGAAATGCGCTTAGATTGGTGTGGAACCTTACTCTCACTCTGCCGCAGCACTCTGCTCAATACGTCATGTTGGTCGCTGCGGACAAGACGCTCCAGGCGGACCCGCCAGTAAATGAATACGTGTTGTACTGCATGAATAGCCTTCCTACGGCAACATCGGTACGAGGCAGCGTTTTTCAGCATAATCCGAATCTAACGCCTCGCGCTCCGATAGTCTTTCCGCGCCCGGCGACCGACTATCCTTTGAGCGCTGGGATACTTCCAAGCCCATTTCCTCCCGCATGGTGGGTCACAAAAGATCAGACCCTGGGCAACTGCACCGTGGCCGTTTCTGGTTATACACAGTCTAGTTTCTATGGCACTGTCAATAATGGCGCGCTGGTATTTGAACCACCTGATGAGGGCGGGGACGATCAAAAAGTTCTTAACATTTTTTACTTTTGTAATTTTATGCATGACTTTTTGTACATGCTTGGCTTTGACGAGGACGCAGGGAACTTTCAGTTGACGAACTTCACTGCCAAGGGTTCAGCTGGGGACCCCGTAGTCGCGCGAGCGCATCCTGGCCCCGTCAATGGGACCGCCAATATGTCAACACCGCCCGATGGTCAATCACCGACTATGAATATGGGTCTGGTAGCGAATTCTGGTCTACACACTGCATTCGATTCAGACGTGGTATTTCATGAATATTGTCACGGCTTGAGTAACCGCTTGGTTGGAGGGCGAATGACAACTCGGCCACTGCTCCAGCCTCAGAGCGCAGCAATGGGAGAGGGATGGAGCGATTATTTCGCCCTCACGATTCAGAACCGCGGCAAGTCAATAGAGAAGACCGTCACCGGAGATTGGGTAACGGGGCGAGCGGGCGGTATCCGTTCAGCACCATACGACCAAAACTATCCCGGAAAGCTCGGGGACTTGGGAAGTGGGCCCTACACCGAAGTTCACAACGTGGGAGAGATCTGGTGTGCCGCTTTGATGCAGATGAATCGTGAGCTCGGGACCTTTTTAGGTGACAAAGATGAGGGGCATGAGCTTGGTTGGCGACTAGTGGTTGACGGAATGAAGCTCGCTCCTTCCAATCCCACATTCCTTGACGGTCGCGACGCGATCTTGAAAGCGCTACAAGGGCTCTCTGATGGCGGCCAGTTGAGCAATGTACAATACAAGGGATTGTGGCTTGCAGCTTGGAGCGCCTTCGCTAGATTTGGAATGGGAGCCAAAGCACGTTGTACCGATTCCAGGTTTGGTGGAAATACGGGTGATAGCTCACTACCTCAATAGTTTCAATCTAGTGGCTGAAGGAGCAGGCCATGTGTCCTGACGATTCTGGAGTCGACAATATCCCCGTCCCCTCAGTTCAAAACCCAGCTGCAGACACGCTATACGGCATTTTTTGGAGCATGCCGCGACATTCAATGATCGCGGCGGCAGCTGAAAAGTATTTGTCCAAGAACGCAAAAAAACGCGTCGGGCAATTGCTCGCGCCCCTAGGCCCGGATGGAACTCTTCCAGCCGTTGCCCCGTGGGCAGACTTGGTGAAACGGCATTCGACGGCGCCGTCCGATCCCGACACGCAGAAGTTTCTCTCCGACGCCAGGAACATCGGTCCAAATCCAAACGCTCCTGAGTATGTGAACGGTCGATGGCACTACGCCGATATACCCCTCGGCTGCGATTCGTACGATCCGACCCGATATCCGTCATTTACTCGCGATGACGATATAGTGCATGTACTGGCTGGCGCGGTTAACTCCTTGCAAGGCGAAACAGATCGTTTTTCCCCAATTAATGCGTTACGCTTGGTAATACATTTAGTTGGGGATGTACACCAACCCTTGCATGTCGGCTGTTCGTTTCTCCAGAAGCGTGATTCTTCTGCGGAAATTGTCACCGATCCCGAAACAATCGTTACCGAGCATCTTGTCAGTGACCGCGGCGGAAACGCTCTGATTCTACCCATCGGTGCTGGCATTGCATTGCATTCCTATTGGGATAGCAAACTTGGTGGGCCGCAGCCGATGGGCTTCGCTGCTGACAGTTTTGATTCCGGTGATGTGCAAAGATTTGTTGACCGGATAGCTGTGGTGCGAGCTCATGCCACCACTCTTACGGCAACGGCCACAGCCGTGGATATCACCACTGAAGCAACCAGATGGGCGGGCCAATCTTTAGTCGCCGCACGCGTCGCATATAAAGGTTTGAAGGTCGATACACTGAAACCGCACACCACAAGCTATACGGTGACATGGGACGGGCGACAAGTCTACGACGACCGCTGCGCGAGTATTGTTACGGAGCGGATGACGTCAGCGGCAAGCAATCTGGCGGACCTGCTGAATGCTGTTTTGTAGGGCGAGCGCCCAAGCACTTCCACTGCGAGAATTTATGTTTACCTCACGACGTTTTAGGAAGCGTCACTCCAAGACCTGTAGTGATCAACCCGGCGGTAATCTGTTGGCCCGCTGCGGTGATACCGAATCCCCAGAGAAGACAGTAGAGGAAATCCTGCGGCCTGCCGAACGACAAATTATTCCACACTAAATATACTATGCCGACTGCCGCGACAAGCACCGTCCATATGACCCATATCGTCCCACTCCACCGATCTATTGAGAACTCAATGCGCTCCCATGACATTGAGCCGGAGTCCTCCTGCGAAGCTAAAGCAGTTACGGCAAATTGGTTTTGATTTGCTCTGGCGATGTCGTCGTCAAGTTTTTTAATTCGATCCCTCGTTTGTTTTTGCAATTGTTCTATCGACGGCAGTGGCGCTGAAGCGAGGGCGTCATCTATATCTTTGCACGCCTGATCCACCAACTGCTGATCCTTCTGAGTTGTTGTACGCCGACGCTGGTCCGCCCGTACTAGACCATCCCGCACGACCACACTGAGAGCTGCAACCTGTGTACCTCCAGACCGAAGAAGCGCCATATAGCCGTTGGTATCGACATTTTCATTGAATGGAATTGGTGGTACGCGGTGCAGAAAATGATTGCTATCGAGGCTTGAGGTGGATAGATCTTTTTGTATTGACTCAATTTTGTCGGGAGTCTCTTGCAGCGCGGCTTTTGTTTGCGGAGACAACCCTGATACCACGCTGGCTATGTCCGCTAGCTGTCGTCGCAGAAATAACGCCGGTTCTAATTCGCGAGAGCGGGCGATGGTGGCGGGTAGGTACACTTTAACGATGTATGCTGCCACGGAACCAATGATAATCAGTAGATAACCAACCCATTTCCAACGCGAACTGTAGATGCTCACGCTCTGCGACTTTCCCTCAGGTTTTTGTGCAGCGAAAAGAATGAGCGTACCTGCGAAGTGCCCGTATTGATCCAAACCTTGGTCCGAACAGAGATATAGGGGCTCGCCGTTGGTTGCAGCTTCATCTATCTGTGATTGACTCGCGGATTCCTCGGTGGCATTCGTTTGCTGCAACGACCTGGACCGATATCCGCGCTCGTCCCACAGATGTAGCTTCTCGCTTGGAAATATGGTCTTCGTGGTGTCCTCAACAAGGTTTGTGGCAAACCCTACTCCCGTGAGTCCCGGCGGCGATGCGAGGACGCGAAACGAAATGCAGGAACTGTCGGATATGTTCCAATCAGATGGAATTCCGTTCGTATCGAACTTAATTTCGGCTGCAGGCTGATTGCTCAGAAAATACTCCACAATCCACGATTTCCCGGCCCAGGAGACAGTGGCATAGCGTCTTTGGAGTGTATTGGCGGCAGTTAATCCATCAACTCGAACATCGATACGCCAGGTACGGTTCTTGTCATCTTGGGCCGTGATCTCAACCGGTTTACCAAAAATAACAGATGCAGCCAAAGGTTTCGGCAATTCGAAGTCAGCGAGTGTCGGCTCTTCAGCCTTCTTGTCGTTACTGGCGGGCACCTCTGCCCGCAAGCGTAATTCCCCGGTTCCTGCATTCGCTCCCGTCGCCAAGTGGACGGTCGGATCAACGAATTTGAAGGCCGGCTGGTCGGCTCTCGCCGCCGATTGCAAGCACGCTCCGAACAAAACTGCCAAGAGTATTGCTTTCAATTTCCATAAGTTCCTCTCGCAAGACAAACGTCCCTGAACATGGACCGCGTCACGGTCCACCCGGCATCTGGGACTGTCGTTGGCGTTCGTCATTTGTGAGTTTATCGACGGAAGAATGCCGTGTGTTAGGGCAAGTTTGCGCGCGGATTTCTTCACGCCTTCGTTAACCTGTGCCATCACACTATCATTACGTCCCCCGATGATTACCACCCAGTCTTTATCCCCCAATAATTGGCCCAGCCTGTAGGCATGCGCCATGCCGTTCGCGTCATTCCTTCCAACTACCGCAATGGCATACTTCCGTCGCATCGCAATCTCCTCTTCAAACCATCACATTCGCTGAGCACGATAATGGGAAGCGCCCGAAACGCTTTCGTGTCAACTCGTGGCCGCAAATGCAAAGTGCACCGCGTGGTCGTTGCATGCTGCTGCGGGGAAAGAATATCGGATTGATGTGTTGGATTTCCCTCTACCGCCCAGCGAACCCCAAGAGGCCATAGGATAGCCAGGATGGGCGGGATCCTCCGTCGCGTGAACTATAGCTAAGTGACCGTGGTCGTATTTGGTTCCGTAGGCTGGGTTGAGTTCGGACTTCTTCATTCCGGCTACCACCAGCCCGTCCCTTGCCCATAACATGGCCGTGGCCGGATCCATCGTGATCTTGCTGAAGGGCGCCGAGGGAAAGGAGTCGACGATTCCATCGGCGTCAAGGTCGGGGATTGTGACGCCAAAATGCGAACCGACATTCTTCACGAATGCGTTGCAGTCCTTCATGACCGGATTGTCGGTAGTGTCGAGGGAGACGCAGTAATTCAGGATGTCGTCAGAAATGGTCTGCGGAGCCATCTCCAGCGCTGCCCGCGGCAAGACAGCGGCTGCGGGCTTGGCGCCAGCATCTGCGATCTTTACCGAAAGGGAAATTTTTTGTGGCTCGACACTCGCCGTCAATTCGAAAGTTCCAACGCCATGGGGGAATAAAACTGGCCCAGCTGATTGGTCGCTCTTCTCGGAAATGAGAGTTCGAACGGTCTGGAGAAGCGCCGTAGCGAATTCACTCTCGACGCCCTGGAGGCCGGTGTAATCGTCAGTTTGATTGGTCATAGCAGCTGTACGAGTGCTCCTTGTAAGAGGTCCCGCCATTTTGGCGGGTAGCTCGAAATCGGTGGCTGGCGCGTCTATCAAAGTGCGTGATCCGGAGGGAGTGTCTTTGTCGGCGGCCGTGATTTTGACGCGTAGGCGAATCGAGGCTGAATCGGTTTCCGAAGGCCGGATCAAGGCGCCGCCGACAAGCTCTTTGCATTTGTCACTAACAAACTGGACGAGCTCGGGTACGGTTCCTTTACCTGGCTTTATATCTGCGGGCAGGATCGAGAACGGAGTGACTCCGGCCATCGAGCCCTTGGTCCAGATGAGTGAAATCCCCGCGTCTACGTTGAGCTGCGACAAATCCGCCTGATGGAAGATGCCCCCGAAGAAGCCTTGCAGAGCAGACCTGAGTGATTGGCCTGTCATGTCGAAGACAAGCGGGCCCCAAAGGTTGAGTGGGCGGCAGTCGAGCGGCGATTCCACGGGGGCACACTGATAAATCAATCGTTTGTTCGCTGCCTGCCCCAAGAAGGTCTCATTCCGTTTCAAAATCAGACTGACTTTATAGCCGCGAACGGGACTATTTCCGGTGAGACACGCCGTATTTCCGTTGGCCCCCGCCGGCGCTTCGAGCGTGGCGGTATCGACTCTTGTCACATCCGTGGACGGGGGTGTCCATGTGATGTTTACGGGGCCTTGCATCACCTGGCGTGTATCGCCGGCAATGGCGGACGCCTGGAAATCAAGCGCGAAAACATCGAGCAAATCCCCGCCAGTCGAATGAGCAAAACGCTGAAGGTTCGAAAGGGAACTCGAACTCAGATAACCCAGGAGTGACTGAACCAGACTATTGAGCACAGCGAGCTGGGAACCGGCAATCGCCGCGCTGTCCCAGTTGTCGCGCAACAATTTGAGCGTGACGAGAGCGTTCAGGAGTGACACAGGAGTCCAGTCGTCGGTGTCAGTGAGGACGTTTACTCTGGTTGGTGCAGGTTGATACTGAGGGTAGCGAATCGTCACATGAACGGTGTCGACGCGCTTTATCCCGTTAACCAGACTGAAGGAGAACCTCCATCCCCACTGCGACAGCAGGGCAGCGTTGGATCCGTTGACCATTGGTCGTGCCGCCAAAGGATTCTGCGGATTCAAAACGGGCAGAGTCGCTTCCGTCGTCCGGATGATCGGTTTTTCTGGAAACGCTCGGGCCGCTACCGGAATTGAATCCGTCAAGCCCTTCCAGGTCAGTGCAACAGGTGCAGCCAGTTCGATCCACGGACCTTCGTTAAAGGGACTCGCACCTGGCAGCGCGCCTGGCAGCGGCAGCTGAACGTGAAGAATATTCACCGTAAGAGATCGCAACGGCGGCACGTCGGCGGCGTTCTTTGCGTTCGGGGGGAGATCATATAGGACGGTGACCTTCGGGTCGGCCCCGCCAAGCAGGATGTCGGAGAACGTGGGCTGGTTCGGGTCAGACGCTTGGTCAGCTCCGATACCGCCAGCTACCTTGCCTTGGAAGGTCTGGATATTGCGATCGCCCGGTTTGGAAAGTGGAAGCTGGAGAATTGTGGAGACGGTGTAGAACGAGCTGAGATCTGATAAGAACGCATCCCTCGCGATTCGGCTGACGGCCGCTGGATCAAGATCACCAGGTGCCGGCTTCTCGAGAAGAGATACTACAAATCCAGGACCTTGACCTGTGGCGTTGAAAGTGGCGAGCTGTTTGGCGATGTCCTCACGGAATTTGAGTAACGATCTCATCGTAACTGCGTTTACTCGCAGCATCAGCGAGGTCAGGTCCCCCGTTTCACTTTCCAGCAACCGAAACGCAATTCGGCCGAGTTCATCGAAATCTTGGTCGACCACCACTTGATCGGTGAGAGCAAGCTTGTACTTGTTCCACGCCGGATTGGTGGTTGTGGTTTTCGTGAAGTCGGGCGTCTGGAATGACTCGTTACCCAGCACGTTGCGCAGGGGGCACGGTGTCGCGAAAGACCACGCTGCGGAAACATCAAGTGCCGGCGCGGACGGGAACAGAGAGTCAGGTACCAGCCAGATCTCGTGGACATTCACGTGATCGCGCAGAAATCCCACCTGAGTGCCGCAGGCGGATGCGACGACGGCTTGAAGTTTCTGTGCGACCAGGCCGAAGTCGTCCTGTCTTTCCGGGGCTCCAGAACTCGATTGGGTCGTGGGTGCAGCGTCAGTCTGCAGCGCGATGGCGACCGTAACGGAAGTCAGCTGTTGTCGGATCAAGTTGGCGAGGGTTTGGTTACTGGGAAGGTCCGCTTCTGTCGGGAGATAATCGGGTTTGCGCTCGATGTGTATCCTGGGCTCGAACTGGGCGAGATGTCCCACCACGCCGTCGCATTGAAAGCTTGCCAACGGCAAAACGGACTGCGAGTTGCCGCTGGCCCAGGCGTCGAGCTGCTGAATCAGTTTTTGGATGTCGAGAACTTTTGGTTGAATGACGATGGGATCGGCCAGGAATGAAACTGTTACGTCGCCTGCTACTCCGCGCAGCTGATCGCGAATTTCGCGGAGACGCTGGGCGCGTTTTGGGTCGAAACCTTTGTAGTCGTACAACAGTTCGACCGTGAGACGAGGCTGGCCTGCCTGCATTTCGGGATAAACCCCGAAGCGCAGTCCGGGCCAGTCGGTCGGACTAATGATCGGATCGGTATAAAACAGCCGCTTCTGGAAAACAGGAGCCGACACCAGATCGAACCGATTGCCAAAGACGTCACGAAGGCCGGGCTTGATCAAGATCTGTCGCCGATTCGGATCCCGGAGTCGTTCCCAGGGCGACTCCGTTGTCCTGTCGTAGCACACCAGTGTACCGCGGTAGTAATGAGTCTCCGTTGTTTCGTCAAGCGAAGCGGTAGAAGTGCGACCCATGTGATAGGCGGCAAGCACTCGCATGGCGGCGCTGTTATTGCGCACGGACAGGTTTTCTGCAGAGGAGACCGTTGCAGGCGGCTCGTAATGGTCACCAGGCAGAGCCCGCATCGGCGATATTATCGGGATGGCATCGGGCGTCGGTACTTCGTGTCCCGACCCATCAGTGGCGGTCCAGTCGACGATACTGAGAGTGCCAAACCCGAACTTATCCTCGTGAGTCGTCGGATCTTTGGGCACGGCACGAGTCCAACCGAACGGAACTGTCCCCGGCGGAGTGTACGGAGAGATTTCGATGTGCTCCAGCCCGTTGAACCGAACCGCGTTGGGCGCCGCACCGCTGGGTAGTGCAAGAGCGTTGGCGGCCAGTGGCAGCCACGCACTTTCTCTGGTTGAGGTGTCTGGATCGCTCCTTGGAGTCAGAAGTACGGCGAGTACAAGGCTGTCCGCGTGATCCCAGTCTGTAGCCCCAGCCAGATAATAGCCCCCCGAATTTGTGATGCTGGCCATCTCCAGCAGCCGTAGCGCGTCCTGCTCCTGTCCCGGATCGCCCGAGAGCACAATATAAGGAAGTGACGCTGGCGGAGCGTCGGTTGCAAGACCCATGGTCTCTGCTGGGCGCGATTCCTGAGTCAAATTGGTTCGGGCAATCGACCACTCGGACAGTGCCGGAGTGCGCTCGAGATTTCCCTGACTATCTTTCCGCTCGAGAGTCAGGAATATCCCTTGGACGTTTGCAGGCGCTCGAACCGAAGGCCCCGGCAGTAAACCAAGCTGGTCGAGGAACCAGCGATCGCCCTCCGGCGTCCCGACAATTTCGAAGAGTTGGGTCCCGCTGGGTATACCCGGAGGTCTGCTGATCGCCCGCAGAAGAAACCGCAGAAAGATGGCCGGTTGCCAGCTCGCCGCCGGTAGCAGAGTACCGGTTTGTTTCACCGGATCGATGGACCACAGCGAGACGAAGCTCTCGTCGGAATAGTTTCCTACCTCTTTTAGAACGGACAATGGAAGCTTCGCTACGGTAAGAGCACCGGCGGGGACGCTCTCCGCCGTAGCTGGCTGACTGGGTACTGAAAACTGCCGCTGCTGGAAGACCCAGGTCGGAATTTCACCATCCACATTGAGACTCAGATACTTCGCGCTGTCCCTTCCGAGTGCGTCCTGCATGAATTGATCGGTGTCCGCAGCCTGCGCGTGATCCACAATTAATGGGGTGCGTGATCCGTCGACGGTGAACCTGAAATTGACGTCACCGGTTGGCAGGTCGACGCGGATCTGTTGACCCGTAAGGACCGTGGCGGGTCGGATGTTCGTGGCAACATCCGTCGGTCGTGCGCCATGCAGTAGAGTGCGGGAAAGGTCGCGTGCTACGCGGTCGAGACGGGACTCAGGATCTTTGTTCGTCGGCATCTTCCATTCCTCTCAATCACGACTCGTGGATCAGGGTTGTCCGAACATTTGAGTCCAAATGTCGGACCATTTCATGGACTTCGACCGGTCGTTGCGAGACTCCCCGGGTGTGTTCTGGATCAGTAAACCGATCTCTGAAACTGTACCGACGATCAAGTGGCGGCAGTACTCGGCGAAGGCCGCATTGTCACCAGCCATCGGCTTACCTTGCTCCATCACCGTAGAGGGTATTCCGGTCACCGGTGAGCCAGTTGGCGGGAAGTAGCTGAATGAGGTACTAGGCCATGGTGGTATGACTGCGAATGGTTCGTCTTGATTCTGCAACAGCGTTTTCAACGCAGGCGCAAACTGCTTCTTTACGACTGCGAGTACGGCGTCTGCAAACCCGTTCCAGAAGAGGTCTGGATCTTGATCCATTCGAGTTTGCAAATCGCTGACGGTGCCAAGGGTGATCGGCTGATCCGCGTAGTCGCCGGGATTGCCCGTTGGCGCAGGCAGCAGGATCCAGCCCGTGAGGAATTTGGCCAGATCACCGAACGCGTTGTCGACGGGGAGGACCTGGAGCAGCATCGTGCCGACGACGCAGGTTTTAGCTCCGCCGGCCTGACCGAAGTCGCTTGCTTGTCCCATGCAGGGGAGGACGGTTGCATAGATATTGAGCGGCCGCGGATTGTTCCAGTAGGCATAGCCGAGAGTCCACGCAAAAGGACCGTCTGAAAGGGCGAAGTTCGAGGGCTGCGCTTCTTGCAAAAGATCGATGTCGCGTGCTTCCAGTGCGTCGACGACGTAAGGACCAGACACGGACAGTGAAGTGAGTGCCTGCTCAAAGTGCCACGTGGCGCTGAAGGAGAGATGAATGGTAATGCTGACGCATCCGACGTGAATTCCCACATCAACTGCGACAGTGAGTCCGATATCGGCAAATATCACGAGCGGAAGAGTAACCAGATAATGAACGGAGCCTCGTTTTGCGAGGACGCGGCGGATGTCAAGGCCGACATCGGCATAGGCGAGGATTCGCGCGGAAGCCTGAATGATTGCGAAGCTTACGGTGGCCGAGATGTCGAGCATCAAGCCTACGTAACCTCGTAGAGCCCAGACCGTAGGGTTGAAGAGATTGTTTTCTCCCGCGCGATAGCCAGCCGCTCCCTCGAGGCCGCCGAATATCGTGAGGGAAGCCTCTGCGCGGAGAATGCCGATCGTGAAACTGCGGCCTATCCCGACCCGCGCTGCGAACCCAAGGCGCAGAGTGCGGATGGCGTTCAGAAGTTTCGGGTCCGGAGCGCTGTAACTATACCCACCCTGGAAATTGAGCAGATCGGAAGCGGAAGCGGCGGTGATGCCGAAATAGAAGCCGCCCGAACCGAGAAAGATCGCGATTTCAACCTGAGCGCTACGGGAAAAGTCATTATTCCAAGGAAAACCGAAGTCAGCCAGGAAACCGCCGTCGGTGTGAACTTCCAGCCGAAAAACGGGCAGGCGGATTGTGGCGGCTCCAAACTGCATCGTTCGCATGCCACCCGGCAGGCAAAACTCTATCGAGAAGATGCCCAACCCTCCGTTAACTCGTCGGTAAAGGAGGTCGAGGTCGAAATCGGCGATGTCGAGGTCGAGACCATAGATACCCGGATCGGAGATGGCCACGCCAACGGTAAAGCCGCCTTTGTACTGTGCGGCAATACTCCAGTTGTCGGAGTCAGGATTAGCCCGGCCGAGGAGGGCGCAGACATCGGTGGCCTCTCCAATGCCGCTCAGATTGTCACGAAATGCCTTGACGATCCCTTTTGTGTCTTTGGCTGCAGTTCCGTCGAGCGTAATGCGATACCCACCGCCGACGTACCACGTGTGATCGCCAGTTTCGAATCCAAGGGCCCAGCTGGGTTTTCGGGCGGATGCTGCGGGGATAAAGATGATAAACGCGATGTCACTTTCGACGGGCCATGGTCTCCCAAGAAAAACCACTTGTGCGTGGACTGCCTGAATCGCGACAGCGGTGAGATTGTTGCTAGCGTCAAGGCAGCGCTTGATGTTGAGCTTATCGGCCCGCAGGCGGATGAACTGCTGGATGCCGATATCGATTTTCCCGTTGAAAGTGGGAAACTGGATCCCAAAGGCGAATCCGGGATTGCTGCCTGCCTTCCAGCCAATCAGCAGCGGAATGTGCAGACCGCTGAGATCACCCGCTAGTTTGCCAATCGATCCTAAATCCAAGTCCATCAGGAAGCCGAAGTGGAACTTCGTCCCGATCGCTCCCCCCGGATCCAGACCTCCGAAGTTAATGGGGAAAAAGTTCAGATCCCCCAAATCGAGGAGATTCGTCAGCGCTACGCTCATACCTTTAAGTTTTACGGGCAAAAAGGAGAGCAGCGACGCGGCGTCACCAGGATTGAAGTCAATGTCCGCCGAGATGCGCCGGGCGATGAAGCCAAACGATAGGTTTCGAGTGCCGTAGTCGTATACAAACTGAAAGCCGAAGGAAGACAGGCGGATGGACTTAACCGTGAATAGCGGGAGGTGCGTCAATTTTTCGTTGAGCGTGAGCGTGCCATCAATGTCAATCTCTACCGTGAGTTTCTGAACCGATTTCGTCCGCTGATCGCGATCCAGCGATGTGACGCTGAGCTGCGCGCGGGTGATTGTGAGGGTTTTCAAGTACGAGGGAACGGGGAAATCCACCGACATTTGTTGAGGACTGATAAGACTGAAGACGTCCTGTTTAGTACCGTCCGGTAGCGTACGACTCTCATAAAAGCCATCGAGTTCGAGCGACTTCAGAACTCCGTCATCTGGAGTTACTTTGTCCCAGAAAAGGTGATCGAACTTTACGAAAACCTTGGCTTGAAACGTCGAGATTTGGCTGTTTTCAAAACCGATGCGCAGGGAATCGACGATGAAACGGTAGTTGCGATCGGGATCGACGGCAGCGCCTGGCTCTTTGTCCGCTTTCGTCGGGTTGGGAGGATCCTTCTTGTTTCCCTTCGCGTACTGTATCAGTCCAAATGCGGAGCCAGGACGTTTGGGATCGGTGCCGCCAACAAGGTCCGATCGATGCACGGGAACTACATTGAGCCCGAAATGATGAGCGCGTAACGGGACCTCCGGACTTAATCCTGGTCGCAAGGCCTCTAAGATGTCGGGCATGACGGGAATGGGCAGGTCGAGAACGAGAATGCCCTGCCAGTTTGGGTTGAACCACAGGTCGCGGAGTGTCTTAAGGTAATCTGGTTGCCCTAGTGGAACGGGCTCGTCGAGGCCCGTCAACTTCTTGATTCCAGCATTTCCGTTTGGAGCGAGGGCGCTTTGGCAAGCCCAGTAGGTCGTGTCCTGAATGAGCGAGTCGAGGGTTTTGCCCGTGACGAATTTGATGATGACAACCGATGCTCCCATTCGGCTGTCGTTATTTGTCTCTCGCGCAGTTTGGCCGAGACCGGTCGGACCAACAGAAAACTGAAAGTCCCGGACATACAGGGTCGCGGATGGAGCAATGCTGTTCAGGGTCTGCGTCGTGGGACTATTGAAAACCATGAAGAGTTGGTTTCCAGCAAGGGCCTGCTGGATCTCGCCGTAAAGCGCAGGGTCCGAGTTGGTAATACCGATAGAGAAGTCGAGCCGCGCAGTATGGCTGTCGGGGTTACCGAAATAGAGGCGGGAATAGCTCCCGTTCAAATTGATTTCGGCCAGTATTCCTTGGGGCGTGACAGCAAGTGAAGTGGCCGGAACGGTGGTCGCCCCGAAGCGCCCGGTCGGCACGACCTGCGGAGTGCGACTCCTGGTTTGAAAGGGCACGCACTTATTCCGCCGATACTGACAAAGGTGAGTAGCGTCTAATCCGCGAATACCGGAATCCGCATCGTGGTCAGAAGCTTGGTAGCCTGCGCGGGGGAAGACCGGTACAGCCGCGGACAAGGAACCGAACGGCACGCGCCGCCGTCGAAGGTGCTCGGCGGTCTCCGACACGAACAGCGCCGCTTCGGCCGGCTGTGAATGGAACGGTACGGTCGCAGGAGGCGCGCCCGTGGCCGCGAGGAACTGCACGTGAGATGTGATGGCCACACCGCCGCGGTCATCTAACAGCTTGCGGGACGCAGGAGAGCCGCTTTCCCCCTCGAGGAAGAATGCGGGTTGTCGTTTGACGAACCGAATGTGAGTGGCAGTGTTGAGGTCGAAGAACTCCGTTGTAGCCGCGCCAGCGACGAAATCGCGCGCAGATACATTAAGTGCCGAGGTGTCAGCGTCTGGGGTGGGACTCTTGATTTCGAAGTCGCCTTCCGGGTGGAAAATAGTCTGGGTTCCCGACGTTATAAGACTCTGGCCCTCTAGCATTCGATCATAGACAAAGCCGAGACGGGAGGAACCTCCGGCAGATTTCAGGCTGAACCGGTCGCCTTTTGAACTGAAAAAAGAAGAGTAGATCTCGGCGTCGCCGAATAGAAGGCGGGAGTTCATTTCACCCGCAAGCCAATCGGGAGTCGAAATGCCATCGCGAGGATCGAGTAACACGCCGCATGTCGCGCCGGTGCCAGTCGACGAGATGACCTTGTCACTGAGTCGCGAAGTCCAGACACGGCAGGGCACGGGATCGCCGCCTGGCGTGGGAGGAGTCGGTGGGCCGCCTATGAAAACCAGCCCCGCACGATTTAGGGGATGCCGGGCGGATCCCGCCGGCCATGGTACCGACAGCCCTATGGACCCGGCCACAAATCCCGAACTGTTATCGAGTGAGACTAACAACTGATTGCCAGCAGAAGCATTATCAATTGTCCATCGGGCGTTTGGAGATGCCGTAAGGGCGAGCATCAGGTTATTGCCGGAGGAATCGGCCGAACTCGTGAAGTCATCCAGTGATACAGGTGGAGTACCGACGTCGAGACCGAGACTGATGTCGCCGATCAGGACCGCAACGGCACGCCCCGTAGGGAAAAAACTATCGGCTGGACTCCTGCCGGTAAAATGAGATTCGCGCCAATACCAAAATTTGCCGTAGTAAGTGGGCAGTCCTGGCGGTGCGGCGAGACTGTCGAGAGCAGTAACGATCGTGGCGGGATCGAACGTCGGGCAAAACAGCACTGTTCGCCTCGCCCTGCTCCAGACCGTGAGCAAGTCGGACAAGGAGTTAAACAAGTCAGGTCCGGTCGCAGCTTCCCAGAGAAAGAGGTGATCGAGAAACGCTCCTACTCTTCCGTAAGCGACGAAGCCATTCTTAGTGTAGATCTTCCGGTATTGGACTGACACGGATTTCGTCCCCTTCGAAAATATTTGCCTGATCAAGTACGGTGCTTACCGTTGTGTAGAAGCGAATTCGCAGAACTCCAGCAGCGTCGATTCCGTTTCCGATATCAGTAGATCGGAGGAGTTCGATCAGCGGAGACGACTCCGCGTGGCCTTTTCGATTGAGGCTAGCGGCGTAGGACCCACCAAGGACTTGACCGATGGTTTGGAGATTTAATGCTCCGAACTCCACAGGGTGCCCGTTAATTGAAAATTGGTGACGTAATTCGACGAAAGACTTTCCCGCGAATAGACCGTTTACAAAGTTGCCGCAGGGTCTCGAACTGGTGGGTGCATCAGGGGAAGTGTATTTATAGGATTCGAATGCTTTTTCGAGTAAATGGTCCCACTCGCCATTCAGGTCGGCAAGCAGTTTGTGCTGATCATCCATTTTGTCCCATTCGGCGAGCTGGTCAGGAGCTTTGAACTGATCAGGAGGTCCATTCGATTTGGGCGAATTGCAGCCGACAATCAAAAATTGGCGTGCCAGCATGTTTAGTTCGTCGCGAGCCGTGGCTTGGGTCGGACTGGGGTAGAAGCCAGGGCGTGCTTCGTTTTCGAATTGAGCAATATTACCGGTTGGGGCCATGTCAGGTTTCCGATATGCGGCAGGACTGAGCAGGAATAGGTAGTCCGGGCCTTTGCGAGAGTCATTACAGTCTGCTGGGGGCATGGCGCCGCTCACAGCGAGAAGCGCGGAGTTATGCAGATCGAATAGGTTGTAGATGGGGATAAACTCGGTTGCGAAGAGATTCGCCCAATCTGGTGGAAACGGCAGAATTCCCTTCGTCGGAGCGGTATTGTTAACCTGAAAGTCCCCTACCATCGCACAAGACCCGACCGGAAACAGCCTCATTCCATTGCTGGCAACGACCCGAATTTCCGTTTGACCGCCAGACGTAATCCTCGAGTAACTGTCCAGCAAGCTTGTTGCCGGATATAGGTTGTCATTCCCCCAGCTGACGACTATGGATTGTCCAGGCACGATGCGTGTCGCGAACATCCCCGTTTGATTTTTTAGAATTGAGGAGACCTTGCCGGTGTAGGCGATTGCAGTCGAAGTCGTTGTATTCAGGTACGCGTCGGCGAATCTCTTAAATGTTGCCTGCGCGAGAACTCTGTCTTTCCAGATCGTGTTAAGGTCGCGCTGTAGATTCGAAAATCGTGACTCACACTCTTCGAACAGCCACAAGCCGCTGCGTCCACAGAGCCAGCTTCGAAAGGAATCCTGTAAATCGTGAAACTGCTCCCAGCTGAGGCGCCGGATACTGGTCATTGATCCATCGCCAGCAGAGTCTGCAATTGAAATGTTTACTGTGGATTCTTTCTCCGTCCGGCGAACCGTGATCTGGACAGTCTTTTCCGAGGCTGACCATCGAAATGGTTTTCGGGGTGTATGAAATCGGTTTCTACGAAGAAAAAATTCAGGGACCGAGAATTCTAAGGGTCCTGCGGCGTCTGTTCCACGGAGCGAAGGAAAGACATATGCTGTCGTGCGGTCCTCAGGGTTATTCTTGTCTTGCGTGATCCAGGATGGCGGCACTACGTGGTAATGCGTCGCTTGGTCTTGGCCGCTGGCCGACGTCGGCAGACTGCAGATCGCTAGGATCAGGACATATCCGAGTTTGCGAATGCCTGGTCTCAGAGTTGCAAATCGCGTTTTCCTCATTGAAATGCCATTCCTCAACGTCAAGTGTTCAACCCCAATCCGTTCTGCGGCCTTGAATCGAGCCACCTTCATGATGATCTCGGTGAAGAATTTGCTCACTGGTTAGCCCTGCCAAACTACGCGGCTCTCGTAACCCGCGATGAATGAAAAGCGAAATGGAAAATGCCACCCGGCAACGAAGGAAGCTACTTCTGTGTCGGGAATTTGAATCCGAGATATGTACCTCCGCTAATGCCCATCAGAAGCAGCCATTTGTCGTCGAGGGTTGGCATCTGCAAGCTCGTAATCACCGTGTACCCAAACATCAGGCCAAATACGATCGTCCACACGAAAAATTGAAATCGATTCAGGCTGATTCCGTTTGCATCGCTCAAGATGTCTGTGAAGTAGTTCGAATGAGAAACTGCGGGAGCGGCTTCTTTTTGAAGAAGCGAACTCCGCCGCTGCAGAAGGCGCAAACGTTCTTGGTTCAGGTCCGTGACTAGATTCAGCGTTGCTGCCGAGACCGCGCCGGCATGCGCGGCCTCGGAGACTGCCGAGTCCATTGCTGCAACCTGGCGGATATCGGTGACTCGTTCAGCAAGGAGAGACGCCTGGGCAGCTGCTGCATTCTGCTGCTTGCTGGCATCGATCAAGACCGACGACAAGCCAGTGGTTCCGCTTATGCCCAGCAAAACTAAGGCCTGCGTGCTGAGTGACCAGGTACCCGTGACGAACCAAACGTACATGAAAGAAATCAAAACGATTAGAAACCACCATGCCATTTGGCTGCGCCCCAGGCTGTAGGTGTATTTCACATCCTTCGGTAGATCTGCCACCATGGCTTTATCTCGGAGCAAGTTCGTTTTGATAGCTAGCATCACAGTAGCGATCAAAAGGAATAGTGAAACGAACCAAAAAACGGACTGTCGGAACGTTGATAACTTGACATCGAAAGCTTTCGACGCTTTTTCAGATTCCGGTGCTGGGCCACTCGCGAGCCAGCCAACGCTAAACAAAACCTTTTGCTGGGATGTGCCGAGCACCGGCAACCACGCTTTGCGAGAATTCTCGTTGAAAGGCAGGGTAAATCGGACCTGTTCGTTTTTTAGGTCGATGAATTCTGGATATTGTTCCCGAACTGGAACCCCATTAATGAACGGTATGAGTTTTTCTAGGGTGTAGTCGCCCTTGAGCTGCTCGTTCTGGACTCCTTTCGCATTTAGCATTCCTTTCAGGTTGACCGTAACTGTGTAATTAACGCCAAACGGGTTTGGCCAAAAGTTGTCCACCCGTATATCGGGCGGCGGGATTTTGTCGTCGCCATTGGCGACCATTGCGGTTCCGGCGAGAATAAGAGCCAACAAAAGGTGTGCTTTCAGACGACGGATCATCGCAGGCTCCCGCTTGGGATCGATCGCGATAAACTCTCGGCACTACTCATTCGGGCCCAGCACTTTCAAAGTTGCAGAGCGCGCGAGAACTGTGCCTTCAGCTAATCCAATTGCGTGCTGGCGATATTACACAACTCAAGTGAATTAGCAATTACTTCTTAACTCGAAAGAAGGCCGAATCGATTTGAGCTACAGTCCGAGAGCTTTCAATCGAAGATCGATGAATGCTGCCGCCTCGCCCTGGGTGCTGGGCATGGGGCCCTCTGCCGCCACTTGAGCCATTTGTAAGCCAGCTCTTCTCGCCGTCAATTCGGCAAAGCCCTTGACCCATTCCTGGGTCAGGTCATCGAGTGGTTCGTCCCCCGGATCAACCACCACCCCTGCGACGTTCGAGGTTACGGTCTGATTGAGAGGTGGTCGATTGAGTTTGGTGGGCATGGAAGCAGCTGTCCGGGCATTGGGAAGCTGGGTGAACAGGTCGGAAAACGAGGCAGCGCTCGCATCTCGGTGGTTCAGCGGACCGGCAAGACCAAACAAGTCAATCGCCGTCTTGATTACCGAGGTATGTTGAAGAGGGCGATTTACGACAGCGCCTTTTGGAATCCACGGCGAGACGATCACGGCCGGGACACGCAGGCCCAGGCGGTCAAACGTGAAAGCTGGCACCGTCCACTTCGCCTTGTCGTCAGGATTCGGCGAATTCTGTCCATCAGGATTGGGTGCCGGGCCTGGCGCGAAATGATCGAAAAATCCACCGTGCTCGTCGTAGGTAACAATCAGAGCGGTTTCTGCAAACAGGTTCGCATTCGCCGCGAGCGCATCGTACACGTCAGAGATGAGATTTTCTCCGTAGCGAACGTCCTCGGGCGCGTGCTCCGAGTTTGCCATTTCTGCCGGCGACGATTGGGTCGCTTTCTTGTTCGTCATCCTCGGAACGATGAAGACATAGTTTGGGAGGTCTCCGGCGGACACGTCAGCACTCCAGCGATCCTCAAACCGCCGAAATAGGGTCGGCGAAATGCCCAGGTTCTTGAACTGCAAGATTTCGTTTAGATCATAAAAATAAGTGCACCAAGTCAGGCCCTTTGCGGCTACCAACTCGTAGACTGTCTTCGACATAAAATCGCGATTGAAGTCGTTGTGAACGTAGCCTTCGGAAGTAGCAGCATGAATGTACATCCGATTCGGCATCGTCGGGCCTGGCACTTCGCAGAACCAGTGGTCACACAGGCAGAATTCGTTCGCCAGTTGATTAATGGCGGGTAATTGACTCGGAGAAAACGACTCCATAACTTCGGCTACGTCGCTCCGGTCGAGCTGATGTGTTCGCCGCAGCAGATCGTCTTTGTAAGCGCGAACGAATCCATTGTTCTTAACCGGGTTGGTGGCTGACGGTCCGGAAGTGCTGTTACAGAGCTGAACGCAAACCGCGTTGAAAGAGTGTGGCGGACCTTCTTTATCGTGGACCGCGAATGGAGCCGGTTGGCTGACGACAAATTCGGGGTTGTTCGCTGATTGGGGCTGAGAAGGATCAAGTAAGTTCGAGGATGTCGAGTTGACTCCCTGGAGATTCTCGATGGTTTGGCCGGGCTGCGCCTGAAAGAAGCCAAAAATGTGATCAAATGCACGATTCTCTAACATCAGGATGACCAAATGCTTTATTCGCGACTGAGGGAGCGCCGGTGGCATGTCAGTTCCTCCTTGAAACTCACCAGAAATCCACCCGAGTTCGGATCCTAGAACCTCGCTTGTGACGTGCGAACAATGCGAGCTCCTGAGGCCGAGGCGGTGCACGATGATGCCTTGGAATATTTCTGCTTCATGGGCCTGTCTTTCTGAACTGCGGTCCGAAGATTCCGCCGCCGGGGCGCGGAATCTTTTTCTGGAATAGCACTTCAACTGCAGACTTCAACGAATCCATTGAGTCAATGGCTGCATTTAGTGCGACGTCTCCACCGCCCGACCATGCCTGATCCAGTTGGTGAAGCATTTGAGTAAAAAAACCGTCGCAGTCAGTGACTTCCTGCGGAGCAGCGGGACCATAGCCGCCCAATGGCACTGGTGTCATTGGGAAAGCGTTTGGTACAGTCAGTACATCGCCTGTCCAATCGCCCGTTTGTGTAGCCGGCACAAATTCATACTTTCTCCCGTAGTAGATCTCCCCGAATTTATAGAAGTGAGCCAACGTCTTTTTGACTGGGTCCGAGAAAGGAAATCTGGAGGTGCCTTCGCCTTGGCTCTTGATTAAGTTGATGGCGTTCGTAGCTGCGGTCAGTCCGTCAATTTTAACCACCGGCGGGAAGGCGTTTTGTATTTGCTTGTTCGAGTTATCGGCGTACGGAATCTGGTTACCAAGAGCTTTGAAACTGGCGAGGATGGCGTCATAAAATTCCCCGATCGTCGGAAAAGTCTCTTCCTCAGCGCCAAGCGCCGCCACTGCGGGGCGTGGCACGGGGTTCTCGGGATACTCGATTTGCATGCACATTTGGACGAAAGACTTGTAGTCAGCGAAACCCAATACGACCTGAAAATCCGGAACGCAGGGAAAGCCAAGGGTAGGATCGCATCTTGGTCGCACCCCGCCCGGTAGGGGACCCGGATAGACGATTGCGTCGTACCCGTCGAATATCTTCGGCTGTATTCCGCTGGCCCATAGCAGGTTGCAAGCAACGCCAAAATGACTCATTTCATCCAGGATAATTGAATGGATTAGTTTAGCTGGGTCGGAATTCTGATCCTTCAGGGCATAGAGCCCGCACAAATACGGAGGAAGAGTGGACAGTTCTAGTTCCAACGCTGCCTGCAAGGAAGTCTGGAGCCAAGCCAGGTCATGGAGAGGCGTCTCCATCAATTGCTTGACCTTGAAATTTGGTGCCATCGTTGCTACTCGCTAGGCGAAGCTTCGTATCAATTGCTTGATTACTACGAGGCTAAAATTCGCGCTTTCATTATCTTCATTTGCTAGGGCCGAGTTTATACACAGAGTTCCGAAGGGTGTCAACTGAAGTTCAATCAACCTCAAGTTTGCAAGTCCTCAATTCCATATTGAAGCCAGGTTTCCGCTGCACCGGTTTTGATGCTGTGCGTCTGGCCAATTGCGTCATCGTTTACTCTCGTACTTCTTTGCGAAGGACCTTGCATTCGAATTTCGAGTGGCCTAGAGTGAAATTCCGCCAAGCTAGCTCTGGAGTAGACTTTTGAGTCTAGCTTCGAACACATGGCCGTCATGATCAAGCTCAAGCTACCTCAAGCCCTTGCGAGCTTCCCGACCGTCCAATCGCTGCCCGGCCTGGCCGATTTGAACCTGGATCCCTCGTTCGGTCTGATTGCCATTGCTCCCAAAGATGACTTGTATGTAGTCAGGGCTGAAGCGGTCAATAACCTGAGACAACGCCAGGCGCTAAGTCCGGAGATAATTGAACAGTACGGTGATATGAAAATCAGCGAAATTTGAGGCCTTCTCGGAGTGCAAGAAACCGGAGGTATAAAATGGCCGCGCCGATACGAGTGATGATTCAAATGCAGGCCGATCCCCTCTTGACTGCGTCATCTTATGGACCTATTGAAGCTGCACCCGCAGTTGATATTGCGAACGTCCCGGGTGTTCAGCTCGATTACAATTTCGCCCCCGTACCGCTCCCGCCCTCGCCTTTACCTATGGCAGGATCGAAGTCAGCAGCCAACAAATTGGCGGAGATGTATTCCGCGGGACAGCAGTCGACATACATACTGCGCGCCGCGGTTGCTGCTGAATCGATGGAGAATTTCCGTGCGAAGGCCAAGGACGATCCGCGGGTTGTTGGCATATTTTCAGACCCGTTGATTCAGCCGTTTGCCGCTTGTCCGTCTGGGCCGGTTGGCACAGAAGCGGATGTAGCGACGTTGCTGTCTGTCGCCGAGCTCAATAGTTTGGGCCTGGACGGCTCAGGCGTGAGGGTGGCAATCGTCGATACAGGGGTTAACTTGCCTTATCTCAATAACCGTGGCAAGAACCCAGGATTTGACTCGGCTCTAAGTTGGGGTCCCCAGTCGAACATGCCGCTTGGCAATCTCCCCGTAAATCATGGAACGATGTGCGCGTTTGACGTATGTATTGCTGCTCCAAATTGCACCATCGTTGACCATGCGGTCTTGGCTTCGACCGCTCAGGGCGGTTCAACGATGGATGGACTACTGAGCGATGCGGTCAAATCCTACGGTGTCCTGTTAAGTTGGATTAGTAAAGGTCCCGGGGTATTTCCCGGCGATCAAGTTCCACGCGCCCTGGTGGTGAATAACAGTTGGGGGATGTTTAACCCCTCGTGGGATTTTCCTGTCGGCGACCCCGGGAACTACAGCGACAACCCGCAGCACCCTTTCAACATCATCGTTACGAGCCTTGAATCTGCTGGTGCAGATATCCTGTTTGCAGCGGGAAACTGCGGACCAGAGTGTCCGGATACGCGGTGCCAGGGAGCCACGAACAACGGAATATATGGGGCAAACTCTTCTCCATCCGTCATCTGCGTAGCGGGGGTCACTGTTCAGAAAGTTCGGTTGGGATATTCGACAAAAGGTCCGGGCCATCTCGAGAAGAAAAAACCTGATGTCGCTTCGTTCACGCATTTTGCGGGGTCCGGAGTCTATCCGGCCGATGGTGGCACCTCCGCGGCCACCCCCGTTTTAACCGGGGTGGTTGCTGCTGTCCGGAAGTTGTATCCGCCCGGTGTGGTGAGCCCTTCTCAATTGCGCCAGATGTTGCGCGACGCCGGAGGCCAGGCGTTCGACAATGACTTGGGGTATGGGATTGTGGATGTAACTCAATTACTGAAAGCTCTAGGAAATTTGCTCGGAAGCACACGGTAAGCCTTCTCGTTAGCGTCCCGCTAATCTCTTCGAAGAACTTTCAGTCGCCATTCGATAAGGTCATTTTTGTTTGTATTTATTCTTGGCGGTGGCGCGCTCGTAGTTTTTGGCGGCTGAGTGATCGACTTCGTAGTCGGCAAGCAGGGAATCTCTTAGGAGTGTCCTTGGGTGCATCGTCAAGACTCGCCATGGAATCGGCAGGAACTGTACGAAAAAGTGTGGCAGTTTCCCCTTCGTAAACTGGCGGCTGAATATGGCATCTCCGACGTTGGTCTCGCCAAAGTCTGCCGGAAACTTAATATTCCACTTCCTGACTTGGGGCACTGGACAGCCAGAAGACGTCATGCCGCGCGTCATCCTTCTTACCGGTGCCGATGCATTCCAAGGCAGCTAGACCGCGCCATTAGGTCTTCTGAGGCAGGACTTCATATTGGAACGAAACAACTCGTTCTACGTTGTGAGAATGTTGCTGAAAGATGCGGCATACCTGGTTGCTCGAGACCGCCGCAACGCCCTGCCAATCTCCCCATGCACCTGAGAAACTATCCGTGAAATTCCTAACATTTCCGGTAGCTGTCATACCGGCCGGAATGTCTCCGCAGACGTTCACAGAGGCGTAGCAGCCGCTCGATCCACAACCAGGGATGGATTGTGTTTTGGACAACCATTGCGCCGCAGGAGGCTTCTCTTCACAGCCCTGATGCTTATTCAGGTAATCGTTGAGCATCTGATTGGTGCTCGGCGTTTTGATCATATTAAATTGTAGAAGGCGACAGAGGCCGGAGTGCACATCTTCCGGTTTGCTAACCCCTCCTGCATCAGAAACAGATAGGCTTGTGCAATGTCATGAGCTTCGGAAAACATAAAGCACTGAAGAAGTTCTTCCTTTCAGCAACCAAGGACCCGGCCCTTCAACCGTAGTGTCCCATTTATCAAGTAGCCTACGCAGCATAACTGCTATAGAATGCCGACGCCTCTGCAAGATTGCTCCACTCTAACGCCAAGCTTTATGGAGATACCGATGCCACTGTACAGTCCCCCTGCTGCCATCGATGATTTCTCTCGCCGCCCTGCACTCGCACCGACGTTACGCTCCGGTTGGGACGCCAGGATGCGAGCCTTCATTGCCGAAACAAAAGACGCAACGAATCCCGATTTGATTGTCAGCGGCCTTTTCTACGACCAACTTGCAGACACTAGCGGTGCCCCAGATCCCGCACCTACCGGCATCCCTTGGAATGCCTTTCCCCAAATTCTGACCAACTGGTTCGCTACTCAGCCCGTTGCAAACCAGGAGAAGCTGGCGAACGATTGGGCTGAAAAAACTATCACAACTGACTCACTGTTCGGATTTTTCCGCAAGGATTCCGCCGGCCGGTTCGCTCCGATACCAGTTACTTACCGACGGCAGGACGAATACTGTGAATGGTATGTGGAGCGTACCGGAAACAAGATCGACCGCATGTATTTCACATGTGAGCCGCCGGAATATTGGACTTTTCTTGCCGAGAACGACATCACTCTCGTCCACGACCTATATAAGGAATTGTTGCATAACCAGAATATTGCAAGAGACGAGCTCACCTGGCCGTTTGACGTGTACTCCGCACCAAATGCACAGGGCCAACGCACCGTTCTTTTCAAACAGGGCAGCTACAACCCTTGGAATGATTGGAATACAACGAAAGGTGCGGTCCACCTCACACACTGGGCAAATTCGCTTGATGCCGAGGTTCGGCTCGCATCAGATGGATCTCTCGGCTGGCCCCAACCGGCCGGTGCCGTAGATTTCCATCGCCTCATTTGCTGTGCCGCGTTTGGAGGAGTGAATCGTTCGAGTGACCCTAAGATTGGTGGAAGCGTGTTCTCGCTGGCAGTGCAAGGTCTTTCCATCGCGCTTTCGAATCCCATTGGCCTATACATGCAGAGCTTTCAACTGCCCGGCCTGCGCGATCCGCAAGGAATTCCTATTCCAAGCGCTTTGACATTCGTCCGCAAAAGTGCGGACGGTCAAAATATCCTTCGCGCCGAAATAGCCCCTCCTCTCGGTGCCGAATATAGCCTCGATCAGTGCACTGTGAATGGCGAGCGTTTTCTCTACGGCGGTCAAGTAACTCGCCTGATTACCATGTCCTTATTCGCTGTGGCGAAGCAGATTCCCGGCGCGAAAGTAACTCCGGTATCAACGTGTCTTTCGACCTGTTGTCCGTATCCTACGAACGGCCAATTCTTTGGCACATTTCCTAATGACAGGAAAACGTGCGCACAAAGAACCGACAAGGACTGGGCGCGCAACCTCCGCGACCTGGCTGACATTCAGGCCCACCCTTTGATGACGCACGCTTTGTTGCTTGAGGAACACATACGACCACAACAGGCCCTGTACAAAGTTCTCGGACGCTCGCTGGCATTTTGAACGGCAACCAAGATGATCGAACCTCAGCTGGATGTTCGCGAGATTCAGGGGCACTCACTGCGTGGCTTCGATACGCCATATCTGAACTTGGTGGGCCTGAAATTCGGCGACTCCGACTCAACTCGCGCGTGGCTGTCGGCCTTGTCGTACCGCATCGACTCGCTTGAGAGCGTCCACCAGTACAGAATCATCAGATCATTTGCGTCGGTCCGCACGCCCAGGCTGCTTTTGAACGTCGCGATCTCAGCTCATGGGCTAGAGCGCATCGGAACTGATGTTTCGACCGTCGAAGACGGCCTTTTTCTCAATCCGATGGGTCTAAATGCCGGCCTACTTGGTGACCGCGTCGACGCGTCAATGACGCCGACAGAATACCTTCTGGGCAGCTCATGGGACACGACCCCCGACCTGCTCTTAATCATCGGAGGCGACACTGCGGAAGCGACTGATACGTTTACAGAGCAACTAAGTTCTGCAGGTGCGATGGCCGGCTGCTCGTCGATCTATGAAGAGCGAGGAGCGCTGCTGGCCGGTGCGGCCGAACACTTTGGATTCCGCGACGGAATTTCGCAAGTTGGTGTACGCGGAACTCTTTCTGGCGTTGCGGATCACTACCTGACCCTAAGATTTCTCGCACCCGCGGATCCAAACGCGGCGCTGTTTGCGAAACCCGGCCAGCCGTTGGTTTGGCCGGGGCAGTTCGTCTTCGGCTATCCTACCCAGCTTCCTGCGACGCCATTAGATCCAGGCCCATTGTCGGGTGAGGAGAAGCCATGGATGCGCAACGGCTCGTTCTTGATATTTCGAAGGATGCGTCAGGATGTCATCAAGTTTCGTTCGTTCGTGCAGCAGCAAGCGGTTAATCTGACACAGGCGCTTGGCCGGAGTGTGTCACCGGACGAGGTCGGAGCGTTGATTGTTGGCAGGTGGAAGGATGGTTCTCCAACTTTGCTCACCCCAGCGCAACCGAACCCAGCAATTTCCGCTGACGACATGTTGATCAACGATTTTGCGTATGCACTGGGCACTCCACAGATGCTGATCCGCGGAGCCGATGGAATGGACCGCGTTATTCCCTCCGAGCCCGATGATCATTTGGCTCAACGCTGTCCACATTTTGCACACATACGAAAAGTGAATCCGCGAGACCTTCCAACTGACCAAGGCATCCAAGGACGCAACTTGACGTTCCAAATGCTCAGGCGAGGGATTCCATATGGCCCTCCATACCCGACCTCGACCGAGCCGACGGACCGCGGCCTTCTATTTCTGGCATATCAGACCTCGTTCAAGCGCCAGTTCCAGGTACTGAATTCTCAGTGGATGAACAACCCTTCCGCGCCGGAGTTGACGAACGAAGGTCATGACCTATTGGTTGGACAGAATCCTGCGGGCGCTGATCGAGTTGGGACATTGCGAGATCCGGTGGGAGCGCCGCGCGCCTCACTGATAACTGCCGACCGATGGGTCATTCCGACCGGCGGTGGATTTTTCTTCGCACCGTCGGTATCGTTCCTGCGAACGTTGAATTGACTGACTTTCTAGGTTATCAAAACCATGCCCACACTCTACACATCTCTCATCGCGCGCCAAAATCCAAAGCTCAAAACATTTGCACCTCCGCAACAGCGTCCTCCTGTCGCCGCCGCGCATGCCGGAAAATCCCTCCCGGCTCTGGAAGCTGCGGTCTCCGATGAACACGCTGGCCGCTTCGCGGAAATAATTCAACTCCCGGAAACGGTCAAATCTGTTGCAGTAATCGGTGCTGGTCTCGCGGGACTCTCGGCCGCCTACGAACTCCGCAAACGAGGCTATTCCGTAACGGTTTTTGAAGCATCGGAGCGGCCCGGAGGCCGGACCCTCACAATCAATGGACTCGTCAAGCGACATCACATGGATGGAGGGGCCGAACTCATCGGTTCGAATCACCCTCTGTGGCTGTCCTATGCAGACCAGTTTCACTTGGGATTTAGTGACGTTCTCGAATACAACGAATCCCCGATCGTCATCGGAACGAAGCCACTGAAGCCCGGTGCAGAGAGCAAATTGCTTTCTGACATGAATAAAGCCTTCAGCTTTATTTCCGCCCATGCAAAAAGAATCATAGACCCTTATGCTCCTTGGACTGATCCACAGGCCACCACCATCGACCAAGACAATGTCCATGACTTTGTTATGCGCACAAAGTGGCCCCATCTATGTAAGCAGGCTATCTTGCAGCAGCTAGAGTCAGACAACGGAGTTACCGCGAAGAATCAAAGCCTGCTCGGATTCCTCGCTATGGTCAGGGGCGGCGGAATGGAACGCTATTGGTTGGATACCGAGGTGTACCGCTGCAAGAGAGGCAGCCAAGCTCTCTCCTCTATTTTCGCGGCAATTCTCGAGAAATTGAACTCTCCCGTCAAATACAACTCACCGATCACAAAAATTGAAGTGGGACAAGACGGAGTGCAACTGTCTACGGAAAATCATGCAGACCTCTCGCCTTTTGATGATGTTGTCCTCGCTATCCCGCCTTCAACCTGGACCAAGATTCCGACTTGGGCTCCGCACGAACTCAAAGACTTTGTTGCGGATCCACCACAGATGGGAAAAAACATCAAGGGACTCCTTGCCTTTGAGACGAGATTTTGGAAAGGCCAGCACCTTGGGCCGTCGGCCACTCTCACCACGATCGTTGATCAGACATGGGAAACAACGGAAGACCACACTAAACCGCAATTCGGCTTGGTGGCATTTTCAGGTGCGCAGCACGCAGAAGGCCTCTCGGCCTTGGATGAGCCGACAGCCGAGACTGCGATTGTTGGCGGGCTTGAACAGGTTTACAAGCACACTTCGAAGAAGGTCAAAAACTTTAAGTTCATGAACTGGCCCAAAGAAAAATGGGCCCTGGCGTCCTACAGCTTCCCCAAGTGTGGCGACATCACTCGTTGGGGGCCTAAGTTCAGCGAAGGATATGGAAATAGGCTGCATTTCGCAGGAGAACATACGTGTTACGCGTTCACCGGCTACATGGAAGGGGCGTTGCAGTCGGGATACCGACTTGCTCGCAAGCTCGTCATACGGGACCGGAAGTCTTGGTGACGCCCCGCAAACCTGCCTACGCACGAGTCCGCCAAACTTCACGCTCTGAAGTCCTAAATCAGAGGAGACGGAAGTTAGGAGGTTTACCCGAAAGCGACCAGCCATCCTTGCGAAGCTTTGTTAATTTAAGACTATATTCTGCGGCTGGAGACTCTATCTTCGACACGTCAAACGTCATTTTGTGAGAGACCTCTAAAACCTTTCTTACATCGTCCTCACTCATATCAAGTCCCATGACTACGTGCGCGATGCAGCCGACCGGAATTTGATATAGAGCGACTGGAACCCCAGGAACGGTTAAGCAGTCACGATGTGGGCGGAGCAATCTCCATTCTCTCTCGTACGCCCAATCCTCAAACTTGCTGAAAAAAGCGTCACGAATGTAGGTCGACGCATCCACGTCAGTTTGTAGTGCCGGCCGTATCTTCCGATACGCCACCTGTCCCAAGCGAAAAACGGTCGCGAATTCTTCATAGAATGGGTCCGATGGATGGTAGGACTCGAAAACGGGATGATCGAATTCAATCCCCATGCACACACCTCTACTCTGATCCGCATAGTGTGCCCACATAACTGCGTTTGCCGGATCGGCGGTTAGCGACAACACGCCAACCTTGTCCCGAAAATGCTCAAGCAACCGTTCTAGCCGCTTAAGCCCCTCGTTCTGCCCAGCTCTCCTTTTGTTTTCTTCAATCTTTGACAATGATTCGTCATAAAGTGGGTTTATCCCCACATCTTTAAATTGACCAACACGGTATTCCACTACGGGTTTGTATGCCAAAGGAGGGAGATGCTCCAACGTCCGCAAACGGCTTAAGGCAGACTCGATGGATGACTCGCACGGGTCATTGAGCTGGCTTACGAGAGGAAATGCGAGCGTGCCTCGCTCAGCAATCGAGAGAAAGTTTTGGAATTTGGTGTATTTGTACAGAATCATTTCGGTTTTTCTCTGGACGACTCACTCACCCAAGAGGAATTGCAGCGGATTCCTCTGTTCGCTCCTTTGCGAACTTGCTAAGGGTGAGGTTTTCTAAAACCACCGCTTCGGCCACTTGTTCCGAACTTGTTCCCGCAAAGTCCGCGCCATGCCTAAAATAGTCCAGATATGCCACCGCGCAAAATCGTGCACATCGACATGGACGCATTCTATGCGTCCGTGGAACAACGCGACGATCCGCAACTGCGAGGGAAACCTGTCGTCGTCGCGTGGCGCGGCAACCGCTCCGTTGTCTGTGCGGCTTCGTATGAAGCGAGGAAATTCGGCGTGCGTTCCGCGATGCCCGCCGTTCGTGCCGAACGTCTCTGTCCGAACGCCGTCTTTCTCCCTCCGGATTTTCCGCGCTATCGAACTGTGTCGCGACAGGTGCGTGATATCTTCCGCCGGCACACCGACCTCATCGAACCACTGTCGCTCGATGAAGCCTATCTCGATGTTACGCAGAACAAAACCGGCTTGCCGACCGCAACGCAAGTGGCACGGACGATTCGCAATCAGATTCGTGCGGAACTTCAGTTGACAGCCTCCGCGGGCGTGGCACCGAACAAGTTCCTCGCGAAGATTGCTTCGGACTGGAAAAAGCCGGATGGACTCTTTGTCATTCAGCCCGAAGAAGTGGACTCGTTCCTGCCGCCTTTGCCCGTGGGCCGTCTGCCCGGAGTCGGCAAAGTCACGGAAGAAAAACTCAAAAGCCTCGACATCCATACGATTGCCGATCTACGACGCTTGGAGTTACCGGCGCTCGAAAACCGCTTCGGTCGTTACGGCGTCCGTCTCTACGAGTTGGCGCGCGGTGTGGACGAGAGTAAAGTCGTGCCCGATCGGCCGACACAATCGATCTCGGCAGAAGACACGTTTGAACGCGATGTGCCGCTCAGCGAGACGGAGGCGATGATCCGCAAGCTTGCCGAACTGACCTGGGCCGCATCGCGCAACGAACGGCGGATTGCGAGAACCGTAGTGCTGAAATTGAAGACTGCGGAGTTCAAGATCCTCACGCGCAGCCACACTCCGTCGTCCCCTCCCTCGTCGTGCGAAGAGCTGACGGCGATCGCAGTCTCGCTCAGGGAACGTGTTGCCCTCGGACCGCAGCAGAGGTTTCGTCTCGTCGGCGTCGGCGTTTGCAATTTTCTTGAGCCCGAGGACATCTTGGCCCAGCCTGCTTTATTTGGCTAATGCTACGAACGCAATCTTAGAACTGGTTTTTCTTCGATCCGCGGCGCCGTTCAACGGTTAGAGTTGGTCACTCTAACCGAGGATCCAGTTTGGGAGCCAGCCGAGGGTGGACAGAACCCCTAGACACGTCGAGGTTTCCTTCCACGAGCTCGCTGGGTACATTCGATAGCTCGTCAGAGGGAATCTCGAGATTCACGTCAGGTGTGAGTCTTTGAAGCTTCTCATTCTAATCACTAATCACAAACCCTAACCACTGCCTTGTGTGTTAGCATCGCCCGAATTCTCAGCCAGTAAGAGGTCAAAGGGCAAAACGTGATCTTGGCCCACGTTATCTTTTTTCTCCTGGGGGTCTTTCGTCCCACTAGTGGGCCGGCAGCGGTGTCACCGCACAGCAACCCACCCGAACGAATTGTGGGAAACAGCGCGCGTCAGAAAAACCAGACAACAAAGATGGCTGTAACCTTTATTGCGTCAGCGTCTGATACCGAGGATCAACAACGGCAGAAGCCTTCCGAACCGCATCGGACAAACTGGGTCACAAGATTCGCCTTAACGTTCGTCCCGACATTTCTTAGCACGGGTATCTTGCTGGGTGTCCTCTACGTGCTCGTGATGAAGGCTATCGGCGCAAATCGCCAAGAGGTAGAAACTTACCTCGACAATTTGCGCAAGCGGCTTCAGGCGGGGCCTGTGCCAGTGATAGAAAAAGTCCAGCCCGTTATGGTTGGAGCAATTCATGCAGTTTATGGGCGTCGCGCTGGGCGAAGATTTTTGACTTCGCTATGTATTGGACTGTTCTTTACTTCGCTCGTCTTGAGTGTGATGTACTCGCGTTACAAGCAAGTATCGTCGACCGTGCGCGAAACGAAGGTTCGGTTAGAGCGTGAGGCCGATCCGATTTTATATTCCTACTTCACGGACCCTCAGTTGAGACCCGTCTACAACCAGGCCCATCAATACCGGATGGTAAAGGAAGGACCAGAGGTGGTGCCTGAGCCGCTGTATCCGGGCGGAATCTGGGAAGAATTGAGGGGCCGCGAGCATGAGTTTAATTCGCGTTTAGTCACGGCGATCTTTGAGGATTCGAGGAGAACCGAGCTGGCGCTGCTTTTTTGGCTCGAAGGAAGTTACATCGATCCTGGATTTCAATGGATCGACTCGATTTGCTTGTTCGCATTTAATGTTTTGCTTGATTTCACAAGCGTGACGATCATTCTTCTTGGCCTTGAGCGTTTAAAGCCTCCCCGCTCTTCGTTCCGTAGATCCTTGAGTGCATTCGTGGTTGCGCTTACCGGAACTCTTGGATGTGCCGGGATCGCGTTTTTGAGTTATCGCCTCTTTTTCCGCGGCGATACGAGTTTCTTCTGGCAAATACTCGTCGTGCTCCCATTGTCACTGTTTGCTGCGGCGGTCGCGCTTCTCTCTCTGGCTTGGCTTCCATTTCTGCTCTATCAGCTCATAACCAAGCAACCAGATCCTGAGGATTCCCCGAACCTCATCGGAACAATCATTTTCGGAGGTGTGTTTGGCGCTGGGGGATATCAAGGATTGAGGTATGTCTGGTCGTATTGGCATCGTGCTTCGCTGGGTGTCGTCTATTGGCGCGATGCTTTTTCTTTGCCGTATGGGTTAGCCGCTACGACTCTCGTTCCTGCCACCTTGGCACTTCTCGCATTCGCTTTGATGCTCTTGGCGAAGGTAAGCGCGGAGCCTGCTCGCGTTCTGCCCGAGTCGTACATGACTTTTATGCGCGAAGAGGTCGGAGGGACCCAGGTCGCAGGCATTATCCTCCTCCTCGGCGTCTTCACCGGCGTCATCTTCACGCTGATCTGGCCTCCGCCCCCTTAGCCGGCCACCTTGCAAGGTTCACGTAGGTAGTTACGCGACTTCGCGTAGCGACGTAAATCAGCCTTTAGCAGCTGATGGTTAGAGCAGATCACTCTAACCATGGCAGAGCATTCACTTGTCCCGCCTTCCGCGTATCGAGTGACTCCGAAATTGCACCGCGTTCCTGAGCCGAGCGCAGAGAAGCGACTGCCTCGGTTAATTTCCAAATGCGGGCTTAACGTATCCGCAGGCGCACCGTCCGGTCGTGGGCGAAAATCGATGGCTACGGTTTTTGTATCGCGGGCATCGAGAATATTTGCGCCGAGCTGCCTGAGCCTTTTTAAGATTCGCACGGATAGCAGCTAGCTTCGCGGCAGATTTCGAGCGTCCACCTCGACGACCGATCCGCGATAGGTATTTCGACACTTCAGAAGGCACTGGCTCAACCTACAGAAAGCCGCTTTCATCGTCAAGCTGCATCATGGCACCAGAAATCTTCGCATCGTATTCACCACCTATTCGCTGGCCCCGTAGTGGAGGCGAATGTCGCCTTACGCAGCGTGCGTTGATTCTAAGCAACTTAGCCAATTCAAGCGCAGAAACAAAAGACTTATATCATCCACAGGCGGCCGAAATGTCGCCTTCTAGAGGATACTGCGACTTGTCCTTGACATACAAAGCCGTTTTGAATGACTTGACATGCAAAGCTGCTTTGCTGTACACTGAACCTAATGAGAAAGAGCAGAGTTGACCGAGATTCTCAGGCAGAGCGATCAAACTCGCTCAAGCATTTGAACGAAGATGAATTGCTCGATGTTTTCGAAACTGCTCGACGACGGAGCACTCGAGATCACGCACTGTTGATTATTTGCTTTCAGCACGCTCTTAGAGCCAGCGAATTGATTTCCCTCAAGCTCGGGGACATCGACTGGCGCAACATGGAAATCACCATTCAGCGACTAAAGGGATCACTCAGGACTACTCAGCCTCTCTTCCGAATGCGAGGTCGTCCGTGTATGGACGAAGTGTCCGCCTTACGGTCCTGGCTGAATGAACGGCCAAAGGACACAGGATCCGATCTTGTTTTTCTTTCCCAGAAAGGTCCGTTCGATCGCAACACGGTCAACCGCATCTTTGCAAAGTATTGCCGGCTGGCGTCCGAAGCTCGCGTCGCCAGAGGTGAGAAGCCGATCTCTGAATCCTGCCGACACATCCACGCGCTCAAGCACAGCCGCGTGACTTCTGTCGTAGGCAAGATGGATTTGTATCTGGTCAAACTGCTCGCTGGGCACGCAGCCCTTTCGAGCACGCTGCGGTACGCTCATGGTTCGCAAAAGCTCGCCTGCGACGAAGCTCAGAGAGTTTCAGTGGAGACGTTTTCGTAGCCGACGCCACGCAAATTTTCGCAGCGCCAACAAGAAGGCTAGAGGCCATCGATCACTGGTTGGTGACGAAGGCTCCATACTACCGCCGCTTCAAGTTGTTGAAATTGCTCAGCACGGTGCGGCAGGAGCACGCTGGTGAGGAATTTATACCTTTCGAAACGACCGGGCCGCTAGGGAGACTCAATGCTGAAATGGCTTTTGAAGGCGCTGCTGCAACGCGTGCTGATCCTGATCGCACTGGTTGTCGCTTCGGCGATTTTCCCGATCGCATCGTTCTGGCTGGTACGCCACCCAGTCGGCGGTCAAGTTTTCTTTTGGGTTGCTCCGTGGACTTGCGCGTTTTGGTCGATCCTCGCTTACAACCTCATCGGGAGCAAATTCTGGCGTGGGCGCGAAGCGGTGGAAGAATGGCGGGCGCGTCGCGGCGGGTATCTGCGCTCGGTCGCCAAGGGCACTGCATGGATGTTCGCTTCGCTCTTCTTCTCCTATGCCTGCGAGTTCGCTTACATTTTTCTGATGTCGCCGTCTCCGGCAGCCATGCAGTTTCTTCCGGCCGTAACCTACGCTCCCGTGGCGTTCACCTTTTGGAGAGCAGCCCGTGGCTAAGAAGATAGCCGAACATCCTCGCGTACTTACCGACATCCAGATGAACTGCCTGTGGTGGGATAGGCTGGAGTTGATGTACCAAGCCGAACAGGCGGTATGGCGTATTTTCTGCGGCGGGCAGCCCACACCGGAGCAGAACAAGTTGTACTGCAAGTTCAGAAAGATGTTATTGGAGGGCAGTAGCCTCAAAGCTAATGCGTGAATCCCACGCAACGGAGTTGGGTACATTAAAGGGATGCAAGAGGAGCCGCTGCGGTGACGATCAGACTTAGCAAATCGAAGTTTGTCGCGGGTTGCCAATGCTTGTGCGAGACGGATTGATTGATGATGAGCGCCGCACCGTTAGAACAACACTCCTTAATTATTGTCGACAAGATACGCTCAGTCTGGTGGAAATTGTCGCGTCACTCGGCTCGACCTCTGCATAACAACCCGCAGCAAAGGTTGAACGATAAGGTAGCATGTCAGGGTACTAAAGCCCCCCTTTTGCTATATTAAGACATCGCTCCCATCTACCTCGGAATAGGGCGGCGTAATCCGCGCTCAGGGTTCCACGAATGCTCATAAGCCGGCTAAAGCCGAACACGATTGTGTAACCGAGCTCCTGAATGGTGAGGGCTTGTTTTGAAGAAATTCTTTCAAATTGTTTTCGTCTGGTTGATGAAGCGGCTCTCGCCGCGAATTCAGAGGAAACCAAGCGAGATTTTGCGGACCTCAAGCCCTGAAAGCGATTCGAAGGCGTGCCCGGTCGAAGACGCGGCGGGCGATCCGCGCCCTGAAGCTAGCACCGCATCGAAAGGCCAGTTGAAGGTTGGTGCAGCCGCCAGCCCCGCGCCGCCTGGTGAGTCAGTTTTCATTTCTGGAGACGGCAGTCCCGAAATGGCGGGCTTCCAGCAAACGCCGCAGCCAACTCCCGTAATTGAGGCGCAGCATTGCCAGGCCGAAGCACCGGTCGAGGATTCCCAGACTGCAAAAGAAGAAACCAGCGCGCCTGAAGGGGCAGCCGCGGGCCGGGAATCGCGGGCAGTAAAAGAAGAACCGCAAAAAAAGGAAACCCCCGGCCCAGCTATCGATGCGTGCTCGGAGGCCGGCGATGGCTTGCCATTCGCTGTTCCCTCGTTCAGCAGCCCGCAGCCGGAAGGGAATGGTGTTGAAACTGGAAGTGGCGCTGCGCTGGAAGCGGTCGAAACCTCTCCGATAACCAAAGAACACGCCGCGCCGGCTCCCAGTGAGGGTGGTAAAGCCGTCGCAGCCAATGAGCAATGTGAGCTGGCAGGCCAGGATGGTAGCGGAACAACTGTCATCAACGAGGAAGGCGCCACAGGGTTCAGTCCCGCAGGTCCTAAAAAAGCTCCTGTTCTGGAGTCAGAGTGGGAGTCATACTCAGAAATGCCGGGCGGTGCGACGGGCAAACCCCAACCGACCGCGAAATCAAAAACTGCGAAGGGCGCAGAAACGCCGCTCCAAACCGCAACAAAAACGACCGAGACCGAACCTGAACCTCCCGAGTCTGAGAAAGAGCCTCCCGAACCAACCGACATCTCCGAATATAACGGTCCAGGAGTGCCCCCCCTGCCCGATTCCTATCTTTGGTGGAACCGAGTCCTCCTTGACCGCTTCATATCTGTTGCCGCGAGCCGTGACATTTTGCTTGCCACAACTCCGCGAGGTTTGGCAGCCGCCCTTTTCGATGGCGAAGACGAACGCGTCTCTCCGGCAGAGGCAGAAAAGCGATTCGCTGATGCTGTTGCGGCAGCATATAAGGTTGCGGTGATGGACTCGCCTGCGAGGCTTAAGGTCTTTCGACGGCTTGTTTGCCCAGACGGGATTCCAATTTGCGTCGCGTTTCTTGCGCTCTCGGTGCTGGCTGCCCACAAGATGCACATGGATGAAACTACCTGGAGCAGTGATTACTATTCGAGACTTGCCGAGCTTCTAAGCGTTGACGAAGGGGCAAACGGGCAGCCAGTTGGCTTTCGCACGGATGAATTCGAATCGCTTTGGCTGTTCCTGGCGGATTGGATTCCAAAGAAAACGGGCTGCTCATTCGTGCTTCCAGCAGGGACCGCGCAGAAGCGGTTCATTGCATATCCGCTCGCACACGTACCGCTTCGGCAATTGGATCTCGAAAAACTGCCGGCCTTTTTTGAGTGGGCTGGATACTCGTCTGAAAACCTTCCGAGCAGAGAGAGATTGGAAGATGATTTGCGGAGATGGGATCAATCATATTGCAGTTTTAGCAACGCGGGCCAAAAGGCTCTCAACGACAGCAGAGTTGGGGCTGTTCTCACGCAAGTCCGAAGCGAGTTGCGGGCGTGGGATGGCGTTGTTTCAGACTCAACAGGCATTCGTTACTCGCAAGTTGAAATACTGCTCGAAACCATCGGCCGCCGGTCAAACCTCGCACTGCTGGCACCGCGCCGGGAAGGTTTCCCCGAGACATTCAGTTGTGGCGCCATTCAGCTGTCAGGAGGCGATTCTTGGTATGATCCGCTTCCGCTAAAACCCGAGGATGGAGCGCTTCTCCTGGAAGGTTTCTCGTGGCCATCAGAGGACCGGCCAAGCTGTGTTCTCCGGCGTGCGCCAGGCTTGGTGTTTGTTCTTGCGCCTCATGCAGAGTATTCGGATTTGGTTTCCCGCACTGGCTTGCCGAAAGACATCACGTCCGCCGTCTTGTGCCAGGAGTCCCTGCTCGGTGCTGTTGATTCCTATCTGGCGAGCGTTTGCCAAGCGGCTCCACGCCACTTTCACGACAGTTCTTTGCCTGACGGCTGGTTTCTTTTTCTGGGTGTTCGGGCGATCAGGCGCGCGGAAAGCGTGCCGCAAGAACTTCGAGCTTTGGAGGTGGCAACTGAAGTGAACATCATCCCCTGCGGCGGATTGCGGATGGGGGCCCAATGGGCTTGGCTGGAGGGAGCTGCGCCGCGTCTGCTGATTGAGCATGACGGGCAGACGGTCAGCGTAAATGACGTGCCCGCCGATTTGGACGAGGACGGATATATCAAGCCAGGGGAAGTTTTTGCGAATGCCGGGGAGTATACAGTCAAGATTGGCTCTTTCGAAAGAAAGGTGCGAATACTGAAGCCCAGGCTTCGGCCAAGCGCCGCGCCCGTTCTTCCCCTTGATGGAACTCAGAAGACGCAGCACTCGGTTATCGTGGAGCCAGGCCAATGGACATTGATAGGGAGCTTTCCTGGTGACGTCGATACGATTGAGGCGAAAGGCTTGGGATCCTCCTTAATCTTCAGTGACTTTGAACCGGTTTGGGCCGTTAAACTCGGCGCAAGAAAAACCGGAACTCGGCTGATTGAGCTTGTACGAAAGCCTGTAGAGATCAGCGTAACCGACCTTCTGAAGACGCGCGCTCAAGCCGTCCGCCGCATTAGGAATCGTGCCGCAGCTCACCGATGGGCATCCGCGATTCGTGCGACGAATTGCCGGCAACCTGATGTGGAGTGCGGTTCAGGGAACCAGGACAAAGAACCGGGCAAAAGTTGGGACGAATATGTCCGGATAGCGAGGGTAATAAAGCGCCTCTCAAAAAGCGGACTGCTATGAAAGCGAACGAGCTTCTTTATTGGATGAGCCATCTTGGGGAAGGCACCTGGGAATCGTTCAAGAATGCTGTTGCCCAACTGGCACAGCCCGACGAGAGACGTGAGGAAGTTTTGGACCGTTTGATTACGCGGACACGCTTCCGGCTCTCCGACATTGGCAGTGTCACCTTTTCTGCTGACCAGAGGCGGCATTGGCAGGTAATTGACCCTGTGCTGGCCTCGTTCACCGAAAACCCTGATCGCGGTGTACTATGCGGCGGCAGAAGTCCGGCGCTGATCCAGCTCTTGAATTCCGTCGCAGCGAGCGAGCAATGCACCATTGAGATTCGCCCTCGCCCGAATTTGCCCGATCTGATTGGTGTCATCGGAAAGCCCGCTGCGCTGAACAGAGTTGCATACGCTTGCCATGTCGGGCGGGCCACCGATTTTGCAGAAGAGATGATTCGCAAGTTCGTCCCTATCTCCGCGCAACTGAATCTGGCGCCCAGCAGAGAGCTAATGATCGGGTGGAAGCGGCAATATTTTGACCTGAATTCGAAGCAATGGACCGCGAACCCAATTGCTAGGACAGCCTGCGAATGCATTTCCCAATATGGCAGGCGAAAAACTTTCTTGCAGGTGAGCAAGAAAAAGACCGTCGAATTGCCGCGCCGGGAGGCAATTTATGCGGCTGCGAGCCTCGCTCGCGCTCCCATTGTTTCGTATGATTCGGTGAGCCAAGATCTTCGGGTTCCGGCGAGAGCGCCGCTGCCTGAGATTTGCGCCCGATTGGCATGCATCAGCTCCGAAAATGTTGGCGATCTGAGCGACGGAACGGTTCGATACAGCCCGGTTCCGCACCGCGTGGCCAGGCTTATACTGGCCTCGCTCGGGCAGCCGGCAACGTGATTTGGTCAAAGCGGTCGGGGATTGGGAGCTATCCAGATCGCAGTGCTTTTCACGCGGTCAACGCGGAGCACGCGGTTCTGAGGTTCGGGAGGCAGCCTCGCTGCTGACACGATGCGTACACGGCGCCTAACTTCAGGAATGCTTGAGCCAAGTGCTAACCAAGCAATAGGAATCTGTTCGACCACAAGATCTCCGGTTGGAGCCGATCCTCGGCAGTCTTTCAAACTCAGGGATCTGAGCGGCGATCCCGCAAAGGAAGCTTCCCGGATTTCTACAATCTCGCCCTCAGCGTTCGAGCCGGAGCTCTCTTCCCATTCCGGTTGCGCAGCTTCCCAGAAGGGATCACAAAGGGCAATGTATGGGCAGCCAGCGCAGCTCTCCCGCGACGGGGAGGCCAGCGAATGAAAGTCAGCGCCGCCGCTGACCGATTTGTTGAATTGTGCCAAAGTGTGACGAGCCGTCTGCGCTTCTGAATCCGCATCAGCAGCTGGCACTGCAATCGCCGCTCGGCGGCCGTCTCCTCTAACGATCGCCGCTGCGGTCGCGGCACACCCGTTTTCCCGGGCGAGGTGAACATAAAGCCGCAGTTGGCGGGTTTCGTTCTCGGTGATCCCCGAAGGCGCGTTTTTGGGTTCAAGGCCAGATTTATAATCTGTGACTGTCGAAGAAGACCTTTCCCACAAATCGATCTGTCCTTTAATCAGGCCATCTCTTGACCTGAGCGTTTGCTCTACCAGCCGCGCCTGGTCCGCTGGCCTCCCGTGCGCCGCGGTCCCTCGCCCGTGCGCGCTAGCTTGATGGGCAACCGCTCCTGATGAGGCTTTTGCGGCCAAGGTTGCGGCTCTTGCCCGCCTCTCGAAATAGAACGGAAATTTTTCTGGAGACACGAACTTGGCCTTGAGCAGCGGATGCGCTTCTGAAAAAAGCTGGCCGGCGTTCCGGTCAAAGGCCGCTTTGGCTTCCCGAATGCCCTCCTCCCCTTCAGGCAGGTTCCCTTGGTTCCCCATTTTCATGACGGCATGAAAACAGGCTCCGATTATGGATCCAGTCGAAGCAGGCAAAGCGCCTCTCGGTCCAAATTGCTGCCACGCTGCCCGCGCCTTGCAAAGCAAAGCAGCGTTGTAAAAGCTTGGACTTATGCTTTCGAGACTGCGCAGCGCTGGAATCGGTGGCAAATCCATTCGCGGCTACTCAGGAAGTTCGAACGGAAACCTAAGCGCCCGAAAGGCAGAGATACACTTGGGATGCAATCCTCTCCCTTCGAGCTGCGCCAAGGTCCCCGCAAGGCGCTCGCAGTAATTGGCTGGATTCAGATCCCAGAGAGGGTGCGTAACGACAACTGCATCCCCGCGAGTTTCATCAATCCCGCAATAAACACCGTCCACTATTTCTGTTCGGAAGCCGAAAGTTTCAAGATACGGAGGGGTTTGGCGCTCTAGGAGGCCAGCCCAATAGTCCGGAGCAAAATCAATGGCCGCCCCGGCATCCATCGCGAGGCGAGCCATATCAAGCCCCAATCGCCAATCCAAAATCGTGTGGTATGCCATGTTTCCATATTCGCGCAAACAGCGATGGCAAGAAGTTGAGCAATCACGTTTGTGGCTTTCGCTAACGAGGGGCCCATGAAATTGCTCGCCGCGCACAGGATGCCGCCCGAGAATCAACAAAAGCAGCCCTTCAAACTCATCTGGATTGCCCAGTAAGGCGCTGTAGCCAGCGCCGTTTTCCAAAGCATCCGAGAGGAATATCTTTGCGGAGGGAGGATCGAACGGAACGCTAAAATCTTTGAATGGCTGAATCCCCATTTCAATCTCTGACTCAGCAACGTCGAGGCGGACCGCCGCAGCCCTTCGAATCATAAAACCGAAAGAATACCAGGCTGCTTTTGCTTCATCGATTACAGGATTCAGCATCAGTCCGACGGGCACCTCAACCAAGCCGGCGGTCAGCACATCAGTCGTAGAGATTGAAGCTAATGCACGAACCAGCGGCTGCGTATCAGGTTCAGGGGCTGGGCGCCTAGTTTGCGCAAGCGGCTGTTCTTCGGGGGTCAATTGCATGATCGCATGATCGATGCCCGCATCAGTGTAATAGACTTCGCGCCCGGCCCACTTTTGGAACGTGAAGTTTTTCCCTTCATTGTCGTTGATTTTGTGGACTCGGCATTGCGGGATTGAATCCACAAGAAAATTCCTCCGCGAAACGGGGGCCAGCTGTTCAGCAGCAATGCGAGCCCGCAAGGCGCGCGGGGTGAACTCGAAGGTTCCATCAAACTCAGCCGGCGGCTTCCAGAGCGAACAAAAACCCGGTGGCTGATTTATTTGAGTGATGCTGTAGCCATTTTCTGGGTCAAATGCAGCTGCACAGTATGGGCAAGGTCCTGGAATCGGGTTAACCGTGACGAGCCCTTGGCATTGCCGGCAGATTCCCACGGGCCTTGGATTTCGAAGGGGGTTTGGGACCTCAACCATATCATTTCCGTAGGGCGCATACTCAACGACTCCGATGGAAGTATGCAGGAGGTCGTCTTTTACAGTTTGAGCTCCGGGCGCAAACTGGCTTATGGCAATATCCAGGTCCCTGTCAATCATGCCCTTCTGAAGGTAAAGCCTCGGCCTTTGGTGGTAGAGGAGCCTCACCTTCGTTGGGAAACCAAACATAGGAAGCACGCCGTGCGAGGCGCATCGCTTGCCTAGCGCGTCTCCAGTCACGCCTTCTTCCGCAAGTGCGGCTTCGTCGATTGCTGGAAGCAGGCCGCCAGAAATGTAATTCGCCATTGCAAGTCTCCCAGCATCATCGTCCATATCGGTTCGGAAAAGTATAACGCGGCAAATTCCTTCTACCTCGATGCGATGGGCTTGAATCCATTGCTCCACCCTAGTCCGATTTGCCGCCTGCCACTGAACGACGGTGCCGAATTCTCCGTGAACATCTCCGCCAATCGGCCCTTCATTGTCTTCTCGCGGAATTCCACGAAAAGCGCGTCTCAACACTTCCTTACTAACCACACGGCGCGCGATTTCGATCCGGCTTACGTCAACGTACGGCGGGGGCGGCGGGTCGGCCGTGATCAACTCAGGCCGTTCAAAATAATACTCATCATGGCTGCGGCCACGGCATAATGTGAGCGCTATTGAAAGGCCAGCGCCACGCCGTCCTGCGCGGCCAACCCGCTGTTGGTAATTGAAACGAACAGGAGGCATATTCGCGAGCGCCAGCGCTTGCAAGGAGCCGATGTCTACGCCTGCCTCCATGGTGGTGGTGACACTCAAGAGATCCACGCCCGCGACCGCCTCGTTCTCCTCCTCCATGAGGACCTCCTGGAACAAGCGCTGACGTGTTCGACGGTCATCTGGATCCGTTTGGCCCGTCAGTTCCGAGCAGTTCAGCCTGAACTCAGGTTTCTCGCATCGTGCCAAGAATTCATAATAGTCGTTGATTGTTCCGCTCACCGATTCTAAGCGTGGTTCGGGATCAAGGTGCGCGCAACAGCGCGTGCAAACGCCGGCGGCCGGATGCAGGTGTGTCCGGCCGCAGCGCCGGCATGCATAAACGCGTACACAAGAGTTTGCATCTGGGCGAGGAGCCAGCACTACTAACGTTCGCTCATTCACAAGCCATTGCGTCAATGAGCCCAATAGAATCGACTCAACTCTTTGTGCGAGGACAGATGCCGTTTCACCTGTTGGTTCGCCAACAGCTGACAGGTATTGTTTAACAAAGCGGGACGGTTCCAGATTCCCTTCCCGGCCGGAATCAGACCAGCGCCGACTCCGGAGCAAAATGCGAATCACGGCTGCGGCCATTTGTTCATCCGCGTTTGATGGCGGGGCTTCGCGAATCCACAAAACACCAAGCCGCAGCGATTCAAAATCCCTGCTCCCAAGAGCGAACAAAACATCCTCAACAATGTTTGAGACAAGCGAGCGTTCAATTCTTGACTGCAAGTCGCGCTCAAGCACATTCAGTTGATCATGCGGCTTGTATTGCCTGGGAGAAGAATCCCAGTTGACCAAATCTTCCCATCTTATGATCTGGTTGTCGTCGGGAGCCCACCTTGTCAGTGATGCCTTCGGGCCTCCGGGGTTCATGCCAATTGCGAGGAGCCTGTTTCTCACAACCTCGCAGAGCGGGTCAAACCGAAGCGAAGTCCAATTCCCAGGCGGCGTTGGCGGAGACAAAACCTGCGGCTGCGGGCCGCCTGCCGTCGCAAAAGCGATGACCGCCTGGACCGCGCCGGGCGGCAGCTCGGCCACGAGCTGTGAATATCGAGGGATCTCGTCTGGCGGAAGGTCGCCAGCGAGCATCCTCCTTTGCAGATCGAGAAATTCTCGGCACTGGTTATAAATCCGATTGGCAAGAGCATGCTGGACAACGGCAGACTCTTCTAGTTCTGCCAAACGCCGAAACACAACTTGCCGGACGACATCCAAGTAATGGTCACTTTTTATTCCGGTCGAAAGCTTCGCGGCGTCCTGGCGGCTGTCCGAAAACAAAACCAGTTTGCGCCCCTCTTGGCCTCCGATTTCTCGGACCAGCCCGTCGCAGAGCAGTTGAGCTATGCGTTGGAAGCCTGAGACCATGCCCCGTATTGGTGATGACGAGGTTCTCCAAGTGTCACCGCAATGGGGGCATCTGGTTGCGAGTGCATGTGCATCAGCTCTGGGCGCCTGAAAAATAAAGCCTAGTGTCTTGTCCGCTGCTGGAGTTCGGGCAGGCCACGAGACCCGGCCTTCCCTGTGCAGCAGTTGCGCGGGCATCCATTGGTAACTCTCACCGTCTTCCTGCCAGCCCCATCTATTGCGGGCAGCGTTGTTTGCGTGAAACAGCCTTTTGTTTCCTGCAGGCCAGAAGAGCGCGTATTCTTCGAACGTTCTCTTGGCTGAACCCGAACGGTCTGGAATGCGGTCAAGGTTTGGATAATCCGGGGACAGATAGTAAGCGTTTGGCTGGCCGTCCAGTTCCTTTTTGAAACCACCAAGGAAGACCTCGCCACACGGCTGGCAATACAGCAGTTCCAACACCCTGGCGCCGCAAGATTCGCATCTGGGAAGCGGCTCCGCGTAAAGCCTGCCAACGGGGGGCATTTCCTCGCCGGCGGCAGCCAAAGCAGCACGACCGCCGCATTTGGGGCTCGTGCAGTTTGGGTTGACGCACGCCCATATCCGACCAGCATTGTGAAAGAAAAAATGCGCCCTTAGCGGCAAAGGTGCAACATTTTCAGAATTCCGAGCAACGATGAGGGCTCGGAGCAAGCCCTCCGTGGCTTTTTGATCGTTCCCTGACCCTGGAAACAACGCGCTCGCCAAATCCGCCCTTGAAATAGGGCGCAGTGCAGCCGCAAGCCTAACTGGCTCGTAAGCGCGAATTGAGGTTAAACAATCATCAAGTTTTCTTTCAGGAGTGGCCTGATTCGAGGCCACGCCCAAGCGCTGTGCCAGAGTATCTGCGGCAGCCTGTTTGCCTATGTTTGGAACATCGCAATCCGCAGCGAATGAAGAGAAGGCGTCAGCATGCGCACTCAGATTTGTGGTGGGCGCAGAAAAGGCCTGGCGCCGACCGGGGACAATATCAAAATTGTCGCCGCGACGACCGAAAAATTCTTGCAAGTATGTTCTGCTGCTGGCGTCCTCCTCGATTGAAGCGCTAGTAGCAATTATGCGGAGCTGGGGTGAATCCGGCTGCAAGCCTATTCGCTCGAACAATGCCCTAAGCAAGTAGCCGACCTCTGTGCCGGGCGTGCCCCGATAACTGTGGAGTTCATCGACAACAAGGTGGAAGTGGTGGTTTGCACGGTCGGCTTGAAGCCACTGTTTGGTGCATTCAAAGATCGAGTTTTCAACATCCCGCATCAACATGATGTTGAGCATGCTGTAGTTTGTAATGAGAATGTCCGGCGGGGCCTCCTGCATGTCCCAGCGCGACCACATTTCTGCCCCTGCGGGGTCTTGAAAGAAGGAAAGTATTTCATGTTTGCCGCTTCTCCTGGCAGACGCGAGTGCCCGTCCCCATTCTCGTTCCATGGTCTTAAGGCGCCGCTTCAACTCTTTCGCTTTTCGCTGGTTCTCAGGCCTTCCCGGAACTGGCGTATCCGCGTTGTATCGGCCAAACCAAAAGCGATGTCCCCGGAGATGAGCATCAAGCCACGCCCTTGGCGCGTTGGAATCGCAAGCTTCTCGGATCCGTCCGAGCTGGTCTTCGATCAAGGCGTTCAGGGGATATAGCAGAAGCGCCCGAAGAGCCACAGAACGGGTGCCTTGCTCATGCGTTCGCTGATATGCATGATGATCTCCCCTTTGGTTCCACCAAAATGCAGTCGGCTGAGGTGGGCAGCGCGTTGTCCACTCTCTCTCTGCCTCCTCGACAAGCGAGCCCATTATTGGGAGGAGGTAGCATTCTGTTTTTCCAGAACCCGTGCCTGAAGTAACAACAACGGATCTGCCCTCGCGCGATTTTCGCCAAGCCTCAAGTTGGTGCGAGTAAAGCTGCTTTGGGCGCCCATCGCGCTGCGGCTCAAAAAGTTTCTGGACCATGAATTCGCCCGAGGCTTCAGAAGCTCCAACCTCGCTGGCGGCCTGGCCCACAGTCATGCCTGAAAACTCGTATGGCGACATCGGCTCATAGAGCGGCTCGCGATAAAGCTGCCGATCACGGTCCAAGAGGTCGCGCCGTTCATTCAGGAGGGCCTGATATCGAAGCCGGAATGGGCTGTCCAAATAGCGGAGGTAGGCTTCGCGGATCGAATCGAAGATTTGAAAGGGGTTTTCCATCAGCTCCAAGTGTAAGTCGATCTTCGAGGTTTTACGTAGACCCTTTGAGCGTACAGACTCCGCTGATCCGTCACTAAGTGCGTTCGATGATGTTGCTAGCCATGAGCCGCCTCCGCCAAGACTGCTGGCACGGCTCCATGCTCTTCGAGATGCCTGCGCACCTGCAAGGCGATCGCTTTTGCCATTAGAACCGGGACAGCATTGCCGACCTGTTCATATTGCGAGACTTGCGAACCGAGAAACTTGTAAGCATCAGGAAAGGACTGAAAACGTGCTGCCTCGCGAACGGTGAGTGAACGATCCTGATCGGGAAGAAAGACAGCTCCCCAGTGCGGGTCACATTTGGTCATGACAGTGCCGGCAAGCCGGTCATTATGTAAGCGGCCGTAGCGCTTGGTGTGGTCCGATTTGCGGGCGCGCTGCATGCCTTTCGGCAGAAGCCGGTGCGGGATGTCTCGCCAAGAGCCACCAGGCTTTACAAACTTCATCCGCTCGGCATTTTGCCTGGCGAGTATCGCCGCAAAGTGGTTGAACGTGATGCCTGCCGGATTCCTGATGTTGCGGGCATATTCACTTTTGGCTTTCGCCGCATATTCAATCGTCTCGGCGCCTTCGCCCATCTCTAGAGCCGGAAGGTCTCCGATGGCTTGACGCACTGTGACTGGAGCTAGCAGGTGCTCCCGGTCAGCGTGTGTGAGGCGGAACGTTAGTGTGCTTCCCCCGCGGAAATTGGCCCGACCAGTAGCGTAGTGAGTGGGATCCGGAGGAGCAATGTACCCTTTGCGTGAGCCAAGCAAGATCAGCCGCCAGCGCTCTTGAGGAACGCCATAGTGTGCCGCGAAGAGGATCTTTCGAGTGACGTAGTATCCGAGGTTTTCGAACTCCTTGAGAATTTGCTGGAACACTCTGCCATCACCAAGGGAAAGCAAGCCGGGAACGTTCTCGAAGACAAAGGTTTTTGGTTCGAATTCTTCGACGAAGCGGACATAGTCTTTGAATAGCTTGTTTCGAGGATCGTGAAGAAAGCGTTCAGGAGCATTGATTGAAAAGCCTTGGCACGGTGGACCTCCGACAAGTACGTCGAGGGCGCCCTTTGTCAGGCGGAGGGCCCGTCGGATTTCGACCGCGCTGACATCTTCAATATCCCTGGCGTCGCTCCATGCTTGCGTGTGGTTGAAAGAAAAAGTCTGAATTGCTTCTGCCATGCAGTCATTGCCGTACAGGCAACAGTAGCCCGCCTGTCGAAAACCTTCAGTTATGCCCCCAGCCCCGCAGAACAAGTCGATCGTCGTGAAGGGGAGGGTGTAGTCCTTCTTTGAAGTTGTGCGCGGTTGCAGGGGCAACACGAGCTCTAACTGCGCCGTTGATTTCTTCATCGGCGGCTCCGTGTTTTACTGGCGAAAATCGGCGCAGCCTTCAAGGCAAGGAAAGTATTCGAAGTTGCGTTCCTACCGGCAATGGTTTTAGAGGAACAGCCTGGCGCGCCTCGAAAAACGACAGAGGCTATTGGAAGAGAACTGGGTAAATTGTCTTGCGATTTGCGAACAGATGCCTCCATGCTGGACCACCTTACACCGGGACAGCGTGGGAGAAAACTACGAAAATAATTTCGGAATCGGGGCTGTGGATTACTGCGGTTCTTTCACAACCCGACGTCAGTTTAGCAGAAGAGAAAGCGAAGATGGACTTTTCAGCGCGCGTTCGATTCGCCTCAAGCACCAGGAAGGTCGCCTCTTGAGCTGGCACTCCCAAATCCGGACCACGCTGTATCCCAATGCCCGCAGCTTGCGAGTCACTCTATTGTCCCTTCTACGGTTCCGGTCTATCTTGGCCCTCCAGTAGGCTGCGTTGGTCTTCGGGATGTGGCCGCAATGCGGACACCCATGGAAGAAGCAGCCGTCCGAGAAAACAGCGAGCCTCCTCTGGGCGAAGACGAAATCAGGGGTCCCCGGAACCCCCTTCGGGCGAAGACGCCAGCCGCGGAGTCCGCCCGCCGTGAGCAGCGCAGATAAACGTCGTTCTGTTGTCTTGTTCTGGGTTGACCTAATGGCACGCATGTTCTTGCTGCGTGTAGAAGACGGCCGCTTGAATCGCGGCAGCATTTCGCATCTCACGGGAGCCCACGTCTACGCTCATGGGATGCCTCCCCGAGCTGCGAGGGCTTCTTGTGTTCACGGATATTGTCGAAGCTAACCGCAAGCTGCGATCCGCGCCTCAGCTTCTGGCCGTGGTCGAGGACTGGCTCGCTGTCGAGCTGACCGAACACGACCCGATTCGCGTCGTTGCACGAGTCCACCTTTACCCACATCCACTCGGACTCGCCGGAGATGTCGTGCTTGAACTCTACTTTGACATAGTCTCCGGGTTCGTATTGGGTCACGCTCGTGCCCTCGAATCGTTATGCCGTTCAGCGGGAATCACCGCCATGGAAGATTATATGATCTCACGATGACAACAGACCAACGCCTTCAACAAATAGATGTAATTTGAGCTGTTCAGATCGGCAAAATCTGCCCTTTAAGATCAGGACTTAGGGTGCCACTGCCAGCATGGATTTTTGAACATAGAGCACAAGGGGAGTTTGACGATCATGAGCAGCAGCACGACTGACTTTTCGCCCCTAATCCTCTTGCTTGCGAGTCGGCAAAATTTTCGAGATTTCCATCGCCAGTTCCTCGTCGTCCACCCAGAACACATTGCCTAAGCGCCGCCGCATCGGTAAACACAAGCGGACTTCGCGTTACAAATCTGGTTTCAATGAGTGCATCGGCTCACCCTCTCAGTTGGTTGGCTACATCGAAGGTATCCCGAAACGACGTTTTCGCATCCGCCGTCGTCCAAACGTTCCTGCGCTTCGTGGCGAGGGATGCGCCGGTTTGTGGGCCGATGCCGGTTTTCAGAAGCTCGGGTCGCCAGCGACCTCCGCCGCCAATTCGCGCAGGAGGCGGGAGACCGTGGCCCGGACGCTTCCGGCGAGGTGAGCATCGCGGGGTTCCGTGGCGTACTTGATTTGGGAGTCGGCGCCGTAAACCTTGCCGACGACTTCGTTGTCTTCAGGATAGAATTCGACGCTGGCCATAAGACGCGCTTGCCCAGCATGAGGCCGGGCGAGCCGCAGGATCACGATGCGGTCGTACACGAACTCCAGATCAAATGGCATGAGGCCCTGCGCCAAAGCCCGACGCAACGCTTCCAGCGCGTAAGGTTCCAAGTCGTGAATGAACACGTCCGTGCGGACGGGGATGTCCGTGTCTTGCAGTGGCATCGTCTCGAACTCCTGTGGACTCAAAGCGGCGGGTACGCGTCCCGCAAATCAAGATTCATGCGACGTGCGATTTCCGGGTGACGGGCAAGCAGCCTAAGGAAGTTGCGCCGCGCCCGCGACTGCGAGCAGTTTGGGTATGAATACCGCGCTCTTAGCGACCAGTACCGCAGCTTGTGGGCAATCAAGATGTCGCGAACTTCGGGTCGTGCACGCATGTTTTTCGACCTTCCCGCTAAGAAACTCCCTTTCCGCGCTTCTGGCGACAGAACTCGGGAGCCAGTTTTTGCAGCAAAGATGGCAATTTCGTATGTTCCACTGAATGAGTAGCCCTGCCGGAATTGCCAAAACCCTGCTCCTTGAAATGGATTTGAAAGTCGCAGAGTTGACGTTGAGTGGTGCAGCAGAGTGCCCCCAAAACCGTGCTTGAGAAAGCCCGAAGCTGAGTCATTGGGGTTGGTCTGGGCGGTATCGCGAGCGGCACGGGCGTATGACGAAGCCGGCTTCGGCAAAGCTATAAGGTACGGGTGGGACCCTATTTGTCTCAACGATCAGAGGCTATCCGCGGTGGCCACGATTGCCGGTCCGCATAAGAGAGGGAACCCTACTTTTTGCAGTCTTGATGAAAATTCTTGCAGATTTGGGGTGGCGCTGAGCGTCGGACCGGCGAATCTCGTGCCCGCAGTTTTGGCCTCGGTGAACCATGGTAGTAGTGGTAGTGGAGTGAAAAATCTCCAGACTTTCTATATTTCTTCCTCTCTTCTATTCTATTCTTCTCTTCTCTCATTCGTGAAAGGAAGGAAATAGGTTCCACTACTACTACCGTGTTTTTTGAGCCGTTTTCCCATTTTTGGTTGAAAAAACTCGGTAGTGGAGGTAGTACTGCCTATCTTTTTTCCTGAGCCTCTGAAACGCTCTTTCCCAGGTTGTAGAGTGCCATGATCATACCTACCGGCAGCACCAGCACGCAGAACGCTATGAACGCCCCGATCCCCAGCCAGACATTCCCGACCGCCTTGAGCACCTTTTCGCCGGTCATCAGTTCACCCTCCGCTTGGCCGCCAGACATTGTGGGCACGTGCCATGAGCCACGATCTCCTCATCAGGTCCACAGACGTAGGACCGGCATTCCTCAAGGTTCTTCTCAGCCCGCTCAGAAAACATGCGCATATCATCGAGATCGACCTGGGCCTCGCGCCCGCACACATCACACTTTGCTGTGACTATCATAGATCATCCACCTCGCCAAGCTCATCCCGGTAGCTCACCGGCTTGCTGTTCGCCGAGCCGCCCCAGCGCTCCATCAAGGCCCAATGGCCGCCAAGCTCGCGGATCACGGTCTTCACTCGCCAGCCCTGAGCGCCCAGGCTGTTCAGCGTGGCGATGCCCTCAGAGTTAAGCTCGACCTTCTTGTATTCCCATGCGCTGCTCATTCTTTCTCCTTCTCGAAGTAGATCGTGGTGGATGATTCAAAGTTCCCCTCGATCTTCTCGTCGCACGGCTCGCAGTACATGCCATAGCCTTCGTGCTCGGTGCGGTCGATTAGATGGTCCTTCGGAAACACCTTGCCGCAGCCAGCGCACGTGCGAAACATCTCGTCCGCCTAGTTGATGACCTGCGCCATTGAGCTTGCCAACCGCTCGGTCGCCAGCGCACGGTCCCGCCAGTACTTGATCAGCAGCTTCGCTGTGGTTTTGCTATGGCACTTGAAAGCCACGGCCAGCCGGTAAGCGCTGACATCCGGGTTTGCCGCGATAGCTTCACGGATTTCATTCTTCTTCGTTGCGTCAATCATGATAGTTCCTCCTCGACGTCGAACATCCCTAACGTTGTTGCTCTCACGTCCGCTGGACGTGAAACTTGTTTGGCCACAGCATCCGCACGCATATCGTCGATGATGTCAGCCGGTATAGTTGAGCGGCACGCGCTGCACTTCTTCTGCTTCGAATGGCGTGCGCACTTGCGGTCAGTCCCCTTGGCATCGCAATGCTTACATCCCTTGCACTCACACATTGGCTTCTCCTCTTTCGTATCCTTCGCAAAGACCACAGATTCCACATCCGGCAGGACCGTAGCCGCGCCCTCGCAGCCGGTGAAGCTGTACAGCGCCACGCGGTTCTTGCTCTTGGTCAGCTTCGATCCCTTGGTCATGCCCATGGTGTCTTCCAGAGTCTTCTTGTAATTCTGGAACTGGGCCGACACCCAGTGCGTGCTGCCCGCCTTGCTGCGCATCTCGTAGCTCGCTTCCGGCACCACATAGGTCGTGAAGATGCTGGCCCACTCTTTTGCTTCCAGAGCTTGGCCGTTGAAATTCTTCGGCACGGCCTGCAACAGATTGACGATGTCGTTCGATGCGATGCTCGCGTTGCTCTGGCGCTTGCCCATCGCCTCCATCGCAGTGAGCATCTCTTTTTCTAGGCCCTCAGCTTTGGCGATGATGCGGAAGAACACGAAGAAGTCGGACATGCGGTGCGACACCTTGACCACACCTGGGTTCGCCAGCGCACGCATCGCAGCAGCCAGCCGCGCCACAAGCTCAGTCCAAATCAGGTTGCGCAGATTGCCGGTGTCCCAATCCTGATTCACATCGAACGTGGACCGGTATGGCTCGTCTTCTGTCCGCGCAGCGGTGTCGATGATCATCATGCGGGCCGACACGGTCTCGTTGGCTGCGTGCGTCTCGTTTGCTGTCATCCAGATTCTTGCTTGGTAGTTCGACACACGCTGCGAGTTGGTGGTGTACAGTTCCCTTCTCACGTCCTGTGCGCCGGTAGCGATGGACTTCAATACGTTCTGGAGCCGCTTGAGATTGTTGGCTTCATCGAGCAGCAAGAACGAATTGTTGATGGCCATGATCTTCAACTGGTCCTCATCGGTCGTCGAAGGCGTAGGCCGGAACTTCGAGCCGATGAGCAAGCGCCCGACCTTGGTAGCGAGCGAAGTCTTCATCGAGCCGCCCGGTCCAAAGAAGAAGACCATTGGATAAGCAAGGATGCGTTCGATGAAGTTCAAGCCGACGATGGCCGTCATCAGGATCATCTGTGCATCTGCTTTACTCATACCCAGCGAATCGTCGTAGTTGATCACATCAAGGATGTGGCGCTTGATCAGCGAATCCTCGTTGAGAGCCAGGGCGCTCATCGTCGGTACCGGCAACTCAGCGTGCAGTGGATCGGCCTGCGCCATCTCGCCATCGTTCCAAAGCAGGCCGTCGTCACCATTCTTGATGCGCGTCACAGTTCCCTGCCCGTCGATCTTAAGGATGCTGCCTGCCCACTCGTTGAGGTACAGCAGGTGATGCTTCGCGTCGTAGTAGCTGCCCGCGTAGATTTCCTTGCTTGATTCGTAGGCCGCCATGGCCCCAAGATGCAGGCCGATGTCGTCGGCAAGTTTGTCCGAAGAGTAGATGCCGAAGCGGTCGTATAGCAGACGGCCATAGCGATTGCCGTTCTTCACGATCTCAGTGATCTCGCGGGTCTCCTTGTCGAGCCACACAGCAATGTTGCCGACGTTGTAGATGTTGCCGCGCTTGCGCAGGGCCTTGTTGACCAACTCAGCGATCAACTGCTTCTTGCGCCACATCGGCATTTCCTTGCCGGGTAGCGCACGTAGATCAAGGATGTTCTGCTTGACTTCGTTCCAGAAAGTATCAGGGGAGGCGCTAGAGGACGCCTCCCCAGCTTGCGGCTCAGGGGCCGATGCGTTGATCGACGCATCTTCATCACACGGGCATGAGCTACCCGCGTCTTCTACAAGATTGTCAGGAAGCTCTAGCTCTTCCTCGGCCCAGATTGGACCTGGGTATTTTTCATAACCATTGTTGTGCAGCCAGTCCAGCAGACCGCCGCAGGTCAGGCCGTTGCCTTCGCATGAAGTCGCCTGATCTTCGAACCACATGTCTTCGCCGTCATAGTAAAGAGCAGTCGTGCTCGGCGATGGCTGGCCTTCGTTGGTGTGAATGTCGCCCTTCACCGGGCACGCTTCAAAGAAGTAAAGAGGGCCGTCGTTCACGAATCTGAAACCGTAATGCTCGCAGAAATCATCGAAATCAAAGTCGTCATGGACCTTGGTGTTGTAGCCGGTGTTACCGGCAATCTTCGGCGCGGACTGCTTCACGTCTGCGTTCGTCGCGATCCAGTCAACAAGCCAATCGGGAATCTCCGCGAGGGCGTAGCTGTTGCCCACCAACGAATAGACTGCGCCGGACGGATGGATTGAGCCAGGGCCTACGACGTACTTGCGGTCGGCCTGAAAGTCGAACACAGTGAGCTTCTTCTTAGACCCTTCAACGTTGGGATCGTAGTCCGGGTTGTCTTTCGTCTGCTTGGCGTTGCCGAGCAGCATCGACTTCGTGCTGTGCTTGAAATAAAAGTGGAAGCCCTTCGAAGTCTTGACCGTCATGGTTGCCGGTAGCGCCTGGGGCAGGCGCGATTGAAGATTGCCGTCATCATCATCAAGGATGCACGCGCTGCCGCTGAACGCCACGACAGCGACGTTGGCATCAGGCCATTCGACGGCCCAGCGTTCGACGCGCTTGCGTAGATTGGTCTCGGGATCGTCTAGGCCGAAGTTGTCTGGGATTGCGATCTTTGTTTTTGGGCGCAGCGGGATCACATGGAACCCGCGCTCCACCAAGGGCATTGCGATGTCTCTGAAAAAGCTCATGCTACTTCTCCTCTAGGAAATGTTCCGGGCCGGTGATTCACTGGGCTATGCCCGCTGCAACCAACAGCGGTGTGGTAAGGAAGACCACGTCCCGTCGCGGAATCTCTCCGCGCACCACAGCCGACCCGAAAGTCGTTAATGAACTTTGTTACCGCCGTCCCAGCGCTTCGACCAGTCTTCCATCATGGCCCGCCAGTCCTTCACGCACTGCTCTCCGTACAACGCCTGCCATGCGTAGCTCGCTGAGAGCCAGGTCACCATCTGCACTGCACGCGTGGGCAGCGGCGGCTGCATCGCTTTCCATGCCGTCTCCACGGCCTGCGCAAGGGCCACGCCCTTGAGCCGGTCCTCTTCTGTGTAGGCCGCAGGAATGAATGGATACCGCTGAGTAAACTTGACGACGCGGTTGAGGAAGTCGGTCGTTGCTTCTTCACCATGCGTTGAGCCGAAAAGATCAGCCATGATGGCCAGCGTGACGCCGAGCGCGTCGATGGTCTTGAAGGCTTCACCGGTAACTTCTAGCATCACGGCGAACGCCCGCTTAACATCTGGGAGGTACTTCTGATCTTGTGATAGCACGGCCATTTCAGTTCTCCTCGGAGTCGATCTGACTCCCGTCGTGGTAGACGATCACCAGCTTGCCGTCCTGCACCTCGATGTCGATGTAGCAGGAGCCGTTGTCGCGGCGGTTGATGGCTACCTCGGTTTGCTTGTCGTTGATTCGCAGGTCCAGATTGTTGCTCAGCCGAATGGTTTTCATGGTCTCTCCTCTAAGAGATTTCGGGGCCGTGGATTTCGCCACGGCCCCAGGTTGTGGGTTGATTGGTTACTCTTCTTCGAGCGCGGACAACATCTTTTCCATCGACGCTTGGGATTCGGCAGTGTTACCGGCACCAGAAGCGAAGACAGCGTTCAACTGCGTGACGTCGAACTTCTTGCCGAGACGGCTGGCCAGCTTCGACTTGTCGTAGGGCGCGGAAAGCGCGAGCGCTTCCGCTTCGATGGCCTTCCACGACGGCTTGCTCGCGGCCTTCGAGAACTTGTAACCGAAGGCGCGTGACTCGTCGTGTTTCATACGCACGTCAACGTCGTAAACGCTTTGTCCGTCTTCGACGCTGTCGAGAATATCCCGCATGTTCGAGCGGCTCATGCGAACCGCCTGGACCTCAATCGCGGGGGCCGTGGCACCGGCAACGAACTTGCCGGTTTTGTTGTCAACGTTTGTGTAGCGGTAGATGAGCGCGACGAAGCGGTCCTTTGCTTGTCCACCCTTACGGCAGCACACTTGGTTGGGTGATTCCTTCGTCGAGATGCACTGGATGGAACCGGTGCCTTCCACGTAGTGAACGCGGCTGCGAAGGATTTTCTGGTTGGGAACGAACGAGAATCTTGCGACCTCGCCCTTGTTGATTTTCACCATGGTCAGGCCATCGCCGCCTTTGACTGCGTCGTTGATGCCCTCATCGTCGAACGTGAACTCATCGTCCGGCGAAACGGTGGTTGTGGTTTTTGCTGCTGCTTGCTGTTGAAGGTGCTTCTCAACGGCTGCGGGAGATAGAGACTTGAAAATGTCTCCTGTGGGTTTTGCGGATGCCGGTAACGAGTCGAACTCTTCGTCGTCGGCGTTGAACTGCGGTGTTGCGGTGGTCGTCATGCTATTTTCCTTTACCCCGAAGGGATTTGTGATCTGAGAGTCATCCACCCTTTCGGGTGGCGCACTCGGTTAATACCGCTCTGCCAGAAATCCAGACCTCAAATTTGGCCTAGAGTTTTGACAAAGCGGCTCGAAGTGCGTTCTCCCCTTTCTTCTTGTCGTTTTCCTTCAGGTAGATCAGAGACGACGACTCTGACTTATGGCCTAGCTTTTGCTGCACCGCGCCCAGGGATTGAGACTCATTCCACGTGAACATGCCGGTCGTGTGTTTGAACACATGCCAGTGGCGCTTGCAGCGCGGGATACCGGCTAGGTCTCCGTAGAACTTGATGATCTGGTCGCAGCGCTGACGGCAGAAGGGGAACAGACGACCTGGCTTTTCAGCGAGGCACTTGATCGGTCTCTCATCGAGAAGTGGATTGTCCACGGCCATGATTGCTTGCAGGCCCGACTTGCTCCCCTTCAACCGGGCGATATAAATGTTGTCGCCCTGAATGTCTTGGTCCGTGAGCTTGATCACAGCGAGGTGACCATCGCCATGTGATGGAGCCGGTTCCGGTCGTAAGCCACTTGGAACAGGTCCACGATTTCTTGGTGTTCCAGATAGAACATTAGTTCACTCCCTTCCTCATCATTTCCTTGCTGAACTCAACCGCATTGACATCCGCGACCTGCAACAGCTTCTTGGCTTGTTCGACGGCGAACATGTTGTCGAATCCAAATTCGTTCATGAAAAGACGGCCCCATTCTTCGAGCAGGTGGAGGTAGCAGCCGTGGCAAACTTTGCCGTAGCGGGCCGTATCGTCGGTGCCCTCATTCGGGCAACCGCCTTTGTGGTATGGGCAATCGCATTTCATAGATTGGTTCCTTCTTTCAAAATAGCCAGGCACTCATCGCAGATTCGTTTCTGATAGCGGACCTGCTTCGGAGTGATTTTGCCGGTGGCCGCGATGCGACCGGCGTTGTCCTTCGGTAGATGGCACAGGCCCGTTTGCATTCCCCACACCGTGATGCAGTTTTTTGGAATGCCGTCTCGGCCTGGGATTTCGTACTTCTTCATAGCTTGATGTCCTCTCTGGCGACGAGCACGCCAACATCTTTCAACAGACGCTCGTAGCAGTGATCACAGAAAATCATCGTGCGCCAGCCGCCCTTGTCATCGCGAATCTCGACCAGCTTCGTCGCCGGATTGTTGCAGGCATGCTCGTAGGCTTCGCACTTGGCCATGGCCATTTACTTTTTCCTTTTCTCTGCACGTTGAGCATCAGCGAACTTGGTTGCTGCGTTGGTGAAGACCGATCCCCATGCGAACGGGTAGGCGACCCTGGTACCTTGCAGGCGGACGGTCCCATAAAATTCGTTGTCGCACTCAATGACGATGGAGCGCTGCTTGCCAACGTGGTAAGCAGTCGCTCCCGTCACGAACGCCAGTTTGGTTTTGCGGGCGCTCAGTTTTGTCATTGGTTAGTCCACGGTGTGTTTTTCTTCGACACGCCTCTCGCGAGAAGATACTGCTCCACGCGGTCACGTGCTTCGCCAAGGCCCACACCGGCAACTTCGCGAACGAGCTTGATCGCCGCAATGTAGCCTTGCTTTTTGTTTTTGAGAACGGCCTGCTCAGCAAGCTGAGCCTCCGCTTGTTTGTAGAGCGATTGGATGATGCGTTGTTGTTTGGTGAGAGCCATTAGTTCGACTCCCCGTTTGCGGACTGAGCCACTGAAAGAATCGCGTTGTTGATTTCCAGATCGGCCAGCAGCGCCTTGCGAACCGCAACGAGTTCCGAGCGGCTGAGTGCAATCACGCGCTCGCCAGCGTTGAAGCTCTGGAGCGTTTGCTTGACTTCTACCGGCCCAGCGCCCGGAGCATCAGCTTCGTCGAGAGTCTGAAGTGCGGAGACGATGAACGTGTTTTCTTCCGTCGCCATCTGAATCGCTTCAGCGGGCGTGGAGTTGGTCAGGTCTTTAACCGTGACCGTTGCGGTACGGGTTGTGATAGCCATGCTTTAGGTGCCTCCTCTGGCACTCCAAATGACAAAAAGGGCGCTGACGGAAGATGCTGCCCTCCATCAGCGCCCTCTATTTCCAATTTAACAGCGCCAGGGGAACGCTCTTGGCGTGCTGTCAAGCCGAAATCCGCTAAGTCCAATGCGGCCGGTGCACTTACAGGGGGGGCAAAGATTTTTCGGTATGTGTTTCAGGGCACAAGTGGGCGTCTTTTTGCCGCCGCATCGTTTTTGCCGCGCCCTGCACTTAGGCAGTGAAGGGCAACCAGCCCGGGAGCCGGGACAAAATCCCGGCGCTTTTTATGCCAGCGCGTCCCATTCCTCGGGCGATAGGACGCGGATGCGGTCGGCCAGGCTGGAGCCGACGCAGTAGGACGCCGGAACGTCCCTCACTTGTACACTTGCTTGTGGCACCCGAGCTTCGGCCTGTTTCGCCCGCGCCAGGGCGCGGAGGTCGATCTTCTTGAGGCGGTTCCCCTGGTCGTCAACGGGTATGAAAGGGGTACGCTCCGGCTCCTTCCACTTGCCGCGCTCGATCTGACGGGCCTCGAACTCGACGCGCTCCCACTTGAACTGCATCATCCGGCGCATGACCTCGTTGACGAAAGGATTGGGGTGCAGGTTCTCCGGGACCGGGTAGGTGATCTTCACCGCCTTCGGACGGAACATCGGCATCGCCGCCTTCCTCGCTCCGAGCATAAGCCACTCACTGCGCAAACATCCGCAGCTTTGGGCGTGGCCGCGCTGGAGCTGGTTCTGCGTCGTCTCGTGCCCGCGCGTCCCACAGTCGCAGTCGCACGCCCAAAGCGCCTTGCCGTTCCTCGACCCGACGTGCTTGGCCACCGTCAGGCGACCGAACCGCTGGCCAGTAAGATCGACGAGCTTGAACTTGCCAGTTTCCCTGCGCAGGCAGCCGCAGGATTTCGTGAGGCCCCGTGTCAGCCCGCTGGCTGTGGCGACAGACGATGAGCCGCAGTCACATTCGCAGCGCCACGCAGTGAAAGGGCGACCACTGTAAACGATGTCGGCGGCACGCTCGCGCGCTACCAGCCTGCCGAAGCGCTGGCCGGTAAGGTCAATCGCTTTCTTGCCGCGCGGCATTCATTCTCTCGCAGTACTCGCAATCGAGACGGTGATAGGCGGGGTCGTCGCTCAGCATGAGCGGCATCTCTTCGCCGCACTCTGGACAAACGAACTCTGGTTCGGGCAATCGGTTCATAAAGAAAAAGGGCACCAGCTAGAGGACTAGTGCCCAGGTGGGACGTTTAGCTGTACGCTTCCCTTGTCCTACCTATAAAATACTGCGGCTGGGGGAATCCTAGGCCAAGCCGCCTTGACGTTGCTGTATAGCTGCTTCCTCGGCAGCGGCGACAACTATCGCTGAACGCTGGCCACATCGCGCCAACCGTCCATTCGCATGACCGTGGTCATAAGTCACGAATGTAAACAGCAATAAAGTTAGTCGCCCTGGGTGCCTGTCTTGAGGTAACGAGTGTCCTCTCGGTTTGCGGAGTCTCGCGCGGCCTTGCTCTGGCTGTCCAACCACGCCGCGTAGGATCGCGTGACGTTGATATCGTCATGTCCCGCCCACGTCGCCACAGTCACGATGTCGATCCCGTCCCGCAGCTTGTTCGTGATGTAGGTATCGCGCCACCGGTGCAGCTTTACGCACTGCACGCAGTTTCCCACTTCGTCCTTGATCTTGCGAAGCAGGTGGCCGTCCACTTTGCCTTGGTCGTTCGGGAACAAGAGTCCCTTGCCTCGTTCTTTCAGTTCGAAAAAGAGCGCATCGCTGACGGGAATCTTGCGCGTGCTCTTCGGGGTCTTGGGACGCCATACATTTCCCCGCGAGCGGCAATCCTTGCAATCGCTGCATGGCTTTTCGCGGATGTAAATCTCCTTCGAGTCCAGAAGGTCGGTATCGTTCAAGTGCGCGAGTTCCATGTCGCGGCATCCCGTCTGTCTGAATGTGCGGATCAGAAGATTGATCTCGCCCACGCTCTCGGCTTCGAGCTTAGCGGCTTCCTCGCTGGTGTACGGCTCGGGGTCGTTGTCGTGCGTCTCGGGCCAATCCTTGGCGTCGAGGCGGAGCTTGATCTTGAGCCAGCGATTGAAGAACGTCACGACTGCCATCATCCGCGTATCGATGGTCTTCGGCTCGAAGCCATCGTCCTGCAATTTGTTTTTGAATTTGAGAACATCCTCGCGGCGGTATTCGTCCGCGAACTTTTTCCCGACAAGTCGGACGAAATCGCCGAGGTACTTGCGCTTGGACTGCACCGTCCTAGCGGGCCGGCGGGTGAGTTCCAAGTCGGCGAGATACGCGTCTACTTCGTCCCTGATGACCTTCCGTCCGCTGAACGCGACCACGCTAGGTTGTCCGACGGACGCGGTAGCCAGATTCCTACCAGAGAGCCTCTCGTATTCCATCTGATTGAGCCGCAGAAGGCGCTTGCGCTGGGCCTCTAGCGCGTCCTCGCCTACGTCGATCCACTGGTTGTTGAAGTTCAGGAAATACCTTCCCTCGGTATGCTTTTCCTCCACACCGCTGACCGCCACGACGTTCGGTTTGATCTTGCCGTTCGGATGAAAGGCGGCTTTGCAGTAACGCCAGCCTTTGTCTGTGCGAACGTATTTGTAAATGCTGAGCTTTGCCACCGAAATTCCTCTGTAGTCTAAATACTGCGCGGCCGCAGACTTTTTCAGCCGATTCGAGGAATTTCTTAGGAAGAGTCTTAGGAAGGAATCCAACCCATTGAAACTAAAGGTCTGGCGGAGAGGGGGGGATTCGAACCCCCGTTAGGGTGTTTAGTCCCTAAAACGGTTTAGCAAACCGCCGCATTCAGCCGCTCTGCCACCTCTCCGCGGCTAACGTCTTGCAACATTGTAAACTATAACCGCATTTGGTGACAGTCCCTCCTTTGGTTGTGTCTTAGCTCCATAATTTTGTCACCCCTTAACGGCAACGTGAAAATGTCGCCCTATGAGACAGGAGACATACACGTTGAGTTAGAAGGAACTGCAGAAAGTGACCGTCATCAGCGCATGCAT